>VFSW01005807.1_pt1 | contig 18213 bp, 16 predicted proteins | sample 5358111 | NCBI WGS metagenome assembly VFSW01 (sample SAMN11554181, study PRJNA540505) | mine drainage metagenome | isolation source: sediment from site ElyBrook_90M | place: USA: Ely Copper Mine, Vershire, VT | collected 2017
GATTCAATACTGCTGTTTGTCGTCTCCCTCATCCACTCCATTCCTGGTTCCATTTTTCTGATGGAGTTGAAAGGAGTGGCAGAGGAGAGATACGCCAGGTGCGAGACCTGGATGAGCTGATGGTGATTGCCAAGCGCGGACTATACGAGGGAGGATACAAGCCGCCCCAAGACAAGGAGCTTCGCCGCCTAATGCGACTTTACGCTCGGTATGCTCGTCAGGGTCGCATTGGGATGTGGACGGTCGGATTTCTCCACGAAGATAAGGAAAGGTTCAGCAGGAAATACTACCTGGCTCAATTTGTAATCGACCGCTCAAAACTTAAGGAGCTGCCCAAAACGTGACGAAGAAGAATGAACTCAGCGAAAACAAGAAACGGCCCAACCAAACCACTCATCAGCATGCGATGAAAAGCCCACAGACACAGAAGGTCTTAATCGCCCTCCGGGACGATTGGAATCACCTGAGTGGGGAACAACGGGGCGAACGGCTAAACGAGTTGACTGGCTTGGGATGCTCCTTGCGCGGGATTGGCAAGGAGTTGGGGAAAGCAGAGTCGAGCATCCGAAGGTACATCGCGCGGACCGGCCCGCCGAAGCCAGGAGGCGACTTGGCAACTAAGTTGGAATCCATCGTGGGCAAGAGGCTCCTTACGCAAAATGGAAAGAGCTCTCACCAAGCCACAAATTACAACCTAGCCAAAATGCCAACAGAAAAAGGTGGTGCGCCGATCGTAAAGGAAACGCCTTCGGGGAAGGATCATTCCCAATCCTCGACAACTCTGCAGACAAAGAGGATCACCTCCCCTGCATCGATCGTTGCCCAAAAGCCTTCAGCGGCGAGCGGCGCGACGAGTGGGCAAGAAAATCAAACTCGAGAAGAAGCTCCCAAAACGAGTCTGGTTGATCTCTACAATCTTTACAAGGGGCCAATGAATCCGGACAAGATGCAGCTATTGGCCAGAATCTCCAAACAAATGGAGAGGCCGAGATTCCGCGACGCACGATCCATGAAGCTGCAAGGCAGGCCGGTCCCGCCCGAAGACAATCTCTGAGACCGTCTATAAAGCTCGGGATTGCCTTTTGTCACACGCGGTACGTCTGCAGTACGGAGTTCTGTCCGCAGACAGCCCTCGCCCAATCCACCGGAGTTGCCAATGTCAACACGCTGGCACTTCGGGGTCTCCACCTCTGGCGGCTGGATCCGATGAAATCCGCCGCATCCGGTCGCCAGGGTGCAATAGATCAGCCGCACCCGAAGAAGGCCGCCCATCTTGAGGCAGGATGCTTCCCTTTTGGCGCCGGTCGACAATGTATGTGATCATCCTCACAAGCTTGATTCCAAGAAAGCCTTTAGGCTTTTCCCGGGCCTGGAGTAACGAAGAGACCAACCGGCTGACCCAAGATCCAATCCATCAATTGCCGAAATAAAACGCCGTCAGAGATTCCTGCCTTGTCAGGCAGTAGCGCTTGTCTCTGGTGCGGGCTGCGGAGGAATCAGCGAGAGATCTTCCAGGAGTTTGATTCCGGCGCGCTGGACAAGGCCGCTCACGGTGGCGGCATTCAGGCGGGTCGCGTCGTACTCGATACGCAGGGTATGAGCCGCACGATCAAAACTCAAGTTGCGGATTCCATAGACCTCGCGCAGATTACCCAGCGCAAAGGCCGTCGCATTATCGGGTTCCGCGGCATAACGAAAGAGAATGTCGACCGTCGTCATACAGCCATAATAACAAGCGCAGGCATCACAAGCTGTTGAGGTAATGCACGATTTCCGGACTGGTCCAGTCCTGCGCACCGATGAACTTGCGGCGAATCACTCCGCTGCGATCGATGACGTAGGTCTCGGGCCACATGTCGGTGTGAAACAGGTTGGCTGCAGACTGTTGCGGATCGCGCACGGTGATCAGATCTACATGGCGATTGCGGAGGAAGCTCGCATACGCATCGGGATCCTCGTCGATGCTGATGGCTACGATGACGATATTGGGATCCAAATGGTGGAGCTGGAGCAGCGAAGGCATCTCCTCGATGCAAGGCGGACACCAGGTAGCCCAGAAGTTCAGCAACACAACCTTGCCGTGATAGTTCGCAAGGTGGACAGACGTGATGCCGTCATTGACCGTGAAATCGGGCGCCTTCAGGCCCGTCTGGGCCGGATGAGAGCCTCGATTGCAACCTGCCAGCAATGCAAGGGTAGCAAGAAGAAAGATTGCGAAACGTGAAGAATGCCGCACATCCATATAATACGGAGCAAGAGGGCTAGGCGGGAAGGGACGACAGCATGGACGAAAAAAGCACGGAGAGCAGCCAGAAAGCTGAGGCTGTCCGAAAGCCTGTGCTGGGACTGACCGAGCCGGGCAAAGCACCTCTGGCGAAGGTCCCGTTCGCCGCAAGGGTCTATGACCAGCCGGAACCGGCCGAGCTGATCGAACTCACGGTCATTGTCCCGGCCAGGAACGAAAAGGATTGTATCGCGCAGTGCCTTGAATCGCTGGTCCGGCAGTCGGATGATCTGTTTCAGCTGGGCCGTGATTGGGAACTGGTGGTGGTCGACGATCATTCCAGCGACGCTACTGCGGAGATTGCGCGGCGCTTTGAGGGCGTAACGGTGCTGCCCGCCCGGAAGCTGGAAAGGGGCTGGACTGGAAAGGCGAATGCAATCTGGACCGCCGTGACCAAGGCTCGCGGAAAGTGGTTGCTTTTTACGGATGCAGATACGGTTCATGAGCCGGGCGATCTGCATCGGGCCATGCACGAAGCCGTCCGGCACAAGGTGGGGATGCTGAGCTACTCGCCGCGACAAATCGTTCGCGGAGTGTGGCAGCGCGCGCTCATGCCGTTGGTTTTTTGCGAACTGGCGCTGGCCTACCCGCCGGCAGGGGTGTCCGATCCCAACCAGCGTGTCGCGGCTGCCAACGGCCAGTTCCTGCTGGTGGAGCGAGAGGCCTACCGTCAGCTTGGCGGTCACGAGGCGGTCGCAGACCGCGTCCTGGAAGATGTGGAGCTGGCTTTTCTTGCCAAGCGGCGCAAAGTCGGCCTGTGGTTTCGGTACGCGGACGATGCGGTATCCACGCAGATGTATCGGACAACCGGCGCCATGATGGAAGGTTGGACAAAGAACCTCGCACTGCTCTTTCACAATGCGCTCTCGTTGGCAGTGTGGCGGGCGTTGGATCTGGTACTTCTCATCGGATTACCGGTCCTCGCAGTGGAGCTTTGGAATGGCCACCTTGCCCCGCGCAGCCTGCAGTGGCTGGGCGTGGGCTGGATTCTGCTGCTCATCTGGGCGCGCAATCTGTTTCGCTTTTATGCGAGGGTCGCGAAGTCCAACTTCGGCTTCGTCAATTGTGCCATTTCGCCTTTGGGCCTGCCTCTGTTTGTTGCCCTGCTCTACCGCAGCTGGTTTCAGCACAGGATCATCAAACAGGTAAGCTGGAAGGGACGAAGCTACGCGCGCTGATGTGTCTGCGTAGGCCTGAAATAGAAGGCGGCCTTTTTTCGCAGGATGAAAATCGCGGTAAGGCGCAAGCGTCGAACCGCCTGTATCGTCCATCTTTTCATTGGGGTTCAGAAATGGTCGAGTTAACGCGCAGGGCCACATTCTCGGCATCGCACTTTTATTGGAATGACGCATGGTCTGCCGAGCAGAATGAGAAGGTATTTGGCCGCTGCGCAAATCGCAATGGCCATGGCCACAACTACACGCTGGAAGTGACAGTTGCGGGCACTCCAGATCCAGTGACAGGATTTGTGGTCGATCTGAAGTGGCTGAAGGATGTGATGGAACGCGAAGTGGTGGGCATATTTGACCATCGTCATCTGAACCTTGAAGTTCCCGAGTTTGCAAAGATCGTGCCAACAACTGAAAACATCGTAATTTCTGCCTGGAAGAGACTTGAGGATGCTTTGGCCCACGCCGGCACCACGAAGCTCACCAGGGTGCGCGTCTATGAGACGCCCGAGATCTTTGCGGAATATCGAGGCGAGGCATGAAGGCGTACTTTGGCCGCCGTTATATGCTGAGCGCGAGCCATCGCCTGCACACCGACCACCTGTCGGCTGAAGAGAATCGCCGCGCCTATGGGAAGTGCAACAATCCGCATGGCCACGGCCACAACTACGTGATTGAAGTGCTGGTGAGTGGCCCGGTTGCAGCCGAGACTGGGATGGTGGTGGACATGCCAGCACTAGACCACACAGTCAGGGCACTCGTCCTAGATCGCTTTGACCATGCCAATCTGAACTTGGACAAGCTTTTTGCGAATCGCGTGCCGACGACGGAGAATCTTTGTAGGACGGTCTTTGATTTGCTCCGCGACCGGATGCCTGCAGGACGTCTTCATGCAGTGCGAGTGGAAGAGACAGAGAATAACTTCTTTGAATGCAGGGAGCTTCAGTAGAGAGCGACGCAGAGCTTGCATGAACGGAAGGCTTTTGGAGCATACGCGGCATCTTGGGAGAGAAGGAAGAAGCGCGCCCGATTCCCCTGGGCGGGAGGAACAACGATGGCACAGCCAATCGCAGTGAGCAAGGCAGTTAGAAAGACGGCGGCACCGGAGGAGAGCCTTTCCGACTTCAGTACGCAGGAAATGTATCGCGAAATCCTAAGCCGCCTCGGCGAGGATCCGAATCGAGACGGGCTGGTTGCAACGCCAAGCCGTGTCGAAAAGGCGATGTCGTTCCTGACGAAGGGATACGATGAGGACCCCACGAAGATTCTTCGCGGCGCGCTTTTCGACGTGGACTACGACGAGATGGTGATCGTCAAGGACATCGAGATGTTCTCGCTCTGCGAGCACCACATGCTGCCATTCTTTGGCAAGGTGCACGTTGCTTACATCCCCAAGGGCAAGGTGATCGGCCTCAGCAAGATTCCACGGCTGGTGGAGGTCTTTGCCCGGCGTCTTCAGGTACAGGAGCGCCTCACCCGCCAGATCGCCGACGCAATTCAAGAGGCCATTGAGCCGCAGGGTGTGGGGGTGGTCATCGAGGCCCGTCACCTTTGCATGATGATGCGCGGCATCGAAAAGCAGCATTCTTCCACAGTGACCTCGGCAATGGTCGGCTGCTTCCGCCAGAAGGAGACTCGAACCGAGTTCCTTTCGCTGGTCCGCCACCCATCCGGGAGTCTTTGAGCGGGCCGTTCGTCTAAAGTAGTTGAGTGAACGGACTTCTGGTTGTGGACAAACCTGGCGGGATGACAAGTCACGATGTAGTCGCCAGGGTCCGAAAGATTGCGGACGAACGCTCGATCGGCCATCTTGGGACGTTGGACCCAATGGCTAGCGGAGTGCTTCCTCTTCTCCTTGGAAAATTCACTCGGCTCGCGCAGTATTTTTCTGCCAGCGAAAAAAGCTATGCAGGAACCATCTGCTTCGGTTTCGCGACAGATACTTTCGATGCGGAAGGTCAGGTAGTTGGCCCGACCTGTGAGCCCAACCTGGGTCTGCATGATGTGAGAGACGCTGCGCAGAAATTTCTCGGACGTGTCGAACAGTTGCCGCCTATTTACTCTGCGAAGAAGGTAGCAGGAAAGCCCGCCTATGCACTGGCGCGCGCGGGAAAAGAAGTAATTCTGAAGCCCGTATGCATTGAGATCTCTGAGTTTGTAATTCAATCACTCCGCGGCGCAGAGGCAGAGTTTCAGCTCACAGTGAGCGCAGGCGGTTACGTGCGCTCTGTTGCGCACGAATTGGGCCAAGCACTTGGTTGCGGCGCTCATCTCAGCAGGCTGAGACGTACCAGATCGGGTGCATTCACACTAAGCGATGCCCACACTCTGGAAGGACTTGCGCATGCGACCCAACAGCCGCAGGGACTGGAGTCCCTTTGTGTGCATCCGCGTAATCTTCTGCCTGAACTACCCGCTGTTACCGGTGATGACCATGCGCTCGGACGCTTACGGAATGGGGCGCAGATCAACCTTCCTGAGTTCTCTTCAGCGCCTCTGGTGCGGGTCTTCGATGGTCAGCGCGAGCTGGTGGGAATCGCAAAGCGCGTGGCCGGAACCCTCTTTCAGCCCCAGACAGTGCTGGGATGACGCTGACGAATCGCTCGCAGCTATCGCTTCAGCAACGGGCGAAGCGAGCGCAGCACCGTTTTAGCAAGGATCTCCGATCCCTTCGCGGTGGGATGGATGCCATCCTGCTGCAAGGTTCCCGGCTGGCGAATGAGGTCCTGGTAAATCATCGGCACAAATGCCACACGATGCCGCAATGCGATCCTGCGGTACATGGTGTTGAACTGCTTAATGTAGTCAGGTCCGTAGTTAGGAGGCAGCGTGATGCCCGCCAGCAGTGCGCGGATGTGAGCTCCCTCAAGCGCGCCGAGCAGAGCATCCAGATTCTCTTCGGTCTGGCTCAAGGGGAGGCCACGCAGCCCATCGTTGCCGCCAAATTCAACAATTGCAATTGTGGGATGAAGCGTGAGCAGGGAACGCAGACCGGCAACTGCGTCCTTCGTCGTGGCCCCGCTGGTGCCCAGGTTCCTCACGTCGTAGCGGTAGCCGAGCTGATTCAGATTTCGTTGCAGAAACGCCGGGTAGGCCTGCTCCGCCTCCAGGCCATAGCCGGCTGTGATGCTGTCGCCGTAGCAGGCGATGATCGGCGCAGCAGATGCAGAGGCGAAAACCCCATGCGCCACAAAGAAGATTGAAACGAGAAGGCAGCGACGAACGTCCACGATAATAGTGTAACTGTGAGCGTGCTGCAGACAGGCAGCATTCGGAGTTCTGCGAGGAGGCCGGGTGATCGACGTAAAAGGTGTTCGAAAGTGGATTCAGAATGGATCGCGGCGCGTCGATATTCTGCAAGGGATTAGTCTTCGGATTCCCGCCGGACAGTTCGTTGCGATTATCGGGGCCAGTGGCAGCGGAAAGAGCACGTTGCTGGGCCTGCTGGCCGGGCTCGACACCCCAAGCGCAGGCGAGATTTGGCTCGATGGCATTCCAGTCCACAGCCTCGATGAAGGCGCGCTCGCTGAGGTACGAGGCCGCAAGATCGGCTTCGTTTTTCAGTCCTACCAACTGATTCCAACTTTGACGGCGCTTGAAAATGTTCTTCTCCCCTATGAGTTGAATGTGGAAGGAAACGGACTTGAAATAGCTCGCGAACTGCTTACGGCGGTGGGGCTTGGCGACCGGATGCACCACTATCCCGTGCAATTGTCCGGAGGCGAGCAGCAGCGCGTGGCGCTGGCGCGGGCCTTCGTTGTGAGTCCGCCGATTGTGATGGCCGACGAACCAACCGGCAATCTGGACTCGACCAACGGCCACCTGGTGCTTGACCTTCTGCTCGAAAGAAAGCGCCACGCCAATACCACGCTGGTTCTTGTCACGCATGATCCGGATCTTGCTGCACGCGCAGATCGAAGAATTGTTCTACGCGATGGCATGATCGTGGAAGATACGTTACCGGAAAATGGTGAATCGCCGTCTAGCACAGAGGAGTTGCGGATTCATGGCTAGACATGCGATGAGCTGGCGTCGCGCTGCCGTCATTGCATGGCGCGATCTGCGTTCCGGGCCGGGGAAGTTTGTGTTCGTTGTGCTCTCGGTGGCCGTTGGCGTTGCGGCACTGGTGGGAGTGCGCGGCTTCAGCCGGAGCTTTACTCAGACTCTGATGACCGAGGCACGCTCTTTGATGGCGGGCGATCTGATGGCGCGCATCTATCGCTCACCGTCTCCAGAGGAGAAAACGCAGGTCGATAGGCTGATGCAAGGCATTCCCGGCTCCAGCGCGACCTGGGTAGTGGAAACCGTCTCGATGGCTTCCGTCTCGCCGCAGCCCGTGCCGTTGCTTGTCTCTCTCAAAGCGGTGGATGTGAAGCGCTACCCATTCTACGGGCGAGTCGATCTGTCGCCCGAGATACCGCTCTCCACTGCGCTCGCCGGAAATTCCGCAGTCGTTGCAGACGAGTTTCTGATCCGCATGAACGCACACGTCGGCGACGTGGTGAGGATCGGCGGAATCAACTTCACCATTCGAGCGGTGCTGCAGCAGGAACCAGACAGGATGAGCGCCGGTGCAGGGCTTGGCCCGCGCGTCATGATCTCGCAAGAATCGCTCGATACAACCGGCTTGCTTGCGCCTGGCAGCCGCGCGAGCCATCGCTTGCTCGTCAAGCTGCCCCAGGGCGTAGACATTCGCCAGGTAAGGACCGAAATCGAAGCGGCGCTGCCGGATGCACAGGTCACAGACTTCAAGGAAGGAAATCCGGCACTGAATGAGGGACTGGAGCGGGCAGTGGCCATTCTCAGTCTGATCTGTCTCGTCGCCATGGTGCTCGGCGCCATCGGTGTGGCCATGGCGATGTATGCGCACCTTGAGCAGCGCATGGACATTCTCGCCATCTTCAAAACTGTCGGCGCGAAATCGAGCGATCTGCTGCGAATCTATCTTCTGCAGACGCTTGGCCTCGGCGTGGCCGGAAGCATTCTGGGTATGGCAGCTGGCCTCGGCGTCATGGGCATCCTGCCCCTTGTCTTCGGAAAGCTTCTCCCGGTCCATACAGTTCTTGAGTTTCCGGCGCGGTCGATGCTGGAAGGGTTGGGGACCGGTGTCCTCACGACGTTGCTGTTCTGCCTGCCGCCCCTGCTCGCGGTTCGCACAGTACGGCCGGTACGGGTCCTGCGGCGACTGGTCGATGCGGCGCCAATTGGCTGGAAAGAGTGGATGCGTCACTGGTGGGAGCGCCGCCTTGAAATCTCTATCTCTCTCGGAATCCTCGTTTCGCTTGGAGCCATTGCGTGGGCCTTGTCGGACTCTGCGACAACCGGCATCTGGTTCGGCGTGATCGTAGGCGCTGCTCTACTCGTCCTGCTGGCGCTGGCGACGCTCGTTCTTCGAGGATTGCGAGTTGTGTTTTCCAGGGTGCGGTTGCAGCTCCCGTCGTCGGTGCGCCACGGTCTTTCGAATCTCTATCGTCCTGGAAATCAGTCCGCCGCTGTGATGGCTTCGCTGGGCACAGGCGTCATGCTCATTCTTGCTGTCTTCTTGATGCAACGATCGCTTCTGAGAGATTTGCAGCAAACTGCGTCCCCCAGGCTGCCCAACGTATTCTTCATCGACATCGCATCGGATGAAGTGCAGGGTGTCCACGGTCTCCTGGGTCAGGCAGGCGGCGACTCGCAATCGCTTACGCTGATGCCGGTAGTGCAGGGGCGGTTTACATCCTTAAATGGGAAGACTCTGGATGAACTGCGCGGACAACACTTTCCTCGTCGCATGCTCGAGAACGCGGAACTGAGCTGGGCAGACGCTCCGCCAGAAGGCGACAAGGTCACGCAAGGCAATTGGTGGACCGATGGCAACGCTAATCAGATTGCCGTGAGCGATGGCGTCGCAAGCAGACTGCACCTCGGCATCGGTTCCAGCGTGGCGCTCGAAGCCGGCGGTCGAAGCCTGCAATTGAAGGTTGCCGCAATCTTCCGCCCGGATGGAGAGCACCTCGGGTCCCGCATTTCGTTTCTTCTTCCTTCAGGCTTGCTGAAAGACGCGATTGCGACCTGGTACGGAGGCATGCGCATGCCGGTCGCGGGGATCCCCGCAATGGAGCGGACACTCTTTGCAAAGTATCCGACGGTCACAGTCGTGAACATTGCGGACGTCCTCGACCGGATTGAGAGCGTTGTTCATCAGATCACTTTTGTCGTGCGCTTTCTGGCTGCGTTCTCCATTTTTTCCGGACTGATGATTCTGGCATCGAGTGTGGCCAGTTCGCGGTTTCGTCGCATGCGCGAAACAGTCGTTTTGAAGACGCTGGGCGCGACGCGCATGCGCATCATTCGCACGTACAGTCTTGAGTTCAGCGTGTTGGGCCTGCTGGCGGGCGCGGTCGGCGTCGCATTTGCCAATGTGCTGACGCACATCTTGCTGCACAGGCTTGATGTGCCTTTCACGTTCGATCCAGTTGCCGCGCTGGTCGCGCTCTTCGGTACGGCCGCGCTAGCCGTTGCGACGGGCTGGCTAGCCAGCTATCGCGTGCTAGGGCTGCGCCCTCTTGAAGTTCTGCGCGAGGAGTAATTCGCGCACGCGCCACGCGTCTCGCGTCTCTGGCGAGAGCATCCGGTGTGATGGATCCGATGCCGAAGCTAGAAGTCCTCGTTCATTTCTGCTGCGGGCAGCACGTCATCCTCGCTCGCCATCCACACGTAAAGGGCTGGCATCAGGAAGATGCCAATGACCAGGTTCGCGAGCAAGCCGCCCACGATCACGATAGCGAAAGGGCGTTGTGAATCGGAGCCGATTGCGTGGGATGTTGCCGCGGGCAATAGACCAAGAGTGGCAACCAGCATGGTCATCATGATGGGACGCAGTCGCAGAACCGCGGCCTCCACGGCGGCTGCGATAACGTGCTCTTGATCCGACTCCTCCATACCTTTGCGACGGGCGCGAAGCTGATTGATGTATTCCAGCATGATGACGCCGGTTTGCACCGAGACACCAAAGAGAGCAAGAAAGCCGACCGCAGAGGATACGGAGAAGTTGGTGTGGGTGACAAAGAGCGCAAGCGGGCCGCCGATAGAAGCCAGGATGACCGACATGAGAACGAGAATGGCCCACTTGAACGAGCGAAACATCGTGTAAAGGATGAGGAAGATGGCAAGGATCGTAATGGGAATGACAAGAGCCAGCCGCTTGTCCGCGCGCTTCTGGCTTTCGTACTCGCCGGCCCACTCAAGGTGGTATCCAGAAGGGAGAGCAACATTGCTTTCGACTTTCTGAATCGCCTCCTGTACCGTGGACCCCAGGTCGCGCCCGCGAACGGAGTATTTGATGGCGATGTAGCGCTGTCCGCCTTCACGATAAATCTCTTCTGCGCCGTCATCGGTGGAGACTCGTGTCAGTTGAGACAGAGAGACTCGTTCTCCGCTCGGCGCTAACAAACGGACTGCTGCGATAGCTTCTGGGGTGTCGCGGTACTGCTTTTGGTAGCGCAGCGTCACGTCGTAGCGGGCTTCACCAAGCTGAACCTGAGTCAGAGCATTCGAGCCGACCGCAGTTTGCAGAGCATCCTGCACATCGGCCACGTTGATTCCCCAGCGCGCCGCTGCAGCACGATCGACGGTGTAATTGAGATTCGGCTGACCGATGATGCGAAAGATTCCAAGATCTTCGACACCCTTCACAGTCGCCATCTGGTTTTGAATCTCTTCGGCTTTGGATTCAAGGGTCCGCAGATCATCGCCAAAGAGCTTGACGGCCAACTCTCCCTTCACACCCGAGACGGCTTCTTCCATGTTGTCCGAAATAGGCTGAGAAAAGTTCCAGATGACTCCAGGAAACTTTTCGAGTTCTTTGTCCATCGCGGCAATCAGGGCCTCCTTGTCTCCATGAAAGACGGGCCTCCATTGCTTCTTGGGCTTCAGGTCCACGAAGTATTCCGTGTTGAAAAAGCCCGTCGTATCGGTGCCATCGTCCGGCCGGCCGGTTTGACTCACAACCTGCGTGACTTCGGGAAACGACGCCATCACCTGGCGCGCTTTGTTCGTGAAGTCGATGCTCGCACTCGGCCCTTCGCTCGGCGGTAGAGTGCCGCGTACCCAGATGGAGCCTTCATCGAGGTGGGGCAGGAACTCCGACCCGATGGCGCCGCTGACGGTGAGAAACACAGCACCTAGAAAGAGCACGCAGGCAATGCCGACTGTGAACTGGCGGTGCAGGATCGCGGTATGCACCGCGGTGCGATACCTGCGCACGAGCCAGTGCATGAGTGGGTTGTCCCACTCCTTTGCGCCGTTGCGAAACAGGATGCTGGCGAAGACGGGCGCAATAATCATCGAGAACGTCAGTGCGCCCAGCAATGCGAACGCGACGGTCCATGCCATCGGCTTGAAGAGGCGCCCTTCGACGGCCTGCAGCGTGAAGATGGGTAGGTACGCAGTGATGATGATGCCAATTGCGTAGAAGACCGGTCGCTGCACCTCGTGGGCTGCGTCGCGGATTTGCCGCGCCGGCGTGCGCGTATCGTCATGCTGCGAGAGATGCCGCACGATGTTTTCAATCATCACCACGGAACCATCCACAACCATTCCGAAGTCGAGTGCGCCGAGCGATAGAAGATTAGCCGGAATATGGCTCAGATCAAGGCAGATGGAAGCGAAGAGGAGTGCGAATGGAATCGTCAGCGCAACGATGATTGCTCCACGGACGTTGCCAAGAAATGCGAAAAGAATGATGGAAACAAGAATCATGCCCGCTGTGAGGTTATGTTCAACTGTGTCCACCGTAAAGCTGACGAGATCGGACCTGTCGAGAAAGGGAACGACCTTCACACCTTTCGGGAGGATCGTCGCATTCAGCTTTTTCACTTCCTCGTGAATGCCCTGCAGGACCGGGTCCGAGTCATCGCCCTTCTGAAGCAGGACGATCCCTTCCACCGTATCCGGATTGTCGATAATGGTTCCATCGGGAAGATGTGAAGCGCGCCCAATCTGACCAAGCCGAATCTTCGGCCCCTGATCGACGGTGGCAATATCCTTCACTCGAATAGCTGTGCCATTCGCAGTCTTGATGACGGTGTTCTCGATATCCTGCACGCTCTTGTAAAGGCCCAGCGATTGAACATTCACCTGCTGCGAGCCTTCTTCGATGAAGCTGCCGCCGCCATTCGTATTGTTGTTCGCGATCTGCTGCTCGATCTGGCTCAGAGACAGACCGTAAGAGACGAGCTTATCTGGATCGAGCTTGATCTGGTATTCCTTGGTCGGCCCGCCAAAGCTGGAGACGTCCACAACACCGTTCACGCCTTTGAAGGACTTCTCAAGCGTCCAGTCTTCGATGGACTTCTTCTCCATCACGTCATAGTCGGGATTGGTGCTCTCGACTGAGTACCAGAAGATCTGGCCGACTGGGCTCCAGTCCGTTCCCATCTGCGGCGAAAGGCCCGCAGGCAAATTGACCTGCCCGAGCCTCTCCAGCACGTGCTCGCGATTGACGTCGCTGGTTGAGTCGTCATCGAAGATCAGCATCAGGCTGGAGAGACCGGCAAGCGTTGTGGAGCGCAGATGGGCCAGGTGTGGAATCCCGGCCATCTGAATTTCAACAGGGACAGTCACCTGCCGCTCGATCTCTTCCGCGCTGCGGCCGGGCCACTGCGTGATGATCTGCACGTAGTTATTGGCGACGTCAGGGTAGGCCTCGATCGGCAGGTTGCGGAAGGAAATGATGCCCCATGCAGCGAGCACGACCACTCCGCCAACCACGAGCCAGCGATTTCTCAGCGCAAAATCAACAAGTGCGCGGATCATTTATCGGTTCCCCGCAGTCTCAAGCAGCAGTGCGTTGGCAGCGACCTGTTGCCCCGGAGTGATGCCCGCGAGAATCTCTTGCCGGCTGCCGCTTAACATGTTTCCTGCGCGCACTTCGACGCGCTTGTACTGTTCGCCTCCCATCGGCACAAAGACCCAGTCTCGATCATGCAGATGAAGAATCGCTTCGGATGGAACAACAGCGTGAATTTCCTTCGCACGACTGGTGAAGGTCGCCGTTGCGAACATGCCGAGCTTGATGAAACCCGGATTGCTCACTTCCACTCGCACCTTGGCAGTGCGGATCGCAGGATCAAGTATGGGACCGACATCGCTGATCCGCCCTTTCACGGGTTTGTCAGGAAACGCGTTGAATCGGATCGTGGCTTCTTGGCCGACAGCGATCTTCGGGATGTCATTCTCATAGACATCACACATCACCCACACCTGCGACAGGTCGGCAATTGTGAACGCCGTTGCGCTCCCGGAGAGTCCCACGCCTGCGGCGGCCGCGTTCGTTACATTCTGCGCAACAATCACGCCCGAGATCGGCGCATAGACATTCACGATGCTGCTGGGATGGGCCTTGTCGACACCGAGTGTATGGAGCTGATCTTCGGCTGCGGTCAGATCGGCGCGCGCGTCTTTCTCGGCGTCTTCCGCCTGCTCCAGCATGGCCTGGGAGATTGCGCCGTGCTGAAAAAGATCCTGCGCGCGGAGAAACGCCTTGTTGGTCATCTGCTCATCGTTCAGGGCCTTCAGATATGCATCGAATGCACTCGTAATGTCGGGGCTCTGCACTTTGAGGAGAAGTTGTCCCTTCTTCACGTTGTCGTCCAAGCGCGCCTTGATATCGACAACGCGCCCATTCGCAAGTGAGATAACTGGGACCTCGCGCGAAATATCCGGGGCGACCGTGCCGGTTGCGCTGAGCTCATTCGATGCTTCGACCTGGCCTGCCGTCGCAAGTCGAAATTTCCCACGATCCGAGTCGGGCACCGTGATCACATTCATGTCCTGAACGGTAATGACCTTTGCCGGCGGCGGAGCGCCATCTCCTTCCGGCTTGCTATGGCATGCGCTGATGCAGCAGATGACGGATGCAGCCAGCAGGCTTGCGATGACGGAGGTGGGTATGCGAGAGATGAGCCGATTCATTGGATGGCCTCCGTCCCGACGGCAAGATTGAGTTGCCCGGCTGCGGTGAGGTAAGAGCCGATGAGTTGCAAATACGCAAGCTGCACAGTGCGATAGTCGCTTTGCGCGTTCAGAAAATCCATGAGGGATGCACCGCCGTGCTGGTAGGAATAAGTAACCGTATCGCGCACGCGTGTCGCCTGATCGCGATACTTCGCCTTGTAGGGCTTGAGCAGCTCGATGTTGCTTTGCACCTGGGTATAGGCGGAGTCCACATCGCTGAAGACCTGTGCCCGCGTCGCTTCTTCCAACTGCTGGCTGCGGTTGATATCAAGCAGCGTTCGCTGCTTCTCGCCTTGATTGCGGTCAAAGATGCGCAGTGGGATATTCACGCTGCCTCCGACCGTCTGCAGGCCGTGCGGGTTGTTATTGGAAGAATTCCATGTATACCAGCCGCTCCACGTCGGGTCCGTGGAGCCATTGGCAATCGCGAGCTTGTGATTGGTCTCGGCCTGCTGCGCGGTCTGGAGCGCGGCTTGCAGATCGGGCCGGTTCGCCAGCGCCATTTGACGGTAAGCATCGAGCGGCTGCAGGCCATCAGAAAAATCGAATGGGCCATTCACGTCGAACTGCTCGACCGGGGTGCGGTCATTCAGCAGTTGCAGGAGCTGAATCTTTGCTGTCCGAAGGCTCACGGTGGCAGACTGGATCTCGACCTCATACTGCACGCGAAGCAACTCAATGCGGTCGAGATCAATCTGCGCAATATCTCCAGCCTTGTAGCGAGCGCGAGCGATCTCGATAATCCGGTCGTAGTAGGCAAGATCGGCCTGCGCCAGCTTAAGAACAGCTTTGGATTGCAGCGTTCCAATGAACGCCTGACGCAGGTTGAACTCAAGGTTCCGCTTCACGTCGTCGCCTTGGGCAGATGCAATGCGTGTGCCTTCCTGAGCACTTTTCAGACGCAGCTCGCGCTTGTGGGCACGCTCATGAAGGTAACTGAGCGTCGGCACAACGAATGTGCCCACCATTGGCTGCCAAACTCCCTGGTCCGGCGCGATCTGCGTTCCATCGGCAGCCAGCGTGAATTGGGGATTTGGACGAAGAAAGGCAGTGGTTTCCTCGGCGCGCATCTCGTCGACGGCGAGTGAATCGGCCTTCAAAACAGGATTTGCCGCTTCAAACCGCGCCTTGGTCTGTTCCCAGGAGAGATTCTCCTGAGCCATGCAGGTTCCGGCCATCACCAGCACGAGCAGGCAAGCGGGAAGAGCATGCAGGATGCAGTATCCACGTCTCATAGGATTTCCTCGTATCGCGCACGCGCGACACGCATAGCTAGACACTTGTATTTGAAAAATTCTGGAAGAATGGCGTGGTTACGCCGAAGGCGGGGGACGATTGAAAATTGCGGGGAACCATGGCCGTTTGGCGCGCGGCGTCGATGGCTGCATCACGATGAAGTGGAACTGCGAGAATTCAACGTTCGCCGCAAATTCCTCTGGAGGCGGTGCAGCAGCGGGAAACGCATGGCTTGAGCGCGCATCCAGGTGAATACGACGCAGGGCAGTATCGGTCTCCGCTGCATACTGAACCGACCACAAGTCATCACTCACCGAGATGACGGGAAACAGGATGACGAGCAGCATCGCGAGCGCAATCAGCGAATTGCGCCGCTGCGCTCCCGTCCGGCTCTCGGTGCGGCGCCGAAGCTCAATCAGAAGCAGCGCGACCAGAGCCCATGCGATATTGAGGAAGACTTCCACGTCCAACCGCATTCTACATCAGGCGCTCTGCATTGAGGATGACAATGCATCCAGGACTGTTTTGAGTCGCCGCAAATTGGCCCACGCCAGCAGACCTTGGCCATCGGTTTGACCGGTTCCTTCCCACACCTTATGATGATTGAGATGGCTTTTGGAACGCCCTCGACCATGAGGGGTACGCGCCAGGAAGCGATCGAGATCATTCTTTCTGTGCTTTGCCCCCTCGTTCAACGGCAGGACAGCTGACTCTGGATCAGCATATCGGGGTTCGAATCCCTGGGGGGCAGCCAATCACGCTCTTCCCGGCGTCTTTCTAGCTTCCGCATCCTCCTCATTGCCTCATCAAATCACCCTTCCGCAGGATTTCTTCTGCGCGCCAACCTCCGAATGGGTGTCCCTCCTCCCCCTCCAAAGGTGGAGTACAGATCGGAGTAAAGTGACTTACTCCCATGGGATGCTCCGATTGCACGGCGCAGGTGCAGTCATGCGGACCCTCAAGCCGCGCGAAAAGGCCAACCAGAGCAGATGGGCTTGACCCAGTCGGGGCCCAGGCATACTTCATTCCGCAGGCGAGCTTCTGGGGATGATCTTCGATTTCAACAAAGTGGACGGGCGATCAATCGACAAGGCAGGGCGAGATTTCTCAAGATTGTTGCTCTGCGCAACGCCAGCATCCTGGGCGCTTGGATGATGGGGGAACGGACGGTAGAGAACATCACTGAACTTGCAGTTGCAATCCGCAATCGTAGGATGCTCACCAATCCTTCTTCAGCAACTCATCCCTATCCCACAGACTCCTCTGGAGTGCAGCTTCTCGCCAAAAAAATGGCAAAGGATGCGCCGCTTTCGAGGAGATCTGGAAAGGGGATCTGCGCCCTTTCAAAGCTCTGGCTCTGATCGCAGCCTTCAATGTCCAGGGGAACTTCGCGCGAGAACGAAAACCGAGCGGAGCAATTAGCTGGAGCCCATGAAAAATGCCCCCGCTTTCGCAAGGGCATCTTCCGTCGACTGACTCAGTTGCCTCCCCGTTCACCGGTCCGCAATTCACCTTCGAAATCGTCAGTGAACCGGAGTCTTCCAGCTGGCCTCAGGCCAAGCTAGTTGCTATACAAAAGGATGCCTGCAGCCTTCTCATCGCTGCCAGTTTCGTCGTTCGACACTGGACGATAAAAGAGCTGATTGTTTTCAAGATAGACCTCGAGAAACGCCGGCCGCGCGGTAATCTGCCCGGCGATGAGCGCCTCTGACAACGGATCCTCCACGTAGCGCTGCAGAGCGCGGCGCAGTGGGCGTGCTCCGTAACTGCGATCCACCAGAGTCTTTTCGAGAATCCACTTCTTGGCCTCTTCGGTCACTGAGATCGTGATCGCCTTCTGTGCCAGGTTGGCGTTCAACTGCTGTACGAGCAGTTCGACAATCTGGAGCAGGTCGCTGTCCGACAGCGACTGGAAGAGAATGATCTCATCGAGGCGGTTCAGGAACTCGGGATTAAAGGTTTTCTTCACCTCGTTCTTCACCAGCTCCTCGACCTTTTCGGTGACCAGGTCCTCCCGCTCGCTCTGGAAGCCAAGGCCCTGCTTCTTCTGCAGGTGCCGCGCGCCGATGTTCGAGGTCATGATGAGGATGGTGTTCTTGAAGTCCACCGTGTTTCCAAGACCATCCGTTAACTGACCATCTTCAAAGACCTGCAGCAGCAGGTTGAAGACATCAGGGTGCGCCTTCTCAATCTCGTCCAGCAGGACCACGGAATACGGCGATCTCTTGACCCGCTCGGTCAACTGGCCGCCTTCCTCGTAGCCCACGTATCCCGGAGGCGAACCAATCAGCTTCGAGACCGAGTGCTTCTCCATAAACTCCGACATGTCGAAGCGGATGAGCGCCTTGTCCGAGCCGAAGAGAAATTGCGCAAGCGTCCGCGCCATCTCGGTTTTTCCGACGCCCGTCGGCCCCAGAAACAGGAAGCTTCCGATCGGCCGGTTTGGCGATTTGAGCCCCGCGCGCGAACGACGAATGGCACGTGCCAGCGCACTGATCGCCTTCTCCTGCGAGATGACGCGCTTGT
>VFSW01005808.1_pt1 | contig 18211 bp, 24 predicted proteins | sample 5358111 | NCBI WGS metagenome assembly VFSW01 (sample SAMN11554181, study PRJNA540505) | mine drainage metagenome | isolation source: sediment from site ElyBrook_90M | place: USA: Ely Copper Mine, Vershire, VT | collected 2017
GTTTATTTATAGTCTTAACGTTTATGGTGTAATTATGTATCCGCAACAGACAGCATACGATAGAGGCGTGATGTTCGCCCCGGACGGCAGGCTATTCCAGGTGGAATATGCACGTGAGGCCGTCAAGAGGGGGGCAACATCGATGGGCGTGACCACAAAGGAGGGCATAGTCTTCGTAGCCCACAAGAACATAACCGCTCCGCTTGCGATACCGTCGAGCATGCAGAAGGTCTTCCGGATAGACTCATACATAGGGGTGACGTACAGCGGAATAGTCGCGGACGGGCTCCATCTCATCAATATAATGCGCTCAAAGACGCAGACCCACAGGATGGTCTACAACGAAACGGAATCTGTTGAGACGATAGCCAGGGACGTGTCGGAAGAGCTTCTCCTCGCAACCCAATACGGAGGAATAAGGCCGTACGCGATATCCGTGCTCATAGGCGGGATAGACAAGGAACCGAGGCTCTACGAGATAGACCCGGCGGCAACAGTAGCCGGCTACAAGGCCGATGCGATCGGATCAGGAAAACCGGCCGCCGACGAAATCCTTGCGAAGGAGTACAAGGATGACATGAGCATGGAGGATGCGATATCATTATGCGTAAGAATAATAAAAAAAATAGGGGACAAACAGCAACCAATTGATCAGAACAACCTGGATGTGGCTACCATCACCAAGAAGGATGGCTACTCCATGATGACTCCAGATAAGGTTGCGAAGTATCTCTGATGATTTTTAAATACTGTGATAAGATATGGCTTCTTCTAAGACGGTCATAGCCAAATACGAAAGGGATGGTTACACATTCGAGATATTGGTAGATTCGGATCTGGCCCAGGACTACATAACGGGCAAGATAACAGACCCGATGAAGCCGCTCCAGTCCGAAGATGTGTTCAAGGACGTGAAGAAGGGCGAGAGGCAGAGCCCGGAGAAGATGAAGAAGGTATTCGGCACGGACGACCTGGCCAAGGTGGTCGACTTCATACTGAAGAAAGGCAATGTGCCGATGACGACAGAGCAGAGGAATAGGTACATGGAGGAGAAGAGGAAGCAGATAATAGCGATAATAGCAAAGAACTCGATAGACCCGAGGACTAACGCCCCAAACCCGCCACTCCGGGTGGAGAACGCTATGCGCGAGGCGAAGGTCCCGATAGACCCGTTCAAGAGCGCGACCGAACAGATCGACGATGTTGTAAAGAAGCTCAGCGTGGTGATGCCGCTCAAGTTCACCACAGCGAAGATAAGCGTGGTCGTCCCTGCGGAGTATGCGAGCAGGTGCTTTGGCATACTGAAGCAGTACGGGTTGAAATCGGAGCAGTGGCTCTCCGACGGCAGCCTGCAGGCGACTCTCGAATTCCCGGCCGGGATGCAGAGCGAGTTTTTCGACAGGATAAACAAGGCGACGCAGGGCCGGGTGGAAACTAAACTTATAGAGAATTGATTTTATGAAGGAAATAATTTTACCAGGGGATCTTGTGGCGGACGTGCCGATAAGGAATTCCAACACCTACGTAGAGAACGGCAAGACATACTCGATGGTGCTTGGCATGTACGAAAAGGAGCCGCTCTCGATAGTGCCGCTTGAGGGCGTGTGGGTGCCGCGAATAGAGGACACGGTTGTAGGCATAATCGCTTCGGTCAGGAACGGCGTCTACGAGGTGGACCTAAAGTTCCACGGGCGCAGCCTCATAATCAGCGGCAAGTTCGAGAAGTTTTCCTTCAATATAGGCGACATGGTAGAGGCGACGATAAAGAACGTGGAGGACAAGAAGACTATAATACTCAGCTACCCCAGACTGCTCTCAGGCGGAACGCTTATAACGATTAAGGCGACAAAGATACCAAGGATTATAGGCAAGGAAAACACAATGGTGAAGCAGATCGCGGACAGCACGAAGTCCACGATAGTGGTGGGAAAGAATGGCGTCATATGGATAAAGGGCGGGAACACGGCGCTGGCCGCGGAGGTAATACTAAGGATACAGGGCGAGGCCCACGTTTCAGGGCTTACAGAGCGGATAAAGAAGATGATGGAGGAAAGATCTAGGTGAATAAATGGCTTCGAAAGCTAACAGACCGGAATTGATAGTCAATGGAAAAAGGCTCGATGGGCGGGCGCTCAACGAGCTGCGCCCTTTGAAGATAGAGGCATCTGTGCTGAAGAACGCGGACGGATCCGCGTACCTTGAATGGGGCAGGAACAAGGTCCTGGCGGCGGTCTACGGGCCTATGGAGACGCAGCCGAAGCATATGCAGGACCAGATGAAGGCGATAATAAAGTGCAGGTATGCCATGGCGCCATTCTCCGGTCTTGCGGACCACGGCAGGTCTGGCCCAAACAGGCGTGCGACAGAAATATCCAAGGTAACAAAGGAGGCATTCGAGAACGTGGTGATGCTCAGCGAATTCCCGGGGAGCATGATAAACGTCTTTATAGAGATACTGCAGAGCGACGGCGGCACCAGGGCCGCCGGCATAACCGCTGCGGCCGTTGCATTAGCGAGTGCAGGCATACACATGAAGGACCTGATTTATGCCGTGTCTGTTGGCAAGGTCGGAGAGCACCTGATACTGGACCTCAACATGCAGGAGGACAATTTCTCAGACTCTGACATGCCGATGGCGATATCGCCGAGGAACAACGAGGTGCTGCTGCTCCAGATGGATGGCGAGTACACGAAGGAGGAGCTTAAGACCGCCATGGACATGGCCACGGAGGCGGGCAAGACCATAAGCAAGATCCAGAAGGATGCGCTTAAGCGGGTCTACACGAAAATAGCGGATAAATACGAGCGTGAATGATATGGAAGCAATAGACATGGTAAAAAGCAGCTACGTGCAGGAGCTACTCGCCAGGGGGCTCAGGGCGGACTCGCGCAAGGTCTCGGACTTCAGGAAGATGACCATAGTAACGAACGTCATCGAGAATGCCGAGGGGTCAGCGCAGGTGGACCTCGGCAACACGCGTGTGCTTGCTGGAATAAAGCTGATGCAAGGAGAACCGATGGAGGACACCCCGAACGAGGGCACGCTGGTTATGTCTGCCGAGCTTCTTCCGCTGGCAAGCGCGAACTACGAGACCGGGCCACCCAGCCCCGATTCGATAGAGCTCGGAAGGGTTATAGACAGGGGCATCCGCGCGGGCAAGTGCGTAGACCTAGAGAGCCTGCTGATAGAGGAGGGCAAGGTATGGAGCGTCTACATTGACATATACGTGCTTAATTATGATGGGAACCTCTTTGATGCCGGAGAGGCCGCGGTGATGAGCGCACTCCTCACCACGAAGGTGCCGGCGTACGAGGACGGAAAGGTCGTCAGGGAAAAGAGAGAGAGGGAACTCAAAATCAACAACGTGGTTACGTCTGCGACCTTCGCGAAGATACACGGGAGCCTGCTGCTCGATCCGGACGGGAACGAGGAGGGCGCGGCGTCCGCGAGGCTCACCATAGCGACGGACGGCAAGTTCATAAGGGCCATGCAGAAAGGATTGGGAGGGAGCTTCACCCAGAAGGAGGTGGAGGAAATGGCCGACATGGCGCTAAAGAAGCACGCTGAGCTCAAGAAGCAGATCGAAGGCTCGAGATGAGAGTATGGCAAACTTCAGCATAAGGTACGGAGCAAGCATACGCAAGAGGTACCGCGCGGTAAAGGCCGACAAGCAGGCGACCTACAAGTGCGATATGTGCGGACGCGGGGCCGTCAAGAGGATAAACACGAGCATATGGAAGTGCAGGCACTGCGGGGCCACCTATGCGGGGGGCGCCTACACGATGACTACGGCCGCTGGCGAGGTAGCGAAGCGGCTTATAGAGGATCTTGCGAAGAAGAGGCGAACGAATGGTTGACATAATATACGATCCGATAACCACGCTCGTTGTCCACGACATAGGAAAGATACCACTGGACGACCTGCTGAGGGAGAGGATAACGCCGGGCGTCACCATGCCGCTCTACTGGTGCGGCGGGATACTATTCAGCTTCGCGTCTGCGCCGATGTCCGAGGAAGTGGTGAAAGACTATATGAAGGGCAAGATACACTGGATGGAGATCCACTTTACCGACATGAAGGATTACAAGCCTGTGCTGGAGCTGAACGACGAGCACTACAATGGAAAGGTGACCGTGAGGGTCATCGACACGACAGGGTCGCAGCTGCACAAGGATTTTATAGTCTGGCTCAAGGCCAACAGCAAGAAATAGTGATGCTATGCCATACGTATGCGTTCATTGTGGGAGAAAAGTAAAACAGCTGGACAATTCTGTAAGGTGCCAGTACTGCGGCTCTAGGATTATGGTAAAAGGCAGGCCCAACCTCTCGCGGGAGGTACCGACTGACTGACTACTTGCTGCCTACGATTATGCTCTCTGTTATGCTCTTTACGCGCTCGTACTTAACGCTGTTCTTTGCCAGAAGCATGGCGGTGTTGTCGCTCCTGGTGAGGTTCTCGGCCTTTATGAGCAGCAGGTTCGCAACGGCACCCTTCTCGAAGTCCAGGATCGCGTCCTCGACCATGCCTATCCGCTTGCCCTCGTTGGTTATTATCTCCTTGCCGTAAAGCTCCGATAGTAGAATTGCCATTTGCTCACTTTATGTACATTATCCTTTGGGAGGCAAATATTCTTATTATGTATGCTCTCAGCTCCTTCATGAAGGCGGCTTCGTCCTTCTGCATCTGCGAGAGCTCGGCGGCGTCAAAAAGCTCATTGTTCGATTCCACCAAGTTCCTCAGGTAAGCGTCGGTAAGGTAGTAGCTCTTCCCCTTGCACTTGCCACATATGTAAAACGGCATTACCGGCGCCTCCTTTGGATACAGCACTGTGTCCATGTACCTTGTGAGCGGCGAACCGCCGCACTTCGGGCACTCCTTTTGCAGAGTTACCTCGTGGTACTCTTCGTCTATTATCTCGGATGCACCTATGCCGCTTACAAAACCCGAGATTACCTGATCTACACTCTGCCCATTTTTGAGCAGCTTCTGATCAGTTATGTATCCATGATCATCGAACCTGCTCTCAAGCACGCAGTTTCCAACAGGCTCGAATATTACAACGGTCTTGCCACCTTTGCCTGAGTATTCTATTCTTGCCTTGCCGTGCCTGCTCCTTGAAAGGCCAACCTTCATTCAGTCACCGAACTTCAGCCTGTATGAGTCTATGTCCTCCTTTAGTATCGTCTTTCGTCCGTTCTTCTTCGCCTGCATCATTGCATATCTTGCTATCTTCCTTGCCTTGCCCTCAAGTATCACCGATATAGATTCGGCCGCCTTGTCGGTGAGCCTTACCGAACTGTCCCTCTTTACCAGCCTCTTTATGGCGGTTTTTGGTATGTTAGTCAAGGAAAAACCTGGAACGTTGTTCCGGTTCAGCACTCAAGATCGTCTTCATAGCCAGGGGCTCAGCGTAGTGCATTATCATCATGGTAGCCCTTTTCTTTCAAGCAATAAAAAGGTTGCTGTAGAGATTGTAGAGCGGGTTGCTGGAGGAACATACACCTTTTTAACCTTATAAGACAGAATCATATCTGCTCAGTCTGGGTGAATACATGGGCGTGACCGATATCGATCAGACCTCGTTCGATGATGAAGTAATAAAGTCGAGCGTTCCAGTAGTAGTTGATTTGTATGCAGATTGGTGTGGCCCTTGTCGTTTATTCACCCCGATATTCGATGAGATTTCTCTAGATTTCGATGGCAAGGTGAAGTTCGTCAAGATGAATGTGGATAACAGTGAGGACATCGCAAAGAAGTTTAACATAATGAGCATCCCGACCACTCTGCTTATAGAGAAGGGAAAGCTCAAGGCGATGAACGTGGGCGCGATACCTAAGGAAGCCCTCAAGAGGTGGATTGAGAAGAACCTGTGATTGCGACCTATATCGCATCCTATTTTATTATTCCTAGAACGATAACGCCGATTAGAACAAGTGCGCCACCAGCCAATCCAAGTAGGGTGTAGCTACCGATTGCAACGCTCGCTCCGAGTACAATTACAAGGTCGAGATACGTGAAATTGTTAACAAAGTTCCTGGATATAACGTTCGCCTTCTTTGACGTGGTTTCTACAAGCTTCATCACCTGCATCTCGGTGCCGATTGCTATGGAAAAGAAGAAGCCGGCCAATACTGCAAGCGGAAGATAAATGGTGTCTATCACGCTGCCAACGCTGAAAAGGGCGGATAACAGACCAAACGCTACAAGACCAGCACCTACGAATGACAGCTTAGTGCCAGGATGGTAGTCTTTCACGTCGTAGAGCAGCGCATAATAACTAACTCCTCCGGCTATTATTATTGCAACTATGTACGGCAGGATTGTGGCACTTAGCGAGAACCTCAACCCGCCAGCCATTATTGTGCCTAATACCACAATGAGAACACCGATTGCAAGGAGCACTTTCTCTGTGGTCGTCAGCATTCTTCGGTTCAACAAAAGGTCAATCGCGAGAAATACTATTATGCTTGCCACGAACAACGGATATGCATTCGATAACGGGAGCTGCTTGTACACTAAGTATATCAAAGATAGCGTGACTGCCAGAAGAGCCCCGCCTATCAGGCTAATGTGCCACCTTTTTTCCTTATAACCCTCTCTTATCGTCATGCGGAAGTATCTTATCTGCAGCAGGGTGCCTATCGCGAAGCCAAGCGCTGCGGCCAGGAGCATTACGCTTATAGGAAGATGCACAGCCGCAGGATAGGCGGCGACGGCAGATGCTGAATACGCCACAGTGCTCACCAAGAGCAGACCCATCCCTTTTCGCATAGTCAGTTTTAGCAGTTAGCAATTTAAAGGAACGGGTGTGGTTTGCCGGCAAAGTCGAAAACCGTTGGTCAGGTAAACCTGCCCAAAATGCTTATATATCTGGTAAGCTGCAATACAATAGCATAGAGTTGAGAGTGATGACAAGCCAACACGATCATACGGCTTTGACCGTAAAGGTGAGCGCCGGCCGGAGGCTTACGGAGGCGGCGCGCAGGACTTAAAGCCGGTTTTAGCGAAGGCCCTAAATAAAAATCAACTGCTGCTCCTTTCAGAAGTGAAGAATAACCCAGTGCCAGGAGTGACTTCATTCATACTCAAAACGAGTGTGAAGTACGATATACCTAACTCGACCCTCAAGTTGAACATGAAAATCCTGCGGGAGCTAGGTCTGGTAGAGTTACCAGACAGCGCTCTGAAAATCACACAGTCCGGGAAGCTAGTGCTTAAGATCATGAGCAAAGGCGGTGTTTAGATGGAGTCGATGCAATTTAACAGGGCGTGGATGGTATTTCCCGATGCTATATACGATAACAGCGCCTTTATCACCACCGCGGTAAATCAACAGTTGGCCCTGCGGGTGAGGTTACGCAAAGAGGAAAGTGCGGTGCTGTACTCTGGAGAGTGGGGCAGGCTCGATCAGACGGGTACCGTGGGGGAGACGGCAGTGGTGGCAGGAATCTGTCTCTTTGACGGACGCTGGAGAATCAATTTTCCCCAAGGGCAGGAGAGGACGTTAGTAGATAGCCAGAGCAGAGCATCCGCCATCGGGATAGTTGAAAAAGTGAGGAAAAACCCTCAGCTCCTCCGTGGCCTGAGCCAGGATGCAATCTTGTCCATACCGGTAGGTTTGCGTCAAAGCTACCATGGAGCTATCATAGATTGGCAGTCCCAGGTGCTATCGGCGATGCCAGACTGCGTGAGGGTTCTATACCATGTCCCAGTCCTGGAGTATATCGCCTATCTTGACAAGCTTATACCGTACCTGCCCGCATCGGTAATAGACGCGCAGATCGAGCGCATGAAATCCTTGGGAGAGGAACTGAAGAAGGTGGTGTTGGCCAAATTCAAAGGTAGGGAGGTACAGTTCATAGAGCCGATAGCTGAGAAACCGGAAGTGGTGGATAATATTCTACGCCTACGGCCGGGGTTAGATAGGAGCGTTGCCTCTTACTTATCACCTTACACGTACCCGGCAAAGTGGCTTAGCGGAGCAACAAGGGTATTAGGTATCGAAGATATTGTAGAGCTGAAGTTGGCTTACACGGCCGCAGAGATCACCCCAGACATACCAAGGATGTTAAGGGTTTGTATAGCATCTATACCGGATCCGTACCCTAGCAAGGACCCTTGTGGGCCAGTAAAGCAGGTGCCGTTCCCGATGTTGTGATTGCTATGCTGTTTGACGAAGAACTGGTTGACCGTTTCATTGTAGGGCTCACTATTCTTGGAGGAGGAGGTGGGGGCAACCCGAAAGCGGCAAGGGCTCTGCTCAAGAAAACATTATCCAAGGGTGAGATTGACATAAGGAGGGTAAATGAGCTCAAGGCGCCAATTGGTCCAAGTGTATACCCGGTAGGAAGCTCGGCCATACCGGCAGGTTCTAATGAGGACGCTCTCTTGGAAAAGGCGTTCCTTAACCTCCAAAGCTTCACTGGGCTGGCTTTCAATTCAATAGTGCCGGTCGAAATCGGCCCTGACGTTGCGAATTATATAGCCCTCTCCCAGAGGCTGGGAGTTACGTTGATTGATGGAGACTTAACCGGCGGCAGGGCAGCGCCGAAGGTCTATCAGAACGTTTACTTTATGAATAACATCCCGATAGCACCCATGGCGGTGGTAGCGAAAGGTTTCGACCGCATAATTACAGATGTGAAAGATGACATCGCAGCCGAGGCCATAATCAGGGGAATCGCTGGCGACTTGAAAAGTTTGATTGGTGTTGCGGATCATCCCCTACCGCTGAAGAAATACGTGGATATATTGCCAAGTGGCACCATAAGCCTAGCTCTGGACATGGGCAACGATTTCACCGACAGCTACCCCGATTCGGGATACGAAATACTGAAGAGTAAATATGATTGCAAGGTTATCTTTGAAGGTATCATAACTAGCGTGGATACGACTTCGGGGGGGTTCCTTACCGGTAGCATAACTCTGAATAGTGGTGAGGCAGATCTGTCGATATTTGTCCTAAATGAATTTATATACGCAAAATTGGGAAAGAAGGTAGTGGCAAAATTTCCAGATCTTATCTGCCTCTTTAATAAAAACGGGAAGTGCCTTACCTCCAGCGAACTGCGTAAAGGCGGCGCAGTGACCGTCATGTTGATGCCATGCAATCCCGTTTGGAATACCGGGAGTGCAAGAAAGCTTAATAAGAAATTCTTCGGTGAAATACAATTAAATAATCCGCTAGATCAAGTAGTATGATTTAAATCCATTAACGATGAATTAAGGTAATAATTATGCCAGATATACCATTTCCAAGAGGCATGAGGGACCTGCTCCCGAACCAGGCGCTCTTCAGGAACGAACTTCTGAAGAAGATAGAGAGCGTCTTCCAGAGGTACGGCTTCCTCACTATAGACACGCCCATGCTCGAATCCATAAAGGTTCTGAAGGCGAAGGGGGGCATCGGCGAGGACACCAAGCTTATTTTTGAGACAACCGAAGACGAGCTCGGCCTGAGATACGACCTTACCGTATCGCTCGCGAGGTATGTTGGCATGCACCAGGAATTGCCGTTGCCCTTCAAGAGATACGCGATAGGGAAATCCTGGAGGCGCGAGGAGCCGCAGAGGCTGCGTTACAGGGAGTTCACACAGGCCGATGTAGACATAGTAGGTGGAAACACCGCGCTGGCTGACGCCGAAGTCATATGCACGGTAGCAACAGCGCTCGACGAACTTGGAGTGGGATACTTCATAAGGATTAACAGCAGGGTTATGATGGATTCCCTACTCGCGGCCTTCGGGGTGAAGAAAGAGCAGTTTATGGATGTGCTGAGGATTGTGGACAAGCTCGATAAGCAGGGCAGGGATAAGGTAGCGGAGATGCTCTCGTCCATGGGACTTGAAAAAGAAACGGTAAGGAGGATCGACGACATAATAAACATGCAGGGATCAAACGCCGAGAAACTGAATTTCGCAGAGAGCGTGGTGAAAGATAAATCCTCGGCAGATATTAGCACCACATTGGGGTTTGCCGCTGCGTATGGCATAAAAGGAGACATACGAGTCGACTTCTCCGTCGTGCGCGGCTTTGACTACTATACGGGCACGGTCTTCGAGTTCATGGACGCGGGAGGGGAGAAGAGCTCGCTGGGCGGTGGGGGTAGGTACGATGGGCTGGTTGGCCTGTATTCTGGAAGAAGCGTGCCGGCAACCGGTGCGTCTTTAGGCATAGATAGGATTCTAGAGCTGATGGGTTTCTCCTCATCAACAAAGTACACGTACGCAAAGCTCTTCGTGATAAATGTCAAGGATTCAAACTACGGATATGCGCTAAAGATGGCAAATTGGTTCAGGTCGAGGGGAATCGCTACTGATATAAACCTCTCCACTAGAAATATATCTAACCAATTATCGTATGCGAACTCTCTCAGCTTCCCGTACGCGGTAATCGTGGGGGACGCAGAAGAGAAGGAAGGCAAGGTGAAGCTTAGGAACCTCACGAGCGGCGACGAGACAACCGTCACCGCGGAAGAGGCATTGGCGACAGTTGGCAATGGATGATGTTTTGGCAAAATCAGAAATGGATAAGATGACAGACGAGGGCGTAGCGAAGGGCGGCATACTCGTTAAGTTCTACTTCGACATGCAGAGCGAGGAAAAGGATAAGCTGCAGCCGCTGCTGGTCGACCTGATAAACGAAAGGCTCATGAAGGAGCCTGGCATACTCTATTGCTATGGGGCTATCGAGGAGCCGATAAAGAGGGATAAGTATTTCATAACCAGCGCCGCGGTGCACTGCCTCTTCGCCAGCATAAGAAACCTTATGCTTATCGCGTTCAAGTATGCGCCGATAGGCGTCGAGATAATCAAACCGCAGAAGGACGTACACATGAACGTGTGGGACCTCCAGGCCGCGATACTCGACATCTCCCAGTTCTCCAGCCAGTATTCAAGGTACATACTGGAAAAGGTGCTCCAGCCGGAGGATCTCGCACTGATAACCAGGGACCTGGAGAACAGAAAGGAGATGGGAAAGAGGCTCATGGAGAAGAAGGAGGAACCAAAGAGCGACTAACTGTTGTTTTGTATGGAGGCAAAAAAGAGCGTGCAATGGAACAGGACTGTCAAGTATGGAGGTGTCGTTTTCCTCGTTGCAGCAATCCAATTCGTCATAGCAATGCTGGTTGTGCAGTACGCATACCCGTGCACAAATGGCGTATGCTACAATCCCGGGACGAATCCGATAAGCGACCTTGGCAATACTGTGACTTCTGCCATCTGGCCAGTATTCAATTACTCAATCGTGCTTTTTGGGGCGTTGATGCTTCTTGGGATATTCATGGCGTCAAAAGCGTTCAGGAAAGGGATGCTTAGCAGGATTGGACTTGTAATATTGGCGATTGCTGTGCTTGCCGGCGCAGGTGTGGGGGTTGTGCCAGAGAACACTATACTAGCTATCCACTCTATATTCGCGCTTGTAGCGTTTTGGGGAGGGGGCCTTGGCGTACTACTTCTGGGCCTCTCGATGCTCGGGGATCGCAACTGGAAGGGAGTTGCTACATACTCCGTCTTCTCTGGGGCGGCCATCATCGTGGTACTGCTGGCCTTCATGCTGCCGACCTTTGGGCTTCATGCCGCGTGGGCTCTGTCGGGCGGAGGGTTTGGGTTCGGGGGGTTCGAAAGACTGGCGGTAGCGCCGCTGCTCCTCTGGATCATTGTGATTGGAGCCAAGCTCATCAGGATTAAGGCCTAGGGATTATGTGCTGTTGAAAAAGGTCAGGTTCGTTGGGGTCGTCTCTGTGGCATAGGGCTTGCCAGATAGATAGAACCCCCCAACGGTCATGAAGTTCTGCTTTGTAGGCGTGCCAGCCACAACCTTTATCCTTGCCACCTTGCCGGCTATTGTGGTGAGCGGGATTGTTGCGTTCCTGAAAGTAGAGGAGGAGTTGCCAGGCAACGAGACGTTGTAGGTGTTATACACCGCGATTATGGCCGGAGCGGTGCCCACCATTACCTCTACATAGAGGTTGGCTTGCGGTTTGCTTATTATCTTAAAGTTCAGGAACGGATCTGCAACGAGGAACGGACTCGAAGTTATGTTTCCGGGACTCGCCTGCAGCCCGCATGCGTATGTGCTTGCTGCGTACTGGCCCGGTATATTAGTCCATGGCGATCCGACATAGCAGCGGATTGTGTTTGAGGTCTGTCCGTATGAAAGGTTGAGGGGGGCCGAGCCAAAGCCGGCGCCGCTGACGTTCCAGCCAGTATACGCGCCGTTGGAGAAGTTGCCATTGTATATGAAGTCGTAGACGGCCGCTGGCGGGATTGTAGTATTATTGAACTTGAGCGTTGAGAGCCCGCACCTGCCAGAGCCGTTGCCCGAGCCGGTGGTTATGGTTATATTGTATATCTGCTTGGGGCCGGTGAAGTTCTCTATGAAGGTGGTGCAGCTGTACGTCAAGGTCTGGTTCATGTAGGTTACGTTGTTCTTGCCCTTTATGTTTATGTGGATGCTGCCACTGCTGCCTGCTGCCGCCCAGATGCCTATGTCGTTTGTCGTGAGTAGGCATCGTGCCGACACGTTGGTGTTCGGCGTCGACTCAGAAACGACGAATTGGTTGCAGACATAGAGCTGGCCTGTACTGATAGTGGTTGTGGTGTTTATGCTCGTCTGCGAGACCGTTGTTGATGAGGATGGTGCCGTAGTGGTAAGCGGGTTCTTGGGAAGATTGAAACCTGTCTCTATGTATGTGATTATCAGCAAGAGTATGATTAATATGACTATCGTGACTGTAAAGTGTTTCATAAAAACCCGACCGCTAGAGCAACATTAGGTATTTATTATCGTCAGTTTAATATATCTTGTCTTTTGAAGATGAGAGAAGGTGTGACGTTTGGGAAGTATACCTAGAAAATGGAAGAAAAAAGGAAGAATGCGCTGGAAGTGGAAGAAGAAGCGCAGGAAGCGCTTGAAGAGAGCACAGAAGAGGAGAGTCGGAGAGTTGTAGCCGCTGGCTGTGGCTCACTTCGCTATCTTCTCCAATATCGGATAGGTCTCGTAAAGCCTGTCGTTCTCCAGTTGCTGGTAGAGCATGTATATTATTCCTACTGTAAGGAGTATTCCCATTCCCGAGCCCACTGCACCGGTAAGCGTGGCGAGCGCGGCAAGCAGCCCGACGAATATACTTCCCAGTACTGTGATCGTGGGAATGTACTTGTTTAGTATGCCTTCAACTATCCTAGGGTCTCTCCTGAACCCCGGTATCTGCCAGCCCATGTCTCCCAACTGCTCTGATATGTTCTTGGGGTTCTGGCCCGTCATCTCAACCCAGAACTTTCCAAAGACTATGCATAATGCCACCAGTACAACCGTGTAAATGATAACGTGCATCCATTCCGGCACCAAGATCATGCCGCCCCAGGGCAGGAAGAGTTGCGTTGTATGCGTTGCAAGGTATGTGAAGTATGTGCTGTATCCGCCTATTCCGCCGTAGTTGGCCGAGTACGGCAGCGGAAAGGTCGGCGATATCAGATAAGTAAGGCCTCCGGACAGCTGGAGCGTTGTGCCTCCGCCTAAAGTTCCCACCGGCTGGTAGAGCGCGAAGAACCTTGCCAGGTTGGCGAGCGATCCATGAACATTAGCGAGGAACCGGAACCACACTGTCGCGCTGAGCTCGAGCGAAGACGCGAGTATGACCGGCAGGACACTGACGTAAAGGAATGGTATGGGGAGCCTGCCTCCGACCCCTCTAAGCTGTTCGAAAGATAGCGGCAGCTCTATTTTCATCTCGTAGGCGTATATGCTGACAAGGAATACGATTATCGCAAAGAATAGCGGGCCGAACGCCAGCAGGGCGTTTGGTATGGCGGACGCGCCGCCTGCCTGCACAGCGGCTACAGCCTCTGGTATCAGTATGCCGAAGGTTCCGGCGACTATAGCGTACGACACCCCAGCGGCTATGAATATGTTTATTCCAGACGTGATTCCGTACTTTGTCATCGTCTCGTCAAGGTATATTATCATTATGGCACCGATTGCCAGCTGCAGGATTACAAACGGCGTGAACGCAGCCGAGGCCACCGGGACGTATCCAGTCAGCACAAATATCACTGACTCCACTATTGCTATCGACATGGCTGCGAGCTTCTGCAGCGTCTGGAACCTGGCCCTCTGCGCTGTGTCCTGCATGTCCATTTTTATTATGCCGGACCCGGATATCAGCTGGAGCACTATGCTCGACAGAACGATAGGGCCTATTCCCACGGTTATGACGCTGCCTATCCTCGCGGCGAATATTATGCTGATCAGTTGGAGGAGCGGCTGCGTCACCGCCTGCTGGTTTATGCCTATGGCGTAGGTGTTGTAGAGCAGGAAGTATATCCCGAGTATGCCGGCGGTCCAGTACATCTTCTCCCTGAGCGAGAGCGGCGTGGACGGCCCTTTTATCGAAGGTATGAACTTCGATATGCTATCCATGAATTCCAAAGCCATGCTCGCACCGGGTCATTTTTCAGGGTTCTTTCCTATTATCCTAACAAGATATGCGCCGTGCCTTGCCTCGCTCGACACTCTTGTGCCCTCTACCGCGTGGTTCTTCAGGAGCCCGTTGATCAGCGCAAGCGACAGCTCAACGAACTCGCTCCTGGAATGGAGCCTGTCGAACGAGATATCTATTTTTATAGGTTTAAGGCTTTTAACACTTGCTTTGCCGAGGTTCAGAAGGCGGACGACGCGTTCTACTCTCGTTGCCGCCACATTCGGGTTCTTTGTGCTCCGATTTGAGAATATACTTGCCCCGACCTCGCTGCCTATGTAAGAGGCTATATGCCTCATCTCCTCCTGATACTGGCTCTCTAGCACGGTTGATGCCGAGAGCATGTAGTACTCTGGGGATATCCTTGTATCTGATGCCTTCTCCGCTTTCTCGGACTGCCGGGCAACGTGCTCTGCAAACCTAAGCAGTACGGCCTTTGTGTCTTCCTTGGGCTGTTCGCGGTAAGCATTAAATGACGAACTGAACCTGCAGTATGGCGACCCGTTGTTGGAGCATTCGTGTTCTGTTATGGCGACATACTGCTTTTTCGCTGCGGTGAGGAACCCAGATATCAGGCCTGCTTCAAACGAATGCAGGTCCCTGCCTATGTATTCGTGCGACCTGTCGTGCATCTGGATGTCTATCCTATCGGGGAAGATGTTATAGGTTATTCGGCTGTAGCCTGCGTGCTCAAAGAACTTCACAAGATCCGCGACGGACTCTTCATGAAGAAGGTAGTGCTTGCCTGCGCTTAAGAGCGAGTATAGATGCCTGCCAACGTGCATTCCGGCCCTTCTATTCACGCTGGACAGGCCGGGCGTGAGGTTCGAGAGCAGAGAGATAAATAGCACCGCATTCTCTGGCACCCTTTGCGAATCATCCTTGTTGATTATGCTGGTGAGCATCGCGCTCTCCCTTCCCTTTATGTAATCCTCGTGCGCAGTAATTGTTACTTGCAATGGACGCGGGGTGTGCTTTGTCCTATTTGTGCCTGCGGCTCGCTTCCTGTTTCGCGTTATTGTGCGCTTTTTCACTTTCATGCTGGTCTGGCTCGTGATATACTCAGCTTTTTCGGTTAATACTTATATAGGTTTGTCTAGCGCCTCTTTCTGCTAGATATCTTCAATGAATAGTATAGAATGAGTATGATGTTAATCGCTAGTATAGCCGATATTATAGCTATTGAATACCTCGCTATGAAGGCCGCGACTATGGAGACCTCCGCTATGCTCAGCCCGAAGATTGCTATGCTGTAGAGTATGGGTGATGAGCAGCCACACCCGACTATTATGCCGGTGAATAGCGTTATAGCGGTGCCGAACGTGCTTGCCGATGCCCCTGCGCCCTTTCGGAAAGATTTCGCAGCTGAGTATATGCCGATTGTGAACACGATTGAAGAGGTCGCGACAAGCGCGTAGATCAGCCATGCCGGAACCGTTATGATGAGAATGCCATAGTTCTGGTACCTAATCAGGTAGACGAGTATGAAATAATATATCACAGCTACGGCTATGTTCAGGATTATGTACTTAGGTCTGTATACTTGCTTGAACGAACTCCAGATCCTTGCCGTCATGCTTTTCATGAGCCTACGCCGAGGGAGCTTTCTATCTTAGGTATAACAGGGATAGAGCATATTGGGGCGGTGTTGTTCAGGCTGCCGCACATGAGCGCTATGTAGACGTCAGCGCCTGCATATTCCGTCCAGGCGAACTGGTTGGATGGTTTTGCGAGCTGGGCGAGCACCTGCTGATGCGTCATGTTTGTCAGCGGCAGGGTGCTTCCTTGTGGCGGGGCGTTGCCGAAGTCGACCGCGTCTGCGCCGCCCACCACATATTTGCCCCATATCGTGTACGGGGTGCCCTGGAACGTGTTTATCTGCAATATGTAGCTCATGGCGTCAGTGTACGCCGGGTTGCCAGTGGAGTTTACCTCATGCTGGATGGCCGGCAGTGGCTGGAGCACAAATCCTCCTGTTATGGGGGCTGTATCCTCTATCGGCAGGAAGTTTATGTAGCTGCTGTTGTAGAAGCTGCCCAGGCCCACCGTGCTGTTTGTGTACTGCATCGGCCTCCAATAGAGCGTTGGCAGGTTCCCGTCGCCGAAGCTGCTGTATCCCTTAAACAGGTTCCCGAATGTGCCGAACCGGCCCAATGCAAGCGCCATCGCCCACCTGTTCTCTCCGCAGAATATGCAGGTTATGCTGCCCAGGTATATGACGGATGGCTTGCCGTTGAGCGTGAATAGGTTGACCTTCTGTGGGAGGCCGCCGAGACCCACGGTATTGTTCAGCGTCCTGTTCAGTAGCATCTCCCCGGCTATCTCAAAGTAGGAGTCCGACGCGTTGTTTATCACGGAGAGCTCCGAGCCGTTGAGCGGAGAATTTATTCCGGTAAGGCGTTTGCCGAAGGTCTGGTTCTGTACGACCGTGGGATAAGCCGCCAGGCTCAGCGGGGGGAGAAGCTCCGGACTATTAATATTATATGTCGGGAGCGGGAGGCCGCCGCTGGTTACCTGGTTGGAGAGCGAAATCTGGTTGGAGAGCGATGCAATGAGCGAGTTCTGGGCGTTCAGCCTGTTCGTGAGCGAACTTATTACAGTGAGCTGGTAGAAGGCAACCAGAACAAGGAGAGCGGTGGCTATCGCAAATATGCTGCCGCGGTTAAGGAAGCCGTGGGCCACGCTTGCCCTCCTATATCTCGTTTTTTTTCTTTTACGTTCCATGTTAAATACCAGAACTAGCAAATGATTAAGTTAATAATAATCTTTGTCTAAAAGTATTAATAGCTATCTGATGGTTCGGTGGTGTTGTGCAGACAAAACAGCTTTTGGAGAAAAAGGAGGCTTTACACAAAGAGGTAGTGGAGCTGGCGGATGCCCACTGCCACCTCAGCATACTCAGCGACCCGAAGATAATAATGGACGCTGTGGAATACGGGGTCTCGACCATAATAACAAACGGAGTCGACACGCCCTCGAACATAAAGACATTGGAGGTTGCGGACAACACGAATGTCTTCCCGGCCCTCGGGGTCGACCCGGAACACGCACTCGCGATTGAGGAGAGCTCATTCGAGAAGGAAATAGAGTTCAACGTGGACATGATAAAACAGAATGTAAGTAGAATAGTCGCCATAGGCGAGATAGGACTGGATTACTGGATTGGAGGCGGACCGCGCAACATTGGAAGGCAGAAGAAGGTTTTTGAGCGCTTCGTAGACCTTGGAATCGAGCTTGACCTGCCGATATCCGTGCATTCAAGGAGCGCCCTAAAGGATGTGCTTGAGATACTTAAAGGGAAAGGACCAAAGGCGGTGCACCTGCACTTCTTCGAAGGCGGTGTGGAGGAGGCGAGGGCGGCCGTGAAATTAGGATACATGATATCGGTACCGCCGATAGAGTCGAGCAAAAGGAAAAGGGCCATAGCCATGATGCCGATGGAGAACCTGATGGCGGAGAGCGACGCGCCTGTGGTGGGGCAAACGCCCAAATCCGTAGAGAAATCTGTTAGGTACATTGCGGAGGTGAAGGGTATTAAGTATGAGGACGTGGCGATGGCGCTTACCGAGAACACCAAAAGGTTCTTCGGGACCAGCACAAAGACCGGGAAGAGGCTTATGCGTTATTAACTTTTGCTCCTCATTATCCCTGAGGGCCCGTAGCTCAGCTTGGATAGAGCGGCAGACTTCTAATCTGAAGGTCGCGGGTTCAAATCCCGCCGGGCCCGCT
>VFSW01005809.1_pt1 | contig 18210 bp, 17 predicted proteins | sample 5358111 | NCBI WGS metagenome assembly VFSW01 (sample SAMN11554181, study PRJNA540505) | mine drainage metagenome | isolation source: sediment from site ElyBrook_90M | place: USA: Ely Copper Mine, Vershire, VT | collected 2017
AGCGTGTCTGGTGTCACCTCGGCCTGCACTCGCAGGTCGCCATCGCCTACTGCGCTAACCTCGGTCAGGAGCTTCTCGATCTGCGCCTGCAGCACGATGGCGTCGGGCGCCTCGATGGACGCCGCCGCGCCCGCGCCGCCCATCGCCGCGCCGCTGCCGCCCGCCACGAGCTTGTTGATCGCGCTGGCCAGCGCAGAGTAATCGTCGTCGCCGTTCACCGGCGCGCGCGCCACCCGATTGCCGCTGATCGCCTGGCGACAGATTTCGTTCAGGTTGGCGGCGAAGGAGCGGGTGAGCGAGCGCATGCGCGAGATGGCCATGATTACCGCCATCAGGCTGATCGCGGCTGCGGCAAGCGTCACCGTCCACATGGAGGTTTGCGCGCTGGTCGGGCCAAAGGGCGCGTAGATCGCGACCCAGCCGACAACGGCGATAGCCAGCGCCGGAACGACGCAGGCGAGCGCGGTGAGCAGATTAAACTGAGCGCTCATGCTGGTACGTGAGCGCGATGGAGCTTCCATAGACGCGATGGCCTCCTCGGTATCGCTGGTCTCTGGCCAGGGGCGCCGCGAGACACGAAGCGCGACGGCATTGATGTCCGCGACGTTAGCGGAATGGTGATCAGATCGGCCACCGCGCCGCTCAGCGCTTCCACGCGCGACGTGATCAGAATAACGGCCTCAGTGTATGCTATTCTGCCCACTCTCGCCTATACATTATGACCAACGGCGCGATTCGCTTGCTTCGTATGCGTCGCATCGCGCAATCGCAGGCGCCGCAGGGCGAGTCGCGCCATGCCGAGGCTCAGGTGTACGGCCTGCGCATGGTCTCAGTCAGCCCGATAGCGATGGATATTCTCGCTGAAGAGCAGACGCTGCGGATCAAGCGCGATTACCAGGCGACCGTCGATCTGCGCGACGCCGTCGAGATAGGGCTGCGCCCACGCAGGCGCCTGCTCCGCGCCCACTGGGCCGATCTGGTCGCCCATCGTGCGAATCTCGGTCACGACATCTACCACCATGCCGATCATCATCTCGCGGTGAGAGACGGCGAGCAGGCGGCTGCGCTGGGTGACGCCGATGCTGGGCAGGCCGACGAACGTGCGCAGGTCTACTACTGAGATGATGTTGCCCCACATCTGCGTGACGCCCAGCACCCATGGCGCGACATTAGGCACGGGGGTTACATCAAAAGCGCGCTCGACACCCTGCACCGCCTCAGAGGGGAGCGCGCACTCCACGTCGCCCAGCAGGAAGAGGATATGTTGCGCCGCAAGCAGTTCCGGCGAGGCTCCCGCTGGGGTGAGCATCATCATGCGCTGCAGGGCGGCGATCTGCATTGGATCGTTCACGCCCAGGTTATGCGCCATCTGCTCGACCGATTCCGCCGTCAGCGACCCGCCGGGGAGCTGCCCCGAGTTGATCGCCGCAAGCGCCTGGCGCATCAGTTCGGACATCTGAACGCGCTCGCTGTCACTCTGCCCGCTCTGTGACAGGAACACGCCTCGCTGATCGTTCATGCGTTCTCCCTAATGCGTCTCGCCTGTGCATCTCTACGCGGCCCGAGCGTCATGACTGGCAGGTGGGCGGGCCGCGCAGCGCCCCCCCCTCGGGCGCCCATGGCCGGGGCGGGTGCGCTGGTGTCGGCGCAGCCCGTGGGCGAAATGCGGATGCCGGTCAGCGCGCGCACCCCCATCAACAGCTCTTCTTTGTCGAATGGCTTGGTGATATAGAGGTCGGCGCCCTGCTGCAAGCCCCATTTCTTGTCAAGCGGCGTGTTCTTGCCGCTGATCAGGATGACAGGGATGTGACGGCTGGCCTCACTCTGCTTGAGCTTCCGGCAGACCTGGAAGCCGTTCTGTTTGGGTAGCACGACATCCAGTACGACGCATTGCGGGCGCTCAGACCCGACCATTTCGAGCGCCTCATCACCGTCTACCGCCGTCACCACATCGAATCCACTCTCACGCAGCGGGGTGGCGATCAACGTAAGGTCGGTCAAGCTATCATCGACGACGAGAACTTTGGGCGCGGGCATACATTACTCCCCTTACACATGCCTGCGTCAGTCGGCTATGGGCCGTCTCCAGGGACGGCAGGCTGTGCTGTGTTGCTCTGATGAATTTAAGAACGTTTGACGCGACTCCAGGCGCATTTTGCGCTGAAACGCGCCAGTAGGGCTAGCCGAATCGCATGCCTGCCCGTCGCTCCATCTGTCCGCGCGCCCGTCACAGACCATCTGCCGGGCGTAGAAGTGGGCGCCGCTAGTGGGCGCCGCTAGTGGTCGCGTGGCGCCATGGGCTGATAGCCGCGCCGTGCGCGCATGTTGGCCATCCGCTGCGCCTCGCGGCGCGTCGCACGGTCGCGCGCGCCGGGCGCATCGAGATAGCGACGTACCGTCTGCACCAGCTCCGTAGAGTCAAATGGCTTGGTCATGTACTCGGTCGAGCCTGCCAGTTTGCCGCGCATTTTGTCGAAGATGCCGTCTTTGCCGCTCAGCATGATGATTGGCAGGTCGCGGTAGTCAGGGTTATTGCGCACAAGGTGGCAGATGTTATAGCCATCCATGTGGGGGAGCATGATGTCGAGCAGAATCAGGTCGGGCTGGGTGTCGGAGACGGCGGTGAGCGCGCTCAGGCCATCACCTGCCGTGACCACGCGGATCCGTTCGCGCTGCAACGTAATCTGCACAATCTTTCGCACTGTGGGGCTATCATCCACCACCAGTACCACTGGCTCCGCCACGGACATGACCTCCTGAGCGGCCGGCATAGCGCGCTGAACGACGCGAGCGTTCATCCTTTATCCCCCTGCGCCGCGACTCATGCGCGCGCTGCCTGTACCCGACTAACGCCTATTCTCTCGGCGCCCATATGTGTATGTGTCGCTTCCGCGCGAGTGGCTGACGTCACTGCGGCGGAGCGAGGCTTTCCTCAGCCGATAACCGCAGTGTACCATTGATGCAGTCGGCCCATCTCGTAGTCTAGCGCATGCAGGAACCTGGCCCACTCATCGTCGTGTTTTCTGGATCCATGCGCTGACCCCAGCTCTTCGCCACAGACCATGTCGTAGATCTCGCGCACCGTGACGTGCATCATGCGCGCCGCGTCCCAGTAACAACTGATCAGCTCCTGCCCGCGCACCACACGGTCGAGCGATTTTACGTCGTCATAGACAAGCCGACCCTTCTCCACGCGGATGAGCTCATCCATGCGTGGATAGCTGAGTTGGATGTTATCAACGATGGGCGCGGCCACATGGTCAATGTAACGCACTGCCTCGGTTGGCGCTGTCTCGACGCGTGCGCGCAGGGCGCGCGCAAAACGCGCATGATGCGCCAGCAGCGCGTTCACAGTGTCGCCCATGACCTGGGTGAGCGCGAGCATGAGCTGCTCGGGCGCCGCCCGCGCGACCTGTTCGAGACGAGCGCTCGACTGAACAAGTGCGGCGGTCAGGCTGCGCTCCAGTTCCTGGTCGAGTCGCTCATCCACGAGGATCAAGAGTCCGCGCTCAAGTAGCGTCGTCATCCAGGCGCCCGCCACTGCCTCGGGCATCAGCAGCCCGTAGGCGACCATGTAGAGCGGGCGATGCTCCTCGGCCAGCCGATAGATCCACAACTCCTCGGAGCCAAGCATCGCCAGTCGCGGATCATCGCCGTTCACACTCGACTTGCGGGTGCGCGTGGAGCGTGGCACGGGACGTATCCGCATGTGGTCGCGTTCGTCGGCGAGGCGGAGCGCCTCCAGCACGACGTGATCTACGTTGAGCGGCTGTACGGCGCTGGGCGTGTACATGCCGCCAGTGCGGCGCACGGGACCATCGCGCACGAACTCGAAGCGTCCACGATCCCAGCGCACTGCGCGGCTCAATGCCTGCACGACGACAAACTCGCGGCGCTGCAACTCCTCAGCCGAGCTGATGTCACCTGTGTTGACGAGGAACTGAATCTGCGAGGCGAGATCGCGGCGCGCATCCTGAGGGATGAGCATGATCTGTTCGGGGCCAAGCCGACCCATCGCGCGCAGCAGGTCGAGCAGGTCAGGCTCGGGGGCGTCGGGTTCTTCGAGGCTCTCGATTGCGCCTTCCACCAGGTGAATGCGCAGTCGTTCCATGCCAGACTGGACCGAGAGGACGCCAGTTTTATTGCCCAGCGCCAGCATTTTGAGCGTGGACTGCAATGTTAGCGTTTCCAGGTCGCCATCGAGGATGCGACCCTGGACGCCGCCAGGATTGTTGTAGTCCATCGCAAGCTCCATGAATCTCGCGCTCAAATGGGAGATGTGCTGGTCGTACTGATGCTCGCATCAGTGCTTGCATCATGCGCGGTGGGCCACGCCAGGGTCGGCCATCAGGGGCGCCTCTGGCGTCAGCGTTGCTGCGTCGGGCTGCCATAGCCCTTGGCCAGAGGTCGCGCACAGTCTCAATGTGGAACGCATGCCGCCTCGAATGCGTCATGCGTGCGTGGGGGCCGCGCCGATGGATTCAGCATTCAGGCGGAAGGACTGGACTATTGTATCACACATGACTAATGGGTCAATGGGGGTCCTGGGTGATGGCCAGCAGGCCGCTTGGAGTCTGGACTAGAGCAAGCGTGGCTCCTCGGCGCCGTCTGCGTCGCGTGCGCCCTGTCGTCCACCTCCGAGCGCCGTCGCGACGAACAGCGCGCGGTGGTGCGCCGTCACGCCCAGCGCGCGCAGCGCCGCCAGGTGTTCTGCTGACCCGTAGCCCACGTTGCGCTCCCAGCCATAGCCAGCGCACTCCTGCGCCAACTCAGCCATGAGGTGGTCACGGTAGACTTTGGCGACGATGGAGGCGGCTGAGACGGCGGGCGTGAGCGCATCGGCCTTGACCAAACACCGGACCCGTCCGGCGCGATCGGCGGGGGCCGGCGGACGCACCTTGCCATCGACCACATACTCGTCAGCCTCGATCTGGCAGATGAGCCGATGGAATACCTCGCGATTGGCCCAGCCGACGCCGCGCGCATCGATCACGCTGACCGGAGCGACTGCCAGCGCGATGGTCAGCGCATGCTCGCGCAGCGCGCGCGCCACCTCCTCGCGCTTGCGTCGCGGCGTCGCCTTCGAGTCGCGCAGGAATGGGGCAAGTGGCCCCAGCCGCTCGCGGATGTCGGCGGGCAAGATGACCGCAGCCGCGACCAGAGGCCCTGCGAGCGCGCCACGTCCCACCTCATCTAGCCCACACTGGCGCTCTGGCGCGTCAGTCGCCTCCGCGAGTAAGAGTGGCGACTGACGCGCGTCGCGCGCCGCAGCGCCCTTCCTGGACATACGCTCACTGCTCCTCGCTGAGAAAGGCGCCAACCGCGGCATTCACGGCGTCGGGCGCCTGTTGATTTAGCCAGTGGCCCGCAGTAGGAAAGCGTTGGATGCGAAGGTCCCTGGCCCACTCATCGAGGCCGTCGAGCAGGCTCAGGCCGAGGTAAGGGTCCTGCTCGCCCCAAAGCAGCAGCGTCGGCGCGCGGATGACGCGAGCTACCCCTACGGAGGACGGGCCGCGCCGCACGAGCTGACGGTAGTAGCTGAGCGCGGCGGTTAGCGCGCCCGGACGGCTGATGGCGTCGACATAGCGCTGGATGTCGGTGTCACTGAGCCAGGCGCGCTCGGGGTCGGCGGAGCGGAATGTGCGCCAGATGACGCCATAGTTATCGGCGGTGATGGCGCGCTCGGCGATGCCCGTGAGCTGGAAGAAGCCTACGTATGAGCTGCGGCGCAACTGCACAGGATTGCGAACCTCACGCCAGATGTGGCCAGGGTGCGGCGCATTCAAGACGACGAGGCGGCGCACAACATCGGGCGCGCGCATGGCGCAGGCCCACGCGATGACACCGCCCCAGTCATGGCCGATGATGTCTGCTTGGCGCTCGCCCAGCGCGCCAATCGCCGCGCGCACATCGTTGCAGAGCGTGGCGAGGTCGTAGCCTGTGGTCGGCTTGTCGGAGAGGTTGTAGCCACGCAGGTCGAGCGCGACCACCTGGCGAATCGGCGCCAACGCTGGCAGCAGCGCGCGCCACGAGTACCAAAACTCCGGGAAGCCATGCAGCAGGATGACGAGCGGCCCAGCGCCTGCGCTGATATAGTGCAGGCGCTGGCCATTCGCCTTCAGATAGCCCTCGGCGCAGCCAGGCGGCAGGGCGAAGGCTTCGCGCGCTTCGCCTGCCACCGGCTGGGGCACAGTCTGGGCAGATTGAAAATCGGCTCTCTGCTCACTCACGCACGTCATCGTACAACACGGTGCTGAGGTAGCGTTCGCCCGCCGAGGGGAAGATCGCCACGATCACCTTGCCGTCGTACTCCGGACGTGCGGCGAGCTGTGCGGCGGCCCAGGCGGCTGCGCCTGAGCTGATGCCAGTCAGCAGGCCTTCTTCGCGCGCCAGCCGACGCGCCATCTGCACTGCGTCGTCGTCACTGACCTGCACGATCTCGTCAATCAATTGTGTTTGCAGCACGTCGGGAACGAAGCCCGCGCCGATGCCCTGTATCTTGGTCGGGCCAGCCTGTCCACCAGAGAGCACCGCTGAAGTGGCTGGCTAGACCGCGACCATCTTGAGATCGGGCTTGCGCTGCTTCAACACCTCGCCCACGCCGGTCAGCGTGCCGCCCGTGCCAACACCCGACACCACCGCATCCACCTGGCCGTCGGTGTCGCGCCAGATCTCCTCAGCCGTGGTCTCGCGGTGAATCTTCGGGTTGGCAGGGTTCTCGAACTGCTGCGGCATCCATGCGCCCGGCGTCGCGGCGACCAGCTCCATTGCCCTGGAGATGGCGGCAGGCATACGGCCCGAAGCGGGCGTCAGCACGACCTCGGCGCCCAACCGCCGCAGTACCATGCGGCGCTCTTGGCTGACGGACTCTGGCATCACGAGAACGCAGCGGTAGCCGCGCGCGGCAGCCACCCAGGCGATGCCGATGCCGGTATTGCCGCTGGTTGGCTCGATGATCGTACCGCCTGGCTTGAGGACCCCACGCTGTTCAGCGTCGTTGATCATCGAGACGGCGATGCGGTCCTTGACGCTATAGCCTGGCTGAAACGACTCCAGCTTGGCGAGCACTGTCGCGCCGCCGGGCGCGACCTTGTTCAGGCGAACGAGCGGGGTATTGCCGATGAGTTGAGTGGCGTCAGTCGCCCAGCGTGGCATGCAAGCGCTCCTTCCTCCGCGCGATGGGCGCGGAAGCAGCTAGACCGGCGCGCGACACGTTCGCCGCGCCAGCCGGGGGAGATGAGATGGCTACGAGATACATAGTAGAGCAATTGTATCAACTTCATCAACAATAGTGATTCGTGTGCGCTTATGGGACGCGTGATGCGTTGGACGGGCGACGAATGGCGGCGATGCGCGTGCGTTCGACGCCATCCATCTCGCCAGAGCGCACGGCGACGACCGCATAGCCCCACCCGCGCAGCGTGGCGTCATTCGAGAGCGAGACCGTCTCACCCTCAGGCGTGTGTCCCGCGTACTCGGTGACCAGAAGCAGCCCACCCTCGGCGAGCAGGTCAGTGAGCAGTCGCGCGACATAGCGCTGACGCAGCGGCTCCGGCACATACACCAGCTCCGTGCGGACGGCGTCGAAACGGCGCGGCGGCAGCCACGACCATGCGTTGCCGACGGCGATCTGCTGAGCGTAGTCGGGCAAGCGCTCGCGGGCCAGCGTAGCCAGTGCGTCAGAGATATCGAGCCCCCAGGGGTCGAGTGTCACGCCTGCCTCAGCGGCCCAGGCGACGCAGGTCTGCAGCAAGTAGCCATTCGCGCAGCCGATGTCGAGCAGGCTGACTGGACGATCGCGCTGCGTGGGCGTCAACGCGGCGAGCAGACAGTCGCAAATGGGACGGCGCAGCGTCTGCCAGTCAGAAGCATCGCGCGGGGCGCGTAGTCCGAAGCCCGACTGCTGCCACGGCGTCTGACCGCGCAGGTAGGCGTTTTCGAGCAGCGCGCGATTGGCGGCGAACCAGTCGCGCCAGCGCTCGTCCTCTGACATCGAGATGTCGCTCCCTCCCAAGTAGCGTGTGTGTCGGGGTTGTGAGAGGCGTCAGGCATATGGTACGTCATCCAAGACGCATTGCGAGAGTGGACCCCTGCAAGAGGCGCCGAAATGGAGGCTGGTATGGCTGACGACACCACATTGCGTGAGACGCGCGCGAGCGATCTTCCGGTCTTGTTCGAGCAGCAGAGTGACCCGGAGGCGCGCCACATGGCCGCCTTCACCGATGAGGGACCGCTGGATCTCGAGGCGTTCATTGCCCGTCGGTCGGCGAACATGAGCGATCCGCGCAACACTATGCACACCATCGTGGTCGACGGGCAGGTGGCAGGCAACCTGGTCAGTTACCTGGAGGATGAACACCGCGAGGTCGGCTACTGGCTCGGCAAGCCGTTCTGGGGCCGAGGCATCGCCACACGCGCGCTGCAGCAGTTCCTCGCCATCGTCACCACGCGCCCGCTTTACGCCCGCGCCGCCAAGGACAACCTGGCCTCGCTGCGCGTGCTGGAGAAATGCGGCTTCACACGCTACGGCTCCGAGTGGAGCTACTCCAATGCGCGCGGCGAGACGATCGAAGAGGTGCTGCTAAAGCTGGACGCCAGCTAGCGCTACCAGACATAGGCCGCGCAGGGAGGATGCCCCTATGGCTGTGCAACCATCTTGTCGCCAGCGAATACGAATCGCTTCCAGTGCTCTGGAGCGATGAAGTCGACCGCGAACTGGTGGGGAATGATGAGCGATTTGGAGGCCGCGCCTCCCACGATTTGGTGATAGTGAACCTCAAGGTGAAACTGTAGCGCCACCTCGCTGAAGGACACGATCTGAACCGAAAGCTCATCACTGCCTCCCACCTCCAGACCAATTGTCACTTTCGGCGGAGTGGCTGGCAGCGTCGCAGGCGCGGGCTGGTGAATATACGTGAAGGTGTATACGGCATTGTTGTAAACCAGATTCGTTCCTTGCACAAAGACATTCACGGGCGCGTCGATGGGGGTTGCCTTGTCGATAATGACGTCTACGCCATCGATGATCAGGCCATAGCGTGTATTGCGCTGGAGGCTGTGGATTCCGATGACGGCGCGGTATGCCGTCGCAGTCGGCGCCAACTCCACTGCGCCCACGGTGTTGGGCAGGTTGCTAAAGGTGTAACTCGAGGGGTCTTGCGTCAACGCGTACGATACGCTCTGTTGCGCCAGGTAGTACGACTCCATCACACCGTCGTGCACGCCGTGCTTGTTCGTAACCACGATTTGCTGCGGCGCCGGGCAAATGGATGTAGGGCACCACGAAGGCCGGATTGTCACCATCCCCATGAGCGCAAAGAGCAGCGCCAGACTGGTGAGCGACGTTGCGGAGGCGAACCAGATTCGCGCACTTGAATGCGCGAACAGGGACTTATGCGCGCCTTCCTCAGCCTCGTCATCCTCGCTCTCTGTTTCATCTTCCCCAATCAACGGCGCCAGAATCAGAACCAGCAGCAGCACCCCGCCAGCGCCGATGCCGATGGGCGGATGCTGGCGAATCAGGGCGATCAGCGGTATCGAGGAAGGGACAGTGCCAACGCCGAGGAATAGGCCCGCGAGAAATCCGATGATGATCTCCACCAGTGACTCCGCAAGTACGCGAAAGATGTGCGTCACCGGATGCTGAGCCGCGTTCTTCTTCGCGTTTTTGCCATTCTTCGCGCTACGCGAGGTAATCAGGAACGAGCCGACGCCGATGATGGCGATCAGCGCAACAAGGATAGCCGCACCCAATCGATTGTCGGCAAGCAGTGATTGAAACGGCTGAAGCTTGGGCGTCGGGTCCACGCCCAGCAGCACTGAAAGGCCAATGCCGCAGAAGGCAGACGAGAACTTGCCGAGCAGTTTCTGAATGTTCAGCGCCAGCATGTCGACTTTGATACGCTGCGCCAGTTTCACAGCCCCGTCTTGAAGCGGCATGGCGTGCTCCTCTCAGAAACAGAGCGACGGCTGCGGAAACGTATTTGCTGGGGTATCAGCATCTAGGAGCGTATTGAATGTCGAGAGCGGCTCGAACCCGGATCCATGCTGTATGTAGCACTCGACATGGATATTCGTGTCCTGTGGCGCGGGCGCATACTGGCCAGCCGCAGCAGCTTGCGCGTCTTTGGCGTGATCGCCCAGATTCGCGAAAACGAGATTGTCGAGTAGCGTCGGATAGGTGAGCGTTGATGTGCCGCTCGACGTCGTGACGCTCAGCGCTGGGACTCCATGATACCAGACGGATAGATGACCTGTAGGTTTCTCGAAATCTACCACTATGGGAATCGTCGCACCCGGTTGCAGATTGATGGGCGTTGGGCAGTTTGAGTCGCTATTGGGGGCGAAGTCCTGCATCGCCGCCGACTGGCTCATCGTCATCTGGATGTCCACGCTGTATGCGCAGCCAAACGCCGCGCCGCAACCGTCGCAGCCACAACTCTGCAGATAGGGGCAGGCGTCGATCAAGTGATAATCGTAGGAGTATGCCGTGGGAGGAGCGGAGGGTTGAAAGCCCGCGCCATTGATCTGAACCAGCGAGCTTCCCGTATTGGTAACTTCATATGTCCCGGTACAGGTGTGATACCCAGGAACAAACCGCAACGTCGAAGGGAGCGTCACCGAGCCATCAGAGGCATAGGTACTGAAATTCTCAGTCGCGCCAATGATGTCAGACTGATGTTGTGAAACGAACTGGCTTATCGCGGCGAGTTCGCTCTGGCTGTAGCTTGCCGAGTGGGGCGCCAGCACGACCCATGGACCGCAATAAATGTTCGCACGTACCTGAATGCCACTCGCCGTCGCGGTTGCGATTGTATTCATCGACATCGGCAGACCCGGTGCGCCATTGCCGCTAGTTGTTCCCTGACCGCTAGTGGTCCCAGTCGCCTTCATGGGGAAGAGCGCGCACGCGGTAAGCAGGCTGCAGAGCAGTACGATCATGACGCTCGTCACTCCACTGCGCTTATAAATCTCCGTCTGTCTCGTGTGCGTCACCTGAGACATTCTACTACCCCCTGCTTCCATTTGAGTTGCTGCAGTACACTCCCACACGTTTGGCTAACGCTTCATTCGCCGCACTCGCCTGAATACTGGCAGCGCAATTAAACAGTGATCCGGCCAATCTTGCTAGCGCCGCACCCCGTTGGCCCTGTGCTAACACACTCAGTGAACCAGAGGGCGCCATCAGGGCCGGCGGTGATATTAGGTGATATCTGGTGGATTGCTGCTGACCTTTGGTCGCCTGTACTCGGTGATGTGTCCGGTGGTTGCGTTAGAGCCGCCAGATGTCGCAGATGAAGTGGAGCCACTGCCAGGCGCCGATGCTTGCGCGCCGCAGGCCGACGACATGGTAATTGCAAGAGACTTAGACACGCTTCAACCGTGCTAGTTTCACTACTCTGTCCTCCCAGCGACGCTTTGCCTGCGAATTCATTCTGTTTGCCTGGTTGTGTAGTAGAATATCATGCGAGCCGCAAAAATGTCAATCTGCGTAATTAGCGTGAGCAGGCGCTGTCATCACATCAGCAGATATACTGACGATGTCGCGCATGATTGGTACAGGTGTGTGTTGCGCTTGTCCGTCGTCAGGTCACGCTCCAGGAGAGATACCGCATGTCCGTTCCCGCATCGCTGCCCCGCTGGGATGTCTCTGAGGTGTTTCCCAGCCTCGATTCGCCTGAGTTCGCCGCTGGTTTCGCCGACGTATCACGACTGGTGGATGAGCTGAGCGCGCTTTTTGATGAGCTTGACGTGCGACGCCCAGAGGCTGACTTGCCAGCAACTGCCGCGACCATCGCGGCGGTCGAGCGCGCTATCACTGCGCTGAACGAGACGCTCGCGCCTTATCGCACGCTCAGCTCATACATCTATTCGTTCGTCGCCACCGATACTCGCAATGCGCTGGCGCAGGCGCGACAGAGTGAGCTCCAGCGCCAGGGTGTGCGGCTGGCGCAGCTACGCACACGCTTCACCGCGTGGGTAGGCGCGCTGGATGTCGAGGCGGTGGTGGCGAGGTCCGAGGTCGCGCAGGCGCATGCCTTCACTCTGCGCGAGGCGCAGCAAGTGGCGCGACAGCTGATGTCGCCAGCGGAAGAGGCGCTCGCAACCGAGTTGAACATCAGTGGCGGCGCGGCCTGGGCCAAACTGCACGCGACCGTCACCTCGCAGATCACCGCGCCGCTGGCGCAGGACGGCGCGGAGAGCGCCGTCAGCGACACGCCGATGACTGTGCTTCGGACGATGGCCTTCAGCCATGAGCGCGACATACGTCGGCGCGCCTACGAGGCCGAGTTGGCGGCGTGGCAGCGCAACGCGGCGCCACTGGCGGCTGCGCTGAATAGCATCAAAGGGCAGGTCAACACGTTATCGCGCAAGCGCGGCTGGCCCACTGCGCTGGACGCCGCGCTCTTCGATGCGCGTATTGACCGCGCCACGCTCGACGCGATGCTTGGCGCCGCCCGCGAGTCCTTCCCTGACTGGCGACGCTACCTGCGCGCCAAGGCGCGCGCGCTGGGGCTGGAACGCCTCGCCGGGTACGATCTGTTCGCGCCAGTTGGCGGCAGCGGGCGCCCGTGGAGTTTTGCCGCGGGCGAGACCGTCGTCTCGCAGCGGTTCGGAGCCTACTCTGAGCGGCTGAGCGCCTTCGCCGCCCGCGCCTTTGCGCAGCGCTGGATCGACGCCGAGCCACGTCCCGGCAAAGAAGATGGCGCCTTCTGCATGCCGCTCTGGAAGGACGAGTCGCGGGTGATGGCAAACTTCAAGCCATCATTTGACGGCGTGAGCACCATCGCGCATGAGTTGGGGCATGGCTACCACAACATGCTGCTCTCCACACGCACGATGCTCCAACGCGAGACGCCGATGACCCTGGCCGAGACAGCGAGCATCTTCTGTGAGACGATCATCCAGCATGCCGCGCTGGCCGATGCGCGGCCCGATGAGCAGATCGAGCTGCTCGAGGCGTCACTTCAGGGACAATGCCAGGTGGTCGTTGATATCACCAGCCGCTTTCTCTTCGAGCAGGGCGTCTTCGAGCGGCGGCGCGAGCGAGAGCTATCCATCGCGGAACTATGCGAGTTGATGCGCCAGGCGCAGCGCGATACCTACGGTGACGGGTTGGATGAGGCTGCGCTGCACCCGTACATGTGGGCTGTCAAGTCGCACTATTACAGCCCTGGCCGCTCGTACTACAACTTCCCGTACATGTTTGGGCTGCTCTTCGGTCTAGGCCTCTACGCGCGCTATCAGGAGGATCCTGACGACTTCCGTGCGCGCTATGACGACCTGCTCGCCGCGACGGGCCAGGCTGACGCCGCAACGCTCGCCGCGCGCTTCGGCATCGATACACGTTCGCCCGACTTCTGGCGCGCCAGCCTCGATGTCATTCGCGCCGACATCGCGCGCTTCGAGGCGCTGGTTGCCGCGCGCATAGACAGTTAACGCACGCGCGTCTCCGACCCCTACGAAGAAGTTCATCGAGGCGACGCCGAACGCTAGCGCCACGATGCCCTCGCACAACGGGTTTCCTGGCGCTATGCCGTCAACGCCGCCTCACGATGAATGGTTGACGTAGCGTCTGGCTGGAGTCCTGTATGGGTCGCCGGCTTCGTTGCGCGGGCCGAAAGTGACGTGCGTAGCACTGCTTTCTGAATGTGCAGCCGGTTCTCCGCCTGGGCGAACACGCGCGACTGCGGGCCGTCGAGCGCCGTGTCAGTCACCTCCTCGCCGCGATGCGCTGGCAGCGGGTGCAGCAGAATAGCATGTGGCGCCGCAAGGCTCAGCAGCGCGTCGTTGACCTGATAGTGCGCAAAGGCGGCGCGGCGCGTCTCAGCTTCGCTTTCCTGGCCCATGCTCGTCCAGCCATCAGTGTATACGGCATCGGCTCCCGCGACCGCTTCGGTGGGATCGGTCAGCAGGGTGATCGAGCCACCACTGAGCGCCGCGTCGCGCACAGCGCTCGCCAGAGCGGCGGAATCGGGCGCGTATCCAGCGGGTGTGGCGATGCGCAGCCGCATGCCAGCTTTTGCGGCGGCCTGCGCAAGTGAGTTGGCGCAATTCGCGCCGTCACCCACGTAGGCCAGCGTCCGGCCCTGCGCGCCACCAAGCTGCTCATCGATCGTGAAGATGTCCGTCAGACCCTGGCAGGGATGGTGCGTGTCGGTCAGTCCGTTGATAACGGGAACGGTGGCCCAGCGCGCCATTTCCTCCACCAGCGTGTGGCTGAAGGTGCGCAGTACGATAGCGTGCACATATGCGCTCAGGACGCGGGCGACATCCTTGACGGCCTCGCGCGTTCCCAGGCCTACCTCCTGCCAGGAGAGGTAGAGGCTGCTGGCGCCAAGCTCGCGCGCGGCAACCTCGAAAGAAACGCGCGTGCGCAGCGAGGGCTTTTCGAAGAGCAGGGCTACCGTGCGCCCGGCGAGCGGCTGCGCGGTTGGCGCGCCAGTCGCGCGGCCCAGCTTGAGCAGCCGCGCCTGGGTGAACAGGTCGAACATCTCGGCGGACGTTACGTCGTCCAGTGTCAGCAGGTCATACACGGCGCGCTTCCCTTTCGTCGCTGGCGACTCGATGGCTCGATGGCTCGATGTGGCGCGCCAACACAGGGCGCGCTCGCTCTGTTAGTGCGCGCTCGCCTCAGCGAGTGGCTGTTCGGTCGGTGTGGCTGGCGTCGCGGGCGCGCTCGGAGCCGCGATGGGCGCGCCGCCAGTGAGTTGCGCCATCGCCTGTGCGCCAGGCTGGCCCGCAAGTAACTGCGTCTGCGCCTGTGTCTTGACGGGCAGACCCCAGAGCGCGATGAAGCCCAGCGCCGCGTCGTGGTTGAAGGCGTCGCCACGGTCATAGGTGGCGAGCGCGTGCTGGTAGAGCGAGTGTGGCGCACGGCGACCGACGACGGTGGCCTGGCCGCGATACAGCTTCAGCCGCGCCTCGCCAGTAACAAAGCGCTGCGAGCTATGAATGAACGCCAGCAGATCGGCGTGCAGCGCGGTGTACCACTGGCCGTTGTAGATCAGCCGGGCGTACTCGCTGGCCAGCCCTTCCTTCACGCGCGACTGGTCGCGGCTGAGCGTCAGCGACTCGATGGCTTTGTGCGCCGCGAGCAGCGTCGTAGCTGCGGGCGCCTCGTAGACCTCGCGCGACTTGATGCCCACCAGTCGGTTCTCGATCATGTCGATTCGGCCGATGCCCTGCGCCCCCGCCAGCGCGTTGAGCCGCTGCACAAGTGTCACCGGGTCGAGCGCCTCGCCATCCAGCGCGACTGGCACGCCCTGCTCGAAGCTGATCGTCAGCTCGGTCGGCTCGCTGGCCGCGTCAGGGTTGGCGGTCCAGTCCCAGACATCGGCGGGCGGTTCGGCCCAGGGGTCTTCCAGCACGCCCGCCTCCACGCTGCGGCCCCAGAGGTTGGCGTCTACGCTGTAGGGACTGGCGCTGGTGGCGGCGACGGGAATACCGTGCGCGGCGGCGTACTCGATCTCGGCGTCGCGCGTCATCTTCCACTCGCGCACCGGAGCGATGATCTTGAGATCGGGCGCCAACGCCATGATCGAGACATCGAAGCGCACCTGGTCGTTGCCCTTGCCTGTGAAGCCGTGCGCCACCGCGATGGCTCCCTCCTGCCGCGCTACATCCACCAGCAGCTTGGCGATCAGTGGGCGGGCCAGCGCTGTCGCCAGTGGGTATACGCCCTCATAGAGGGCGTTCGCCTGCAACGCGGGCCAGACGAAATACTGCAGGAAGTCCTGTCGCGCATCCACCGTCACGGCTTTGAGCGCGCCGATGGCCCGCGCCTTCTCCGCTACGACACTGATGTCTTTCTCTGCGCCGACATCGATCGTCAGCGCGATCGTCTCGAGGCCATACGTCTCGTTCAGCCAGCGAATCGCCACCGACGTGTCCAGTCCGCCGGAGTAGGCCAGCACCACTTTGTTCGCCATTTTCAGAGTCACTCCTGTTTGTGTGTAAAGCGAGGTTACTTGTCGTCGCGTATCGTGTTGGCGCGGTCAGATACCCAGCGCGATCATCGGAGCGGTACGTTCATCGGGCGACGTCGCCGCAGGAGGCGCCGCGTCAGGCGGCGGCAGCGTTCCGGCGGCGAGCGCATCGAGCGCGCTGGCGAGGGTCTGCGCGTGGCGCCGCCAGGTCGCCCGCTCGTGCGCGATACGACGCTGGAGTGTGTCAAGCGCGAGCGCGCCCGTCGCCCCCGCGTGCCTGCGCGCGCGCAGCCGCATCACGAGATCGCCAGGCTCCTGGGCGGAAGGATTCGCCGCGACCACGCGATAGGCGTCGCGGAAGGGCATACCCTGCGCGGCCAGCTCGTACGCGCGGTCGGTGGCGAAAAGTTCAGCGGCGCAGGCGGCTTCAAGCCGTGCGCGATCAGGTCGCAGGGCGGCGGCGAAGAGCGCCACCACTTCCAGGCTGCCTCCCGTGAGCTGGATCGCCTCCATCAGTGGTTGCTTTGTCTCCTGATAGTCCATGTTGTAGCCGGAAGGCAGGCCCGCAAGCGTGTGCAGCGTCTGCGCGCCCAACGCGGTGACTGTGTGCGCTCGCGCTCGTACCAGCTCCAGCGCGCTCAGGTTGCGCTTCTGCGGCATGATGCTACTGCCGTCACACAGCTCGGCAGGCGCGCTGAAGAAGCCGTATTCGCTGGTGGTGAATAGCAAGACCTCCTGCGCCCACTTGCTCAGGTCGAGCATCAGCAGCTAGAGCGCCTGGATGGTCGCAGCCTCGATCTTGCCGCGCGCGTTCGCCGCTGTCAGCGTGTTGTGATGGAGCGCGCCAAAGCCGAGCAGCTCGGCGACGTATGCGCGGTCCAGCGGCAGGGGAACGCCATAGGCCGCCGCCGAGCCGAGCGGATTCTGATCGTTGAGCGTCCACACGGCGTGCAGCGCGACCAGGTCATCGAGCAGCGCCTCGGCATAGCTGGCTGACCAGAGGCCGACCGAGGAGAGCATCGCGCGCTGCATGTGGGTGTAGCCGGGCATGGGAACCCACTCATGCGCCTGCGCAAAGGCGGCGAAGGTCTGCGCCGTCGCTAGCGCCTGCTCGGCCAGTCGCAGGATCGCCTCCTTCGCATAGAGGCGCAGGTCCACCAGCGCCTGATCATTGCGCGAGCGGCCAGTGTGCAGCTTTTTGCCCGCGTCGCCTATGCGCTCGACCAGCAGCCGCTCGACCAGCGTGTGGATATCTTCGTCCTCTGGCGCAGGCTGAAGCGCGCCATTGCTCGCTTCGGAGAGCAGCGCCCGCAGCGCGCCGTCGAGCGCGCGCCAGTCGTCGGCGCCAAGCAGACCGACACGGTGGAGCATGCGCGCGTGCGCCAACGAGCCGAGCAGGTCGTAGCGCGCGAGGGCGGCGTCGAGCGCCGCGTTGCGGGCCGCCTCGAAACGCGCAATCGCTGGCTCGTGCTGATAGCCCTTGGCCCAGAGTGTCGTCGCCATCGGTGTATCGCTCCCAATCTCACGCTGCCAGCCTGCTTTAGAGTGACAAAGCTCTCGCTGGTGTAGCTCGCGCTCACTTTTTCGCTGGATTGCTTTCGCTGGGTTGCTTTCGCCGGACTGCTTCCGTGCGTCAGCGCCGCATCGGTCGTTGGTGGCGCGTCACTGCGCCTGTGCGGCTTGCCGGTCGTGCGAGCCAGCTTGTGTCTCATGGTGGGGAGCGCCGTCAACGTCGCCAGCCAGACCCACTGTAGGTATCATTTCACTGCGCGCCAACAACAGAAAACCCTCGTCGCGCCACGCTGCATCAGTCTGATGCGGCATGGGGACGAGGGTCGCATGTGATCCCCGCGGTACCACCCCGATTGTCGTGTCTGCGCTGGTGAGCGCGACGACACGGCCTCTCGATGTTTCTGCGCAGCGTGTGAAACTCGCCCGACGTACTTGCGCGGCGCCATTCTAACTTAGGGCGCCAGGCGCTTTCTTCCATCGGCCGCTCATGAGCGCGTTCGCCATATCCTCACCATCCTGAGCTTGCACTCTGTCTCAGGTCGCTGTCGGGAGGACGCGCGGCTACTGGTCTCATTCAACGCGGGCTGCCAAGCATTCTGTTGTCGTGTCAGAAACGATAGCACATGATGTCAAGTTGTGTCAATGCGAATTTCGGGACGCGCCTCGAAGTCGTTGCGTGAGACGCTGGCCCCTGACCGAATGATTGCGCCAGGAGCCAGCAGTGAACCGCGCTTGCCGCGGTTACTCTACCGTTACTGATTTCGCCAGG
>VFSW01005810.1_pt1 | contig 18209 bp, 23 predicted proteins | sample 5358111 | NCBI WGS metagenome assembly VFSW01 (sample SAMN11554181, study PRJNA540505) | mine drainage metagenome | isolation source: sediment from site ElyBrook_90M | place: USA: Ely Copper Mine, Vershire, VT | collected 2017
TTTCGACTGCCTAAAGGCAGAGGATTACGCTACACCCCACACCCCCTAGCTTTTAATACTTGAAAACCGTAATTATACTGTATTGCTTGGTGAGGTTATGGAGCAAGAACTCCAAATGATTAAAGAAATGCGTAAAAATGGAGACGTCATAAGGAACCATTATAACACGCTTCAGAAGGACTATCCAAACAGGTTTGTTGCAATATATGAGGGCAAAGTTATAGACTCTGATATAGACCCTAAGGCACTTAGTTCTAGGATAGAATCTGAAGTCAATGAGCCCGTACTGGTTCTGATGCAGTTCATACCTGAGAAAGGCACAGAGATATTGTATTAAATTAAGGGGGTTCTTATGAAAATACCCTTAGCTTACATAGAAATGTAAAGCATCACTTCCTGCCGAAGTTGATGAACTCGTCTATGAGCTCCACGTTGCCTATGAACATGCGCCTGCAGCAGTATCTCTTTACGCCAAGCTCGTCAAGCACCTTCTCCGCCTTCTCGTTGTCCTTGTTGACCCTCTTGTCGTACTCCTCCCACTTGTCCGCCAATACTGCACCGCAGCTGAAGCATCTTACAGGCATCATCATAGTATCATCTATACGACTTCTGGAACCTGGCCCTTGCCTTCGGCCCCTTGAACTTCTTTGGCTCCACCCTCCTTGTGTCGTCAATAAGCATGAATCGGTCATAGCGCAGGTATTCCTTCCTTATGCTGTCGTCACCCGAGGATTCAACAATGCTCTTGGCTATCGCCCCGCGTACGGCCTGGGCCTGTGAGCTCTGTCCTCCCCCCTGCACGTTTATCGTTATGTCCATGCGTCTGGCCTGGTCGTGAGTGACCGGCGAGACGTTCACGGGCTCAAGCATGAGCCTCCTCATGGCCACTGGCTCGATCGCGTTTATGTCAACGCTGTTGACCCTTATCCTTCCGGTGCCCGGCTTTGCGGACGCCCTTGCCACGGCGCTCTTCCTCTTGCTCTTCACGAACTTCAGGTTCTCCTTCCTTTTCGGGGCCGCCTTCCTCCTTGCGGCTGTTTTCCTCTTGGGCTCCTCCGCCTTTTCCGATTGCTCCGTTTTAACAGCAACTTCATCTTCTGCCATGGTCATTTCCTCTTGTTGTATCCGAGAAGCCTTGAAAGCTCGTCGATGTATACGTAACCCATATACATGCCTCTCGGCCCCTTTGTCTTAACCTCTATCGCTTTTAACCCATTTAGCTCTTTTGGAACGCCGACGAATACCCTAAGCCTCTTATAGGCGTCCTTCCCGGACGGCTTCTTGTGGTAAGGGAGCATTCCCCTTATGATCCTCCTTACGAGCATGTCTGGCCTCCTTGGCCAGTATGGCGAGTGCTCGGGATTCTCCTTCTCCTGCAGGCGCAGCCTTACCATGTATCTCTTCGCTATCCTGTTCTTGTTTCCGCTTATGAAGGATTTCTCGGCGTTTATCACAGCGATCTTCGGCTTCCTCTCGCTGAGAAGGTCCTTTGCGACTACGCTCGCTACCCTGCCAAGCACCTTGTCCTTTGCGTCGTATACAATATAATCCTTGTAAGATTCCTCCATTCCAACCATCATATTATTACTTGTACCTTCTTGGAGCCGATCATCTCCTTGAGGCTGACGACCCTGCATCCGGCCTTGTTCAGTCCGGCAAGCGCATCCTTCGAGAACTCCATCGCGGCTATTGTCACCTTGTGGTCCATGCTGCCCTCGGACAGCACCTTGCCCGGCACTATCACGTTGGCGCCCTCCTTGCTGTTCCTGCTTATCTGGGACAGGTTGACCGTCTTGCGCCTCCTTGCAGGGACTTCAACAAGCCTATGCACCCTCTTCCACAGCGCGGGGTAGTGCTCGCCCCTTGACGCCGCGCTGAGCGTGCTCAGCCATTCCTTCACGCTTGATTTTTCAGCATTTATCTTCATGCAATATACGCCTCTTACAAGTTTTTTTCTAATTTAATCTTTTTCCCTGGTGGAACATTCCATGCCAACGTTGTTTCATTCATGAACATCTGCGGGGGACGAGATTTGAACTCGCGCAAACTCTAAAGTTACTGACCCCTCAAGCCAGCGCATTTGGCCGGGCTCTGCCACCCCCGCTTTTTATATCTTCTTGGCCTCTTTCTCTATCTCCTTTATCTTTTCCTTTATTTCTGCAAATGCCTTATTAACTATTTCTTTGGGTGGCATCTGGCCAAATGTCTCAACATAAAAGTTGAACGTGTTTTCGTCTATCTGATCGTAAGTCACAAGCCCGGGCTGGAACTTCGCGTGGCTGAGCCCCATGCCCATGATCGCCTTGCAGTCAACCCTGAGCCTCTGCTCCGCGGCAAGCTTTATTATCGGTATGTTGTCGTTTGCCACCTTCACCTGCTTGTCCTTGCCCTCCAGCTCCCTTGAGTATACCGTCTTGGGGCCCTCTGCCTCAAGCGTGAACAGTATGCTGTCCTCGTCGGAGTATCCAGATGCCGGCGTGGTTATGGGTATCAGGCCCATCCTGTGCGCTATGTACTCGTCGAATATGGCGCTCGAGTTCTCATAGAATGTCACGGTGTCGATCGCAAAGCACTTGACGTAGTTTATGCACGTGCGCCTCAATGCGTTAGCCTGTGCGTTGCTGGCATCCCTGAGCGTGAATCGGTACGACTTGCTGTTCTCCTCTAGGCTTTCTATTTTCATCTATACACTCGTTAAAGTAGAAACCTCTAAATAGGCCCCCTGATAATAACGATAAATTATTGGATAAACATATTTATAAACGTGAGCTTTTGGACTTCGAGGACATCCTTTCAGGCGGAATAAGGGAAGGCATGGGCGCGGCCGCATACACATTGGCCGCTAAAGCAAGGGCGCACATATCAAAGGAGAAGCTTGATGCGAATTCAAATGCATTCTATCTAAATACAGGAGAATCCAAGTCTGTTGCCTATAACCAGCTTCTTCCCAGGTACATTGCGGCGCCAGGCCTGACGTTCGACATCGCGGTGAGCGTTTTCGACGTCAACAGCAAATCGATGCTGGTTCTCAGGAGTTTCGCGCTCGATCGCAAGCACATGGGGCAGATATCCGGATTCGCAAGATCCTTCAAAGCAAGGAAGCCGATGCTTGAAATGCGCATAATAGGGATGCAGAACAAGCAGGGCGGCAACCAGCTCTCCATGCTTGCGGACGCAGCCAAGTCGGAAGGCATACGCATTGTCGAGGTTGACCTGTTCGGGGCAAACATCAGGCACATAGCCTTCGACTCTAAGCTCGGGGTGAGCCACAACATACTGATGGAGAACAGGATATACAGGCCGGGAGAGCTCGCGAACCAGCAGACATTGGAGATGTTCGAGAGGTCGCTGAAGCTGGCAGATCCAGGGCATGGGTAATGCCGGTAACGGAAAACAGCAAAAGCTCTTTAAGCCAGCCGTGCGGAATAGACTGTGCCAGTGAAATACATAGTCGTACTGGGTTCCTTGCTCAGCGGGCTTGGCAAGGGAATAGTCTCGTCCTCGATAGTGAAGGTGCTCTCGCTGCACGGAATAGGCGCTATGCCGCTCAAGTTCGACGGTTACCTCAATTACGACTGCGGCACCATGAACCCGTTCAAGCACGGCGAGGTGTTCGTGATGGAGGACTCGAGCGAGGTGGACATGGACTTCGGCTCCTACGAGCGCTTCCTAAACAGGGACCTCAACGGCTCTTTCTCAATGACAGGAGGAAAGATCCTAAGCGAGATAATAGCAAAGGAGAGGAGGGGCGACTACCTTGGCAGCGACGTGCAGATAATACCGCACCTGACAAACCTGATAATAGAAAAGGTGGAAGCAGCGGCAAGGGAGAATTCTCTTGACGTTATGGTCATAGAGGTCGGGGGCACAGCCGGAGACATAGAAAACAGCTATTTCATAGAGGCGATGAGGCAGCTCTCGATGAAGAGCAGGGTCGTTTTCGTAGAGGTAACCTACGTCCCGGAGCTGGAAGTTGTAGGCGAGCAGAAGACCAAGCCGACGCAGATCGCGATAAGGTCGCTCATGCAGGTGGGCATACAGCCAAGCTTCATAGTAACCAGGTCCTCAACGCCGCTCAGCAGGAAGGCGAGGGAGAAGATAGCGATGTTTTCGAACCTGAGCCCGGAAAGGGTCATAGACAACAGCGACATACCGAGCATATATTCCGTACCGGAAAGGTTCCTTGAGAACGGGTTCTGCAGCCAGATCCTGAAGGACCTGGAGATGGATGCGCAGCTTGACATCAAGGCGCTGGAATCGTGGAAGGAATGCGTCAGGAGCATGCAGAACGGCAAAAGGGAAGCAAGGATAGCTGTTGTCGGGAAGTATGTAGACCTGAAGGACTCTTATGCGAGCGTGAAGGAGGCGATAGTGCACGCTGCCGCATCGATGGACGCGCACGCCGAGATAGACTGGGTGGAGTCGTCTAGGCTTGAGGATGGCGATGCTGCCCCTATCCTGAAGGGCAGCGACGGCATCATAGTGCCGGGCGGCTTCGGCAAAAGGGGAACGGAGGGGATGATAAACGCGATAAGGCATGCAAGGGAGAACAGGGTCCCATACCTTGGGCTGTGCCTTGGCATGCAGATGATGGCGGTCGAGTTCGCAAGGAACGTTGCCAGGCTGGATGACGCCCACTCGTCGGAGTTCAAGCCCGACGCGGCAAACAGGATAATACACATAATGGAATCGCAGAAAGGCATCGAGGCCAAGGGAGGCACTATGCGCCTGGGGGCATGGGCCGCAAGGGTCGCTCCAGGGACCTATGCGATGGACGCATACAAGGCGGGGGAGATAAGCGAGAGGCACAGGCACAGGTATGAGTTCAACAACGATTACAGGGAATTGCTGGATGGCATGGGGCTCCGGGTCAGCGCGACCACCCTTGACGGAAGCCTTGTCGAGATGCTGGAATGGAAGGGATCGTTCGGCATAGGAACGCAGGCCCATCCGGAGCTGAAGTCCAGGCCCGAGAGGCCGGCGCCGCTGTTCGTAGAGTTCATGAGAAGGGCCCTTGAAAGGAGGCAGGCGCTGCGGGAGCCAGAGCATGCTCTGGCCAATCAGCGCACTATGGAGAGCACCGTATAATACATGTGCCTGGCGCGCAGCTTAGATTTTCCCCCTTCCCTCTGATGGAATGTCCCGTAATCTATCTCGGCTATCCTTGCATCCCTCTCGATGAACTTCAGTATCTCCAGCAGCACCTTGTATCCCTTGCCCACATACTCGCTGCGGTGCTCCCTTATCAAACGCTTGAATATGCCGGTGCGTATCCCGAAGAATCCGGACATCATGTCCCTGCTTGTGCGTTTGCCGCGCGCGCCGAATACCGCAAGCGCGAATGCGGTTATGCCTCCCGACAGTATCCTCCTGTGCATGCCCCAGTCCCTCACCTCGGTGCGCACGCCTATGACAAGGTCGCTGCGGTCGAGCATCCTCGATATCTGGGATACCTTTTCGTACGGGTGCTGCATGTCGGCATCCATTACCACTGTCTTCCCCGTCCTTGAAAGCATTGCGGCGTCGATGACGCTGGCCGTCAGCCCGTGCACCTCCCTCCTGCTCCTGTCCAGGAACCTCAACCTGCCGTACTTTATCTCAGACACGGCTTCCCTTGTGCCGTCCGTTGATCCGTCATCTGATATTATTATGCTGATGTTCCTGTAGCTCCTGGCGAGCAGGCGCACGAGCCTCGGGATGTTCTCGACCTCGTTCAGGCAAGGTATCACTATTGTAACGTCTGAGAAGTCACGCATAGCATAAATAACATCTTACACCTATATTAAGATTATGAGGGAGGCGCTGAAGGTTATTGTTGACAGCAGGGAGCGCAACAGCGAGCTGATAGGGAGGATGACAAGCCTTGGGATCGAGGTAGAGTTCAGGACCATACCTGTCGGCGACTACGTGGTGTCCGACAGGATATGCATAGAGCGCAAAACCGCAACGGACTTCGAGAACTCGATAATGAACGGTAGATTGTTCGACCAGATAGACAGGCTCAAGGAAAGCTACAGCCTGCCGATGGTGGTGATCGAGGGCGGGGGAGAAGACTTCAGGCTCGGAAGCAGGGTCATAAACGGCACGATAGCATCGATTTACGCCGATTACGGGATGCTTGTGATAAGGACACGAGACGCAAAGGACACCGCGGAAACTATCGCAAGCATAGCGAAGAGGGAGCAGGACGGCTCCGCAAGGGAGCCGTCGCTGAAAGGGGGCGCAAGGGCGCGCTCATCGTGCGAATTCCAGGAATTCATAATAGGAAACTTCCCGGGAATAGGGCCAAAGCTGGCAAGGTCGCTGCTCGCCCATTTCGGCAGCGTGAAGCGCATAATGACCGCTGGCGAGAGGGAGCTCATGGAAGTGGAAGGCATAGGAAAACTGAAGGCGGAGGCCATACACAAAACGGTGAACAGCGCGTACGACCGCGGCGATTCGGCGGATGGCGGAAACACCGCATGATATCCTTTTATATGTGCATTTCAGATTAGTACTGATTTGATGCCTGAGGAGGTAAAGGTTTCAGAAGCAAAATCGCACCAGCATGCGCACGGCAGCACAGCCGGCAGCGGCAAAAGGTTCATCTACATACTTGCCTTCATGCTGTACCTTGCCGTTGCGCTTGTCATGTTTTACAAGGTGTCCATGAACATCGGGACGGTCGCACCGGGAACTGGAGCGGACACATACCAGAACCTCTGGGACGTGTGGTGGGTCAAGTACGCAGTCTTCAACCTTCATACAAACCCGTTCTATACGAGCATGGCATTCTGGCCGCTCGGGGCAAATCTTGCATTCGTCACGCTTGCCCCGCTCATGGGAGTGCTGTCCGCGCCCTTGCAGGCGTTCGGCACGGTGTTCGCCTATAACGTAATGTTCTTCCTCGGATTCGCCCTTTCAGGCCTTGCGATGTGCCTGCTTGCAAGGCGCCTCACCGGGAACTGGTATGCATCGATAATCGCCGGGTTCGCTTTCACATTCAGCGCCTTCCACATTGCGCAGTCGCTGCACATACACTACATAAACATAGAGTTCGTGCCGCTGTTCTTCTACTTCTTCATAAGGCTCGTTGATGAAGGCAAGGGCAAGTGGTACTCAAACGTTCTGGGCATGTCCGCATCGCTGGCGCTCACCGCCATGATCGGCAACATAGAGCAGACCATAATGCTGTTCATGGCATTTGTGCTGCTGCTCATAGTCTACCTTTTCTACAAGGAGAAGAGGAAGGCTATGCTCTCATGGAGGTTCGGCGCGTACATGGCCATCTTCATCGTAGCCGCGCTGGCAATCGGCTCATGGAACTTCATACCCCTAGTTAATGCGATCAGGCATTCCGGAGGGCTTTCCACGGCAAACTACCTTAACACCCTTCAGGAGAATGCCCTGTGGAGCATACCGGCCGCAAGCTTCTTCGTGCCCAGCTTCTACAACGGGATAATATACTCGCACGGGATGCCCTCGTGGGCGTACTCTATTTTTGCCGCAGACCCCATAGAGAGGGTGGGCTACATAGGCTATGCCGCCATCGCGCTCATATTGTTCGGAATATACACCTACAGGAAGGATATGCTGCCATGGGCCGTCTGCTCGATAATATTCATCTGGCTGGCGATGGGCCCCGCGGCGCTCCTCTATGACGGATACCATGCGCTTCCTGCCGTGAATGTAATAAGGGAGCCCGGAAGGTTCGACATGATCGCCACGCTTTTCATGTCGATACTGGTCGCATACGGGGCCAAGGCCGTCTTCGAGAAAATTGGCAGCAGGAAGGGAATCATGATGTCTGTTGCAGTGCTTGCGGTAATACTTGCGGTAATGTTCATAGAAAACAACGGAATGCCTTTGGGGTCGTATCCTGCAGCCGTAACTAGGATCGGCGTCCCAGGCATATATGCGCAGCTGCAGAACGTGTCCGGCAACTTCTCGGTGCTTGAATTGCCAGACCTGCCAACCAACAGCACGCCGTATTTGTACCCTTCGGAGGCGATGTACTACACTTCCATAACGCACAAGCCGCTTGTAGGCGGGTATACCGGAGGCAGGCAGAACGTGAGCAGCCTTCTGCTGCTGTACAACATACCCCTCTCGCTGCAAACTGCGTACCTGCTCCAGAACAGCACCAGCCCCTACAGCTCGCCGGTGCTGCAGAACTACACCAACCAGACGCTGCTTACCCTTTACAACTACAATACCGAAATAATAATCGTGCAGAAGCAGGCGTTCGATGCGCAGCAGTTGCAGGTAATGGAGAATTACCTGTCTAAGGTGTTCGGCGGCCCGGTATACAACGACAACGCAACGATAGCCTTCGGCACGGCAGGCGCATTCAACAGGAGCGTATTCAACAGCTATGTGGCATACCCGCTGCTTACAGACTGGTCGTCCGCAAGCGTCTACATAAAAGGAGGCTACAGGACCTACTGGATAGCATCTGTTCCGGGAACGATGATAGTCTATGCCCCCTACCCAAACAGCACCGGCACGTCCGCAAGGATAATCCCAAGCTCCGTCTCATACATCAACTCGACCATATCCTTCAGCGCCATATCGTCTGTGCCGCAAAAGATGTACGTGGAGGAGCCAGCCGGGCTGAACAAGACCAGGGTAATAGGCGCGTTCTCCGTCAACTCCACAGAGGAATCGTTCAGCGTGAACACCCCAATGGTTTCAGGCCCTGAGGGCAACACCTTCTACTTCGTATACTTCAATTCGAGCAACAATCCAGTTCTCATAAGGAACATAACATTCTCGAGGCAGGTGCACTGATGTACGGGAATCAGCTGTTGAGCGTCATAATGCCGGTATACAACGAGGAGCGCACGCTCAAGGAGATAGCGGAGCGCGTTCTTGCGCAGAAGAGCGTCGACCGGCTCATAATAATAGACGACCACAGCAGGGACGCAAGCCCTGAGATAATAAGAAGGCTGGCGAAAGGGGACAGAAGGATAACGGCGCTGAGGAACGAGAGGAACATGGGCAAGGGCTACTCGGTAAGGAGGGGCCTTGAGGAGGCAAGCAATGGAATCATACTCATACAGGATGCTGACCTTGAATACTACCCGGAGGATTACAGGAAACTGCTTCCAGAGCTTGACGAGAAGACCATTGTGCTCGGCACAAGGATGAGGGGAAAGCACACCGGCCACGAGTATGGCCTGGCAAAGCTCGCAAACGCCACGCTTACAGGGGCGTTCAACATCCTGTACGGGACAGGGCTGACCGACATGAACACATGCTACAAGCTTTTCACGAAGGATATGCTGAAAGGCATAGAACTAAGGGAGAACGGATTCCTGATAGAACCGGAGATACTGATAGCGCTTGTCAGGAAGGGCTACAGGATAAAGGAGGTGAACATAAGGTACAAGGGCAGGACGTACGAGGAGGGCAAGAAGATAACCGCAAGGGACGGGATAAACCAGGCGCTGTTCATGCTTAGTAAGAGGTTCGGGGACTGATCGCAATTGCACGGAAAGGAATCGATAAACGTCATAATGCCGGTATACAACGAGGAGAAGACGCTCCGGGAGATAATAGGCAGGGTGCTCGCGCAGAAAAGCGTCGACCGCCTCATAATAATCGACGACCATTCAAGCGACAGAAGCAAGGCAATAATCGGGGAGTTCGCAAAAGGGGACAGAAGGATAACGGCTCTGGAAAACAAGAGGAACATGGGCAAGGGCTACTCGGTAAGGAGGGGGATTGAAGAGGTAAAAAACGGGATAATAATAATACAGGATGCGGACCTTGAATACTACCCGGAGGATTATAACAAGCTGGTAAGGGCAATGGGAAGGGACAACTTCGTCCTCGGCACAAGGGTAAGGGGGGACAACAAGCGGAAGGGGTATGTCCTCTCAAGGTTTGCGAACGCGGCGTTCAGCTCCCTTTTTGACGTGCTGTACAGCCAGGGCATAACTGACATAAACACATGCTACAAGGTGTTCAGGAAGAGTATGCTGAAAGGCATAGAATTAAGGGAGAACGGATTCCTCCTCGATCCCGAGATAGTCGTGAAGCTTGTGAAGAAGGGCTACAAAATAAGGGAAGTGGACATAAGGTACAAGGGCAGGACGTACGGAGAGGGCAAAAGGATAACTGCAAAGGACGCGGTAGACCAGGGATTCTACATCCTGGCAAGCAGGTTCAGGAAAGGGGATTAGCTCCTGTCCTCCTTCTTTGCCTTCCTGATAATCACCCCGAAACTTATCGACTTGGGGTTGTAAAGCTTCATCTTGAAGCCGCCATAGCTTATCTCAACTACATGCCCTGCGGGCAGGACCGTGCTCTTGTTTTCCTCCATAGTAATCAACCAATTATTCAATGCCAATAAATAATATATTTTGCGTATGCCCGGAATGCGCAATAAAGGGCAAGATATTTAAGTCTGGCCGTGCCATTCGTATTGGTTTGGAAGGGGATTCGATGACAGACAATACCGGGCTGATAGTGCTTGCTGCGGTCATAATACTCCTGGCAATAGCGATAGCTGCATACGTATTTATGCACAGCGGCGGATCCCAGCTAGGCTCGCACGGCCCGACTACAATCCCTTCTGGGTACAACGCGAGCGGATACAACAAGAGCGCGATAAACCAGAGCGGGTACAACACGACAGGCTACAACTCCTCTGTGCCGAAGGCAAACCCGTACCCGTGAAGCGCACGCATTCCGCAGAATTCAGATGGCAGCCCATCCTGATGCATACTGCAGCAATTGCAATGTCTGAACCGTGACTCATTCCGTTGTCTTGCCGTCGAATTCCTTATCTTTCAACATGGCTTCCGCCTTTGTCCTGTGTATTATCTTGTCCTTGTGGTCCGGAGGGGAGTAGATGGTATAGAATTTTAACGCGCTATTCTGGGAGGTGTTTATTACATTGTGCCTTGATCCGGCGGGGACCAATATTGCATCTCCGTCCCTGATCCTGTGCACTACGCCATTTATAACAACAACGCCCCTTCCCGATTCAAATCTGAAGAACTGGTCTATTTTCTTATGAACCTCCTCGCCTATTTCCTCTTTAGGCTTCAAGCTCATTAGTACAATCTGGCTGTGCTGCGCGGTGTACAGCACGCGCCTGAAATAAGAGTTCTTTTTTGTTTCCTTCTCCAAATCGGCCTTAAATCCTTTTTTGGCAGACATGCAATCCCCTTAATGTATGGGAACGCATGCTTTTAGGCATTTACACTTGGCCATTATCCAATGGGCCCGCGGAGAATCGAACTCCGTATCTTCACGTTGTCAACGTGACGTCTTACCAATCGACTACGAGCCCCTATAGCAGTATCTCCATGCCGTCCCTTGCGAACTCGGTGTTCCTGAATACCTTCCTTGCCTCGGTTATCAGTATGCCGGTATCCTTGTACCTTGCGCTCGGGTGCACCAGCACGAGCCTCTTCGCCTTTGCGGCCTTTGCAATCCTGGCGCATTCAGTGGCGGTAGAATGGAACCTTTCCTTTGCCTTGTCCGAATGCTTCTCGGAATAGCTTGATTCGTGTATCAACAGGTCCGCGTTTGACGCCGCCTTGGACGTCTCCTTTGCGGGCCGGGTATCCGTCGCATACACTATCTTCCTTCCCGCCCTTGTCTCTGTTATATCCTTTAGTTTTATTGTCCTGTTATTTAGCCTTATCGACTTTCTCTTTAGTATCTCGCTGAATGCCTTCCCCTTTATGTTCAGCTTCGCTATCTTCTGCTTTATGAACCGCGTCTTGTCGTCTTCCTTGAATTCAAGGCCGAACGTCGCTATGTTGTGCACCAGCCTGAATGCGATTATCTGGAAGTCCTTGCCCTTGTATATCTGTCCCGGCTTCATGTGCTTTATGGATATCTTGTAGCTTATCCCCCACTTGTCAAGGTTTATCATGTCCTCCAGTGTCTTTCTGCTCCCCTCCGGAGCGTATATCTCCAGCTCCGATGCCCTTCCGTTCATCGCAAGCGTGCGCAGCAGCCCCGGAATTCCAAGTATGTGGTCGCCATGCATGTGGGTCAGGAATATCGCCCTTATGCGTGACATGTTGACCTTGAACTTCATCATCTGCCTTTGCGTTCCCTCCCCGCAGTCGAACAGGAACACCTCGCCGTTGTGCTCGAGCGCAACGCTGGGCATGCCCCTGTCCACCGTTGGCACGGTTCCTGATGTTCCAAGGAAGATTATGCGCATCTATTCACTCTTTACCCTTATCTTTGCACTCTTATCTTTCAGGTTTATGCTTAATATCTCTATTCTTCCCGCATGCTTCAGCTCATTTATGTCCGGCTTCCTGCTTGACCGTAGCCCGCTTATTACCTCGTTCAGCTCCGCCATGTTCTCCATTAGGATCCTCCCTATTTCCCTGTTCCGCTTTATGTCCTCGTCCATTCCGGCCAGGATTCCCTTCTGCTTCTCTATGCTTGACAGTATCCTCTCCTCGGCATCGCTTCTCTCCTCGGCTACTGCTTGAGGCCTCTCATTCATGAATTCAAGCGCGCCTTCAAGGGTGTCGAACCTCTTCTGCCCTAATGAGCTGTATTTTGATATGGCGCACAGGGCGAAATCCGCAATGGCCCCGTCCTTCATGTACGCTATCGGCTTTCCCGACTGCGATTCCTTTATTATCGACTCTATCGCATTCGAGAGCTTCTGGAAATCCCCTTTTCCGATGCCGTTCAGCTTTGCGCTTTTGCTTATTCCCGAACGCTCTAGCGCCTCAATCAGGTACATCTTGCCCATGCTTGCCTTCCTTGAAAGGTAGTCCAGTACTGGAGCGCCTTCCTTGCCGTTTTGCATCTCTTTTTCCAATTCCTTCAATTCGACGTTGTCCAATAAATTTATCGACGAATTTTCGGGGAACTCGTATTTCCTGTTCGGCCTTACCGACCTGTCCTTGAAGTCATGGTTCCTGTACGCGAGCAGTATGTTCATAGATTCGTTTGCCAGAACAATGTTTCCCTTTCCGAACATTTCCATTATGATCTTGAGGGCCTCGCCGGACTTCGATAGCTCGATCGCAAGTATCCTATCGTTGTTGAGGATGTGCACCTCCTTTATTAGCGCACCCGAAATCCTCCTCCTCATCGCTATCGAGAACCCGGTCGCGCCCTGGCTTATCTCTATCGTCTCGGTCCTGTTTATCGAATTTGGTATCGAGCACTGCAGGTTTGCCTTGGTGCCCTGCCTGCTCAGCTTTATCCTGAACCTGTTCTGCTCCACCTCGTAGAACTGGTCTATGTAGAAGCCCTCGATTCCCTTCAGTTCGCGCTCGAGGCGCATAAGCTCGAGCATATAGAGTTCGCGCATTATCTTCCAGCCTTTTTCTTCCTTAGACCTTCCTCCCTTGTTATCTTTGCAAAGAGCTTGGCGGCGCCGGACGCCTTCTCCTTGTTCTCGAATGCGGTGCCCACCTGCACTATGTCGGCCCCGCTCTCGAATACAGACTTGAGCTCCGGGCCGGTCATTATGCCACCTGCGACAATGTACGGCACGCTTATTACGCTCTTAACGGCCCTTATCATGTCGTTAGGCACTGGGCCGTGCCCCTGTAGCCTTGGGTTTGATCCGGTATCCGTTATTATAAGCCGGTTACCAAGGAATTCCCCGGCCATCGCAAGCGCCGCGGCTATCTTCGGCTTCTCCCTTGGGACGAAGTTTGCGTCGCCGACCCATCCTACAGTGCCTCCGGGGTGCACTATGACGTACCCGACGGGCAGCGGCTCGATGCCGAATTTCCTTATCACAGGCGCTGAGAGCATCTGCGCCTGCGTTATCCAGTAGGGATTCCTGGCGTTCAGCAATGACATGAAGTATATCGCGTCAGCATACTGCGTTATCGTCGCTATGTTTCCCGGGAAAAGCACCAGCGGCACGTCTATCGATTCCTTTATGCCCTTGGCCACGTCGTCAAGCATCTCACCCTGCGCGCCGGTGCTGCCGCCGAGCAATATCATATCGGCGCCCGCCTTTGAGATCTCCCTTGCGGTCCTTATCGCATCCTCCTCGCTCTTGAAATCCACCGGATCTATCAGGCTGAAGAGCATCGCGCCCTTCGAATCAAGCATCTCCCTGATGTACAACTCAACCTTTCCTATGTTCATTTGACCAATCCATCGTATCTTTTTAGGAACTCGCCTATCAATTCCTTGAACTGCTTTTCGTCGTCATTTGGACGGAACCCCAGCTCCTTCCTTATCCTGTCTATGCTTATTATCCGGTCGCTCACAAGCAGCCTGAACTCGTCCGGGTCTATGCCCTTCGTCGCAGCCCCTATCCTTGCAAGCAGCGGGTGTATGCTCCTCGACGGCTCGTCCTTGCTAAGCAGCCTTGCTGCCTTCGAGAACAGGGACTTCTGCGTGTATGGCACCCCATTGGTCAGGTTGTAAACCCTGTTGGAGCTCCTCTCCGCGGTTGCCGCCCTCATTATCCCGTCAACCACCTCGTCCACGCTGACCATGCTTATGTGGTTGTCGCCCCTGCCTATGTACCTTATCCTACCCTCCTTTATAAGCTTGAATATCTTCATGAAGCTGCGCTCGTATCCGGGCCCGAATATCAATCCTATCCTCAGTATCGTGTACTCTATCCTGTTGTTCGCCGCTGCAAAGGCCTTGACGACCTGCTCCGCCATGTATTTTGTCTCGGAGTACTGCCCCTTCGGCTTGGTCTCCGATTCCTCGGTAAGTATCTCGCCCTTCCTGTCGTATCCGTAGACGGCGATGCTGCTCGCATATATTACCCTAAGCCTTCCGGACGGGTTTGCATCGACGTATGCGCGCAGCACGTTCTCAGTCCCTATCACGTTTGTGTTTATCATCAGGTCTGAGCTAGCCCTTTCCCCAGAGAACCTCTTGCCGTAGTTCCTCGTGGCTGCTGCAAGGTGGAACAGCACGTTTACGCCGCCCAAGGCCTCGCGCATCACGTCGGCGTCCGGCTTCGTGATGTCGCTTACGTATATCTCCACGCCCTTCGGCAGGTCCCTCCACTCCCTGTCCTCGGTTGGGTGCCTCCTCAGAAGTATGCGCACAGCATATCCCCTGTCGAGCAGCTTTGATATCAGCGCCCTTCCGATTCCGCTGGACGCTCCCGTTACCAGCGCAGTCTTCCCTGCCGGCTGCCCGCTCCTTCTAGGCCCCTTTGGCGCCTTTCTTGTCTGCTTCGGCATTTGCATCAACATCCTTGTTCTTGCCGTACAGGAGCGCAACCGCAATGCGCCTCATCCTGCTCTCGGTGAACCTGCTTGCGAGATACGGCATCCAGTCCTTGCCATACGGTATGTAAACGCTCAGGTTCAGCTTTGCCCTCTGCAGCGCTGCGAGCTTCCTGCTGCTGTACCCTAATGGAATCTCAAATATTAAATCCCTTTTGTAGTCCTTGTCAATGGACGTTATCCTGCTTATCAGCTTGGGGTTGCTCTCAACGATCGTAAGAGACGCCCTCTTGGAAAGCTCAGGTATCCGCGCGCCGTACGATTTCAGCAGCTCCCTGTCGTTCTTGTGCGCGTCGGAGCGTATCAGCTTTATCCTACGCACCCCGGACGCCATCTTTGATTCCCTTTCTATGCCCGGCGATGCGGCGTCAAGCTCTATTCCAATGGACTTCCCGGAGGACTTTGCCATCCTTATGCGGTCCAAGCTGTCCACCCCGCTCTCATGCTCTATCCATATGCCCTTCCTGCACTTCTCCGCTGCCTCAGATATCGAATCCATGTTGCGCTCGAGGATGTGCCTGTCAAGGCGGTAGCCCACCTGCGTCAGCCTTACAGATACGTCGGAGTCGAGGTGCAGCCTTGACAGCTGCCTGATCAGCTGCACGTAGGCGTTGGCGTTGTACCTTGCCTTTACCTGGTCGTCCGCATTCTCGTTGAGCAGCGTTGCTGTAGCCCGGAAGCCCCTTCCGTTCATCTCGCTTATCGCATTCAGCGCTGATATCGTTGTAGGCCCGGCTATCTGCCTCTTGACTATGCGCAAGGCAAGCCTCTTTAGGATGTTGTTTTTGTGATCCTCCAAGAAAACCACTGCAGCACATGCACTACAGCCAGAAATTAGATAATGGTGGTAAAGCGGATTATTAAGCTTATTGTTGGTAATTTAATCGATGGCATGGACGAAAAGCTAGGCAACCTGTTCGACAAGCTGCACAGCCTGATGAAGAGCCTGGCGAAGGACATAGAGGAAGTCATAGAGGAGAACAGGGAGATCAGCACATCAAGCGTGCGCGAGCTCAGGGATAAGATAAGCGAACGGCTTGGCAGGAATGAGGAGATAGAGGACAACAAAAAGCTGCTCAGGCTGCTGAACCTTTTCGCGATGGACAAGGCGGTGATGGAGATACTGAAGGAAGACTCCGACGAATGGATAGCCCTCCTGAACGACATCGAGGAGAACCTCTCCTCAAATGGGAAGCTTACTCAAAAGGAAAGGAAGGAAATCAAGGAGATACGGCACCTGACCTCCGAGATAAAGATGATCATCAGGAGATGATCAGCCGTTCATCCTTTCCTCAAGGAAGGCGATAAGTTCCGCCCTCCTTGCGACCCATATATCGTGCGCATTCTGCCACACGGCCGTTTGGGTCTCCGGATTATCCGGACTCTTGTCGATTTCGTATGAGGTTTTGGATTCCCTGGCAATCTCCAATAGGCTTTCCCCTCCTTCGCCCTTTAGGTTGATGTCTGCGCCGTGCTCCAGCAGCTTTTTTACGGCAGTTAAATCGGCAATATGGACAGCCCAAGTCATGGCACTCGTTCCATAGTAGTCTTTTTCGTCTATGTCTATCTCGTAACCGTGCACCCTCATGAATATATCAATTGCATCGGCTTCAATAGCTGAATTGAAAGCCAGACGCCTGACAAGTTCCAATAGAAGGGGCTTATACCCGCTTATCCCAGTTATGCCGGCCTTTACATCCATCTTCCTTATGCTGTCTTCCAGGTTTGAGCTATCCAAGGTGTCGATTAGGTAAATATTTTCTCTGCGCTTTTCTTCCAATGCGACTGCATCTATGAGTTGCGCTGCGGCCGCCTCCTCTTCGGGATTCTGCATCTCGGCGCCTTCAGGCCCGGGAAGCGGCGGCATGTTGTTTTCCTCCTGAGCATGCGCCCCCCATTCCGGCTCCGCGTCCTCGCCCAAGTTGCCGGATTCCGACATCGGCAACGGGGGCATGTCGAATTCAGAATTCCTGCTGCTCCCAGTAGGTGCGGGAGCCTGCATTGGAGGCATTTCAAATACGTCCATCTTTTCCCCCCCGTCCCCTTTCAGGAACCTTCCGGTATATGCCGCCATTGAGAATAGGTAAAGGAATTCCCATGCCCATCCCTTTTCCTTGTTCAGGTAGTCGTCGGAATCATGCATGTACTCCGCATCCCCAAGCGCATTGAACAGGTTTATCGGCGTGAACCTTACTCCGGACGAGACGATGTCCGGCTTGCCCCTGTCCGCGTTGGCCATTGCCTTTTCAAGTATATTTTTGTTCGCCAGCCTCCATTGCCCGAGCTTATCCTGCAGCGTTGTTATCTCGTCCTCCTGGCCATTGGCTATTGCGTCCTTCAGGTCCTCCTTCAGGTCCTCCTCCACCTTCATGCACGCCTGCAGCAGCCTTATGCTGACTGTATTGCTCTTTTTGTCAACCACAAGGAATTGCGGATATTTGATCGCCAGGCTTTTCAGAGACCCGTCGGGAAGGGCATTGAGCAGCTCTGGTTTGTATTCCCCTTCAAGCGGAAGTAGCGGCTCCTTCATCGCTTTATTGTAATTATTATGGTCCTCCAGTATGCCTGCGAACTGGTACTTGTAGTGGTCCGCATGAAGATAGAGCATCCTCCTTGAGGAGAGCGATGCCTCCTCTTCCGTGGCCGCTCTTGCAATGTCCTGCGCGAACCCACTTTTGCTTTCATTAGGTATCGTGCCAGTCCTTGCGACCCAAGCAAGGTTTATTTCCCTCCAGAAGTCCATGGCGGCTTCGAAGTTCCTGTCCTGCTGGACCTTCTGCAGCATGCCCTCGAATCTCTTGCTCTCGTCATCGGATAGCTTTGCCCAAAGCGCAAAATGCTTGTAGTAGGTGTCTGCATGGTTCGCCCACGTAAATGTTACCTTGTCCGTTTTTCCGCTTCTCCTCTCCGCAGTTGCTGTTGCCATTTTATCGTATATCTTAGAGTGCATTTAGATATATATACCTAGTGGTAGTTGAAAATCCTGTCGTGGCGTCCTTTGATAAATAGGGGTTATGACTG
>VFSW01005811.1_pt1 | contig 18208 bp, 17 predicted proteins | sample 5358111 | NCBI WGS metagenome assembly VFSW01 (sample SAMN11554181, study PRJNA540505) | mine drainage metagenome | isolation source: sediment from site ElyBrook_90M | place: USA: Ely Copper Mine, Vershire, VT | collected 2017
GAGATCCTCAAGACACCGCCGGACGACGTTGCTGATGGGCTTGAAATGCTGCACGCGCAACTGCAAGCGTTCGGCGGTTGAATGCCGCAGAGTGTCGAAGCAGAGGAGGTATCTGATGTCGAAAGATGATTCTTTAGGGGAATCTCTTAGGAAGCAGGGCATCTCCCGCAGGGCATTCATGAAGTTCTGCGCAGCCACCGCATCGCTGCTGGCGCTGCCACCAGGCATGGCGACAGTGATGGCGCAGGCGCTGAGTCGCGCCCGGCGTCCTTCAGTCATTTACCTTTCTTATCAGGAATGCACCGGCTGCGGTGAATCGTTGACGCGCTCGTTCTCGCCAACGTTGGAGAGCCTGATCTTCAATGCCATGTCGCTGGACTACTATGAAACCCTGCAGGCGGCAGCCGGCACCGCGGCGGAAGCAGCACGCAAGACGGCGATGAAGGAGAATTGGGGCAAATACCTTCTTGTCGTGGATGGCGCGGTTCCTGTGGGGAACGATGGTGTTTACTGTACGATCGCAGGCGAAAGCGCGGTGGATATCCTGACCGAGGCCGCTAAAGGCGCGGCTGCGGTGGTGTCGGTCGGCACCTGCGCCGCGTTCGGCGGTATTCCGCATGCCAACCCCAATCCGACCGGCGCTGTTGCGGTGAGCCAGATCGTCCGGGACAAGCCGGTGGTCAACGTCTCTGGCTGCCCTCCGGTGCCCGAGGTCATCACCGGCGTACTGGCCCATTACCTGACCTTCGGCAGCATTCCGGAGCTGGATCACCTCGGCCGTCCCAAGGTGTTCTTCGGCGAGACCATCCATGACCGGTGCTATCGCCGGCCGTTCTACGACCAGGGGAAGTTCGCCAAGACCTTCGATGACGAGGGTGCGCGCAACGGCTGGTGCCTGTATGAGCTCGGATGCAAGGGTCCGGTCACCTACAACGCCTGCGCCACGGTAAAGTGGAATCAGGGGACGAGCTATCCGATTGAGTCAGGGCACGGTTGCCTAGGCTGTTCGGAACCGGATTTCTGGGACAAGGGCAGCTTCTATCAAGCGCTGTCCACCGGCACCTGGAGTGGCGCCACCGTGCTGGGCGTGGCCGCGGTCGCCGGGGCCGCCATCGGAGTCGGCGCGGCGGTTGTCTCGCGCCGCCGCCAGGCGCATCTCGACAACGAGAAACAGCCGAAGGAGAAGCAGCCATGAACTTGCTCGACTTCGCGCGCGGGCCGGCGCTGGAGTGGTCGTTCGCGATCTTTCTGTTCGGCGTTCTGTGGCGCCTGCTCGGCATCCTGCTGTTGCGACGTGTGCACGATTATTCCGAGCCGCGCGCCCACCGCGCGGCGCTGGGAGCGCTGCAGGCCATCGTGCGCCGTACTTGGCCGCGTAAGGAGTTTCGGGCACGTACCACCTACGGCTTGGCGATCAGCTATGTTTTTCATGTCGGCCTGGCTATCGTCGTCTTCGGCTTTGTGCCGCATATCCTGCTTATACGCAGCCTCCTGGGAGTGAGCTGGCCCGGGCTGCCCGGCGCGGTGATCTACTTCAGCGCCGTCGTCACCCTGGCCGCGCTGGTAATGGCTCTCATCCGCCGTCTGACCCATCCGGTGCTGAAGCTGCTGTCGAACTTCGATGACTATTTCAGCTGGGCGGTGACGATCGCGCCGTTGGTGACCGGACTGCTGGCGGTGGCACATTACGGCGGGCGCTATGAGAACCTGCTGGCGGTGCATATTTTGAGCGTCGAACTGCTGTTCATTTGGTTTCCGTTTGGCAAGCTCATGCATGCCGTTCTGTTTGTTTTGGCGCGTGGTCAGACCGGTGTGGTCTATGGGCGCCGGGGGGCCAGCACATGAGTTCCGACATCGACACGCTCCATCCGCTGGACATCGAAGGGACGCGCCTGACCGTCAAGAAGCCCGCCCTGCGTTACGATCGGCAGGGCGACATGTCTGATGACCGGCGCGTGGAAGCCGCCATGCGCGCCTTTGTGCGCGAGTTCGGTGCGACTTCGGCGGCCTATCTCGAATCCTGCATCCACTGCGGCATGTGCGCCGAAGCGTGCCATTACTATGTTCAGACAAATGACCCTCGGTACACTCCGGTGCGCAAGCTGGAGCCGTTCAAGCAGGCGTACAAGCGTGAGTCGGGACCGTTCGCCTTTTTTTACCGCATGTTTAATTTGAAACCTCGGGTCACGGTGGACGAGCTGCAGCAATGGCAGGAGCTCATATACGACTCCTGCACCATGTGTGGGCGCTGCACTCTGATCTGCCCCATGGGTATCGACATCGCCCATCTCGTGGGGCAGGCGCGTCATGGGATGTTTCAGGCAGGGCTCGTGCCACACGAACTGTGGGCAGTCGCCGAGCGTGCCGAGCGCGAGGGCAGCCCGCTCGGCGCCACACCCAAAGTGTTCAAGGATCGCATCGACTGGCTGTCCGACGAGCACGGAGTGGAGATTTCCGTGGACAGGGAAGTGGCGGATGTACTGGTGAGCATGTCTTCGGTCGAGATCATGAAATATCCCCTGGCCATCGTCGCCACTGCCAGGGTACTGAACGCGCTCGGCGAAAAATGGACCATCCGCCTCGACGGCTATGAGGCGACGAATTTCGGTATGCTTTCCGGAAACGCCCAGTGGCAGAAAGACCTCAGCATGAAAATCATCAATGCCGCCATCAAGTGCAAGGCAAAGCTTCTGCTGTTGCCAGAGTGCGGTCATGCGTACGGCGCCATGCGCTGGGACGGCGCGAACATGTACGGCAAGCCGCTGCCATTCGAGGTATTGCACGTCTCCGAGTATCTTGCCAGAAACCTCGGTAACGGCAGGCTCAAGGTCAAGAATCTGCCGAAGTCGGTGACATTCCATGATCCCTGCCAGATTGCACGCCGCGGCGGGGCCACGCAGGCGCCGCGCCAAGTCCTGGGGAAGCTGGGTGTGGAGCTGCGCGAAATGAGCCCGAGTGGGGACGTCAACTGGTGTTGCGGTGGCGGCGGCGGAGTCGTGACCATTCATCGCGCGGACGACCTGCGCTACAAGGTCTTCCAGATCAAGATGAAGCAGGTGGACGAATCGGGCGCAGAGATGTTGGTGATGAGCTGCTCCAACTGCCGCCTGACTTTCGACGATGGTCAGGCGCACTTCAAGTGGGACAAGACCGCGCACAGCCTGCTGGAGCTGGTTGCGGACAATCTCGTGCAATAGCCCCGGGCTCCAAGATCCGGGCGGCTGGCTGCAGCCTTCCGCATCCGAACCGCCCTCTGGAGATAGATGATGGCAAGTCAAATAGTGGTGGTTGACCCGATTACCCGTATCGAAGGCCATTTGCGCATCGAGGCTCAGACCGACGCCACTGGCACAATCACCCAGGCGTCAAGCGCCGGCACCATGGTGCGTGGCATAGAGATCATCCTGCGCGGGCGCGATCCACGCGACGCCTGGGCGTTCGCCCAGCGCATCTGCGGGGTATGCACGCTGGTTCACGGCATCGCATCGGTGCGTACGGTGGAGAACGCGCTCAATTACGAAATTCCACCGAACGCCCAGCTGATCCGCAATCTCATGATTGCGGCGCAGTTCGTCCACGACCACGTGATGCATTTCTACCACCTGCACGCGCTTGACTGGGTCGACGTGGTGTCGGCGCTCAAGGCTGATCCGGCAAAAACGTCGGAGCTTGCTCAGTCCATCAGTAGCTATCCCAAATCATCACCTGGCTACTTCTCCGATCAGCAGAAGAAGCTCAAGAACTTCGTCGAGTCAGGTCAGCTCGGGATCTTTGCCAATGGCTATTGGGGCAATCCTGGGTACAAGCTGCCGCCGGAGGCAAACCTCATGGCGGTCAGTCACTATCTCGAAGCGCTCGCATGGCAGAGGGAGGTGGTGAAGCTTCATGCCATTTTCGGCGGCAAGAATCCGCATCCGAATTTTCTGGTGGGCGGCGCGCCATGCGCCATCAGCGTGCATCCGGAACACCTGGAGAGTGGGGTTGAGCAATATAGCGGCGGGGCAGGCGCGGGAGCGACTGCCGTCAATATTGTCGGGCTCGAGGTGGTGCAAAATGTCATTCATCAGATGCGCACGTTTGTGGACCAGGTATATCTTCCGGACACACTTGCTATCGCGGGCTTTTATAAGGACTGGTTCACGCGTGGGGAAGGCGTGGGTAACTTTTTGACCTTCGGAGAATTCCCGCAGAAGGGCATGAACGATCCAAAAAGCTTCCTGATTCCGCCAGCGGCCATCGTTAACCGCGACCTGACGAAACTGCACCCGGTGGACCTGAGTGATCCTGCGCAGGTCCAGGAATTCGTTACCCACTCCTGGTATGACTACAGCGTCGGCAAGGACAAGGGTCTGCATCCGTACAAAGGTGAAACCGTTCTCCACTACACAGGGCCGAAGCCACCATACGAGCATTTGGATACCGAGCAGAGCTATTCCTGGATGAAGTCTCCGCGCTGGCGTGGCAAGCCGATGGAGGTCGGTCCGCTGGCACGGGTACTGGTGCTCTATGCCAGTGGCCATGAGCCCACGCGCGAGATTGCAAATTACGCGCTGAAGAAGCTTGGCTTGCCGATCCAGGCGCTGTATTCGACGCTGGGACGCACCGCAGCGCGGACTCTTGAGTCAAAGGTTATCGTCGACGCGATGCAGGGCTGGTATGACGGCCTTATTGCCAATATCAAAACGGGAGATGTCCGGACCTTCAACGACAGGCTGTGGGAGCCGTCATCCTGGCCGAAAACCGCGCGCGGTGTCGGCTATACCGAGGCGCCGCGTGGCGCTCTGGCGCACTGGGTGGTGATCAAGGATGGAAAGATCGACAACTACCAGGCGGTGGTCCCCACAACTTGGAATGCCGGGCCGCGCGATGCATCCGGCCAGGAAGGACCCTATGAGGCATCGCTCAAAGGCACGCAGCTGTACGATGCCAAGCAGCCGCTGGAAATCCTGCGCACCATTCATAGCTTCGATCCATGCATAGCCTGTGCAGTGCATGTGACCGACCCGGAAGGCGCCGAGCTCATTCAGGTGAAAGTGACGTAGGCAGTCGGGCCGATGCTTCAAAGTGTTGTGTGGCGCAGGGTCATTGGTGTCACAGCGCGTTGCGCCGGGATTCATGCCTGGGTGCACGATAGCTGAAGGGCTTGGACGTGTGGCGCGCATTCGCGATGGAGGCATTTTTTGGCATGGCAGCGCTGAAGTTGTCGCAGGTGCGTTACGTCAGCGCCCGCAGTGCAAGGTTCAGGGCTGGTTTTCGCCACCCGTTTACCGCGCCTGATCATGTGCTCGCCATGGCGGCGAGCAGAATCGTTGCTGTTCGCCACATTTTCCGGATTCCATGCCCGAGAGTTGTCCGGGGCTGGGTCTTGCCAGCGGAACGATCTTCGGTACCGGTGCAGTCATGCCACCTTGAGCAGGACGGCTGTTGAGGCGGAGCGATGGAAGAAGATCTGAAACTGCTGCTCGACGCGGAAGCACGCGCCGAGGCCCTGGTCGACGGGGCCACGCGCGAGTGCGAACGGCTGATCGAACAGGCGCACGCGGAGGTGCGCGCCGCCGAGCAGCGCACTGAAGCGCATATCCCGGAGATGCGCAGTTCCTTTCTCGGCAAGGCCGAGGAGCGTGCCAAACTGGCGGTGGCGGAGATGGAGCGCCGCTACCAAAAGCGGGGCGAGCTGCTGCACAGCCTGGCGCAGGAACATAGAGAGGAGGCCGTCGGCGCGGCGCTTGCACTGTTTGTCGACCCGGACTGGGAGTGATACATGCGTGCCATCTCGCGCTATGCATACCTGAATACCCGGGTGTCGGGAATGGCTGCGCAGCTGCTTTCGGACCACGGCGTCGATGATCTTATCGGCAAGGCCGATGGCCAAGACGACAGGGTGCTGCAGGCCGCGGGGCTTGGCGGGTGGGCGCCGGAGAAATCGACCGACGCCGGCCTGCCCCTCGAGCAGCAGCTGATTGCAAGCCTGCTGGCGGATTTCGCGATTCTGGTGCGCGCCCTGACCGGGGCGCCACGCCGGTTTTTCATCTACTGGGCGTGCCGCTTCGAGCTCCGCAATCTCAAGGCCATAGTGCGCGGCAAGATGGCGGGCCAGCCTGCAGCGGAGATACGTCGGCAGCTCGTAGACATGGGTCCGTATGGCCGTTTGCCGGTCGATGAGCTGCTGGACACGCAGGACGTGGCCGAACTGCTGCGGCGCCTGGAACATACGCCATTTAGCGCCGTCGCGCGTGAGGCGCGGCGCATTTACGAGGAACGTCGCGAGCTGTTCGCTATGGACGCAGCGGTTGACCGGCGCTACTACGCGGGACTGATCGAGCAGGTGCATTCACTGGATCGCGGTGACCGCCAGCAGCTCGATAGGCTTGTCGGCGATATCATCGATCGGACCAACCTACTCTGGTTGCTGCGTTACCGCTTCTCCTACCGCCTGCCGCCGGCGCAGACCTATTATCTGCTGATACCTGCAGGCGACCGGTTGCAGGGTCCGCTGCTGCAACAGCTGTCGCGGCTGGAGACCATCGAGGAGGTCATTATGCGACTTCCTCAGCCGTTTGCCGGGCAACTCGCTGGGGTGACCACGGCGGCAGACGCCACCCTGATTCTGGAGCGTAACAGCTGGCGCATGGCGGAAACGATTCTGCGGAGTCGCGCCTTTAATCTGGCACGGGTGTTCGCCTATCTCGTGTTACGCGAGAAGCTGCTGCGCCAGCTGCGTGCGGTCGTCAAGGGTCGGCGGCTCAGTCTCGCCCCGGACCTGATCCGCTGGGCAGCGGGTTTGGCTGCATCCGGTCCCATCTGATGCTCTGACCGCGGCAGATGCCACCAGCGGAGCGGCCTATCCATGTTCAGACCAATGCCCATGCAGCGCATCGCATTATTCGTTTTGCGGGAGGATGCGCCTGCCGCTGCCGTCGTGCTGGCGACGCGTGGCACTTTCAATCCCGAAATCGACGAGGCACCGGCGCAGCTCGCGGAGCTTCCAGGAGAGCGGTTCCATGAGTTATATCGGATTGCGCGCGGACATCTCGACAAAATCCTGGCGCACTGCCCCGTGTCTCTCGATACCCAGGTGCGCCAAGTCCGGTTGCCGAGCGAAGCGGAACTCGAACGACTGGGGACGTGGCTGCGCACCGTGTGGGTGCAGTGCTCAAATTGCCAGGAAAGCCTGCGTCGGGCCGAAGACGAGCAGCGGTATGTCGCCCAGCTGATGAAGATGCTCGACAGATTCGCGGCGCTTGATATCGATTTCGGCCTGCTTTCGCGCAGCAAGCGGTTCCTTGACGTGCAGATCGGTATGGTGCCATCGGACAATGTCATTCGGCTGCGCGAGGCGGTTGCTCTCGCAGGTTACGTGCTGGCGCCGTTGCAGGACGCGCAGGGGCTGAAACATGTCGTCATTGCCGGGCCCAAAGGCAGGGAGGCAGAAGTACGTGCAGTGCTGCGGTCTGCGGATTGGCGGGCTGCGCGCATGCCTGCGGAGTTGAACGAGGATCCGCAGAAGGCCCGGCGTCAGCTGCTGGAGCACCAGGATCGGATGATCGCCGAGGCCGACACCCGGTGTCGGCAGGTCGAAACCATGCAAAGGGAATTTCACGATAGGCTGGTGGAGGCGGTGCACGTGCTTTCGGTCGCCGCGCCCTATGCCGGGCTTGGACAGGCTTTGTGTGGTCGCGGCGGATTGACACAGATCGGCGGATGGGTGCCTGGCGCTGAGCTACGCGGGCTGCGGGGCGCTCTCCAGGACAGGCTGGGGCAGCGGTTTGTGCTGAGCGCGCGCGACCCGCGTCCGGATGAGTTCGCGCGCGTTCCCTCGCTCATGCGCCACCATTGGCTGGTGCGTCCGTTCGCTCTTCTGGTGAGGAACTATGGAGTGCCGCGCTACGGCGAAATCGATCCAACGCTGCTGTTTGCTGCGACGTTCATCCTGATGTTCGGGATGATGTTCGGCGATATTGGTAATGGTTTCGTCATCGCCGCAGCCGGGATGCTGGGATCGCGCCGGCTGCACGGTTTTGCGCCTTTCGTGGTGGCTGCTGGACTGGTATCCGCCGGTTTTGGCTGGCTCTATGGAAGTGTCTTCGGTTTCGAGCAGCTGGTTCATCCTCTCTGGATATCTCCGCTCGCGGATCCAGTGCGCATGCTGATCATGGCGCTGTACTGGGGCATCGGATTCATCCTGCTCGCAGACGTGCTGACCATTTGCAACCGGATCATGGACCAGAGGTACCTGGATGCCCTGCTGGGTGGCAGGGGTGTGGCCGGGATGCTGTTCTTTCTTGCGGTCGTGGACGGTGTGCGTCGCCGATACCTAGGCGGTGGGCCGGGCGGGACGGAATGGGCTGTGGCAGCATCGGCATTGGCGTTGATGTTCGGATTCCATTGGTACCGGTATGCCGGGCAGGCAGGCGAGCGCATTCTGGTTGCACTCAGCGAGGTGCTTGAGGATGCCATCGGCTACTTTTCTAACACGCTTTCGTTTCTGCGGGTGGCTGCGTTCGGCCTGAACCACGTGGCGCTCGCGGTGGCGGTATTCGCTCTGGCGTCCATGACACAGACAAGCGCCGGGCACTGGATCACGATCGTGCTCGGCAACGTTTTCATTGTGATATTCGAGGGAGCGATTGTGGCGATACAGGCCCTGCGACTCGAGTACTACGAAGGCTTTTCACGTTATTTCGGCGGCAACGGGCGCGAGTTTCGGCCGCTTACCCTGGGGGCAGGCGCCGCAACGGCATTCTGAATATTCGTTCATCGAGGAGCGTGCCATGTATTGGCTAGTTGGTCTGATTACGTTGAGTCCCGTAGGTACCGTGGTTCTTGGGCTGTTTTTCGAGATATGGCACAAAGAGCCGCACACGAACCCGCCGCGCTGGCTTAAAGGCACGATCGGCGCCAACCTCGCCATATTTGTTTTGGCGGAAGCCGGGTTGCTGCTGGTCAGCATCCACGATGCCCTGGCTGCTGTTCCGGCCACGCCGGCAACGGCGCAGGCTCCCGTTGGCCTGGGTCTCGGTCTGGCGTTGATTGGCATTGGCCTTCCGACCGCTGCGGCAACAATCGCCGCCGCAATCGCTGTGGCGCCAGTGGGTGCGGCGGCATTGGCAGTTATCGCCGAAAAGCCGGAGGCATTTGGCCGCAGCCTCGTATACCTCGGTCTCGCCGAAGGCATCGCGATCTACGGACTCGTGGTCACGATTCTGATGCTCGGCAAACTCGGGTAACAGGACGACGCAGGCAATGGCTCGGGCCGACGCAAACGCCTCCCGGACGCGGATCATCGCTCTGGGAAATGCCGCCCTGATGGACGGATTCGCCATGATCGGCATCGAGACGGTGCCGGATGCGACTCCCGCGTCGCTGGAGGCGCTGCTTGCCGGACTCAGCCAGCACGACAAAAAGGCCGTGATATTTCTGGAGCGTCATCTGGCGCGCAACAGCGGTCCATGGTTGCAGCGCGTACGGGCCAAAGGAGCGCGCATAATCGTCGTCGAGATACCATCCTTGAATGCACCCGAGGATTACCATTTGCGGGTCGATGAACTGGTGCGCGATTTGCTCGGCGCGCAAGCGCTCAATCCGCGATCATGAGCCCGCCCTCACAGACTGCCGAACTCGAATCCGCGCTGCTCGCGCGGGCCAAGGCGCTGTCGGAGAAATCTCTTGCGGAGGCCGGTCGAACGCGCGATGAGCTAATTGCCAGTGCCAACGAGCGGCTGCGTCAGCGTGAGGAATACGAGGCACGTGTGGCTCGCGAGTTCTCTGAGCGCACTTACCGTCAGCGTGTTCAGGCCGGAGAAATCAGGATGCAGCGGGAGTTGGAGTGGCTGCGCTGGCGGCTCGTGCAGGAGGCGATGGACGCCCTGTCCACCGAACTCAGGCATCTCGTCGAGGACGAGGAAAAGTATCTGCAGCTGCTCGGAAGATCCCTGGCCAAGGCTGCGGCCGCGATCGAGCGCAGGGCTCTGGTCGCGGAGCTCAATGCACGTGACTGGGCCCGTATCTCCCGGCGCTGGAAGTCGTTCTGCGACGAAGCCGGCGTGACCGTTGAGGTGCGTCTGGCGCAGGAGCCGCTGTCATGTCTGGGCGGGATCAGGCTGCGCGACGTCGCCGATACCATACGTGTTGACCTGACATTCGAGGGGCGGCTGGCGCGCATGCGCGAAGCGCTGCAGCAGATGATCATGGGGCGCCTGTTCCCGGTATCTGTGGTTTCCGCGGACGATGCTCCATGAACGCGGCGGGTCCGGGACGCATTGTCGAGGTCAACGGCCCGATCGTCACGGTAAATCTGCCGCAGGTGACGATCGGGGAACAGGTGCGGGTCGGCGAGCTGGCCTTGGTCGGTGAGGTCATCGAGCGCGATGGTGAGCGCGCCGTGGTTCAGATTTATGAGTCGACCGAATCTCTGGCGCCCGGCCAGACCGCGATCCCGCTCGGCCACCCGCTGGCTGCCGAGCTTGGTCCCGGGCTGCTGGGAAACATCTTCGATGGCCTGCAGCGGCCATTGACGAAGATTCTTGAACTGAGCGGTGACCGTATCGCCCGTGGCCTCACCGTTGCACCCCTGGATCGCGCGCGCCAGTGGCATTTCGAGCCGGCTGCCGGTCTCGGTGCTGGCAGCACGGTTGCAGCCGGAGCAGTCCTCGGTACCGTGCCCGAAACCGAGACGATCATACACCGCATTCTGGTGCCACCCGACGTCAGCGGGGTATTGGTGAATCTTGCGCCAGCGGGTGATTACAATGTCGAGCAGGTGATCGCGCAGGTGCGTGACGGCGACCGGGTCGAGCACCCTCTGAAGCTTTACCATCGCTGGCCAGTGCGTACGGCGCGGCCCTATGGCCGCCGCGACCAGGCGGGCGTGCCGCTGATTACGGGACAGCGCGTGCTCGATACCTTCTTCCCGTTGCTCAAGGGTGGCCGGGCTGCAGTGCCCGGAGCCTTCGGTGCCGGAAAGACCATGGTGCAGCAGCAAATCGCCCGCTGGTCCAACGCCGGGATCATGATCTATTTGGGTTGCGGAGAACGTGGCAACGAGCTGGTGGAGATACTGGAGACATTTCCGCAGCTGACCGACCCATATACCGGGCGCCTGCTCATGGAGCGCACGCTGCTTGTGGCCAACACGTCGAACATGCCTGTGGTCGCGCGCGAGGCGTCGATTTACATGGGCGTGACGCTCGCCGAGTATTACCGCGACCAAGGCTATGACGTGGTGATGGTAGCCGATTCCATCAGCCGCTGGGCTGAGGCGTTGCGCGAAGTCGCTGGCCGCCTTGAGCAGATGCCGGTGGAGGAAGGCCATCCCGCGTATCTGGCGTCGCGCCTGGCGACATTCTACGAGCGCGCCGGGCGGGTACAGACGCTTGCGGGCGGGTACGGCTCGGTTTCACTGATCGGTGCGGTTTCACCGCCGGGAGGGGACTTTTCGGAACCGGTCACGAGCCACACCAAGGAGATCGTGCAGACCTTCTGGGCACTCTCGAAGGAACTGGCCGATGCCCGCCATTATCCGGCGATTGACTGGACCGAAAGTTACTCGGGGTACGTGGACACGGCCGCCAATTGGTGGGCCGAAAATGTCGATCGGCACTGGAGCGCGCGCCGCGCCGAGGCCCTGAGCCTGCTGTTGCAGTCCGATGAGCTCGCCCGCATCGTCAATCTGGTCGGGCCCGAAGCGCTTTCGCCTGCGCAGCGTTGGGTGCTGGAGGGGGCAGCACTTCTCAAGGAGGGGCTGCTTCAGCAGAGCGCACTCGATGAGGTCGACAGTTTCTGCTCCCCCGACAGACAGTTCACGTTGCTCGATTTGCTGCTCGATCTCTACCATCAGGGGCGGAATCTGATTGACGTGGGCGTGCCGGTGCAGCGGCTGTTGCAGCTGCCGGTGCTGGGGCGGGCACGGCGCGCAAAGTCGGTGTATTCGAACGGCCAGATGGTTGAGCTGAGGGCATTCGCCGCTGAGGTTCGTGACGCTTTCCAGCCGCTTCATCTCGAGTATGCCAGCACGCGGGAAAATAGCGCATGAGGGAAAAGGACTACCGGCTCAGTTCAGCGGTGCGCGGTGGCCTGCTCTTCGTGCGCGGGGTGCCGGGGGTAGCGCTGGGAGATCGAGTGGCAGTACGCGACCATGCCGGGCGCATTCGCAACGGCCAGGTCATACGGACCTCGGACGAAGTCGTTCTGGTGCAGGTATTCGAAGGCACGGACGGACTGGACCTGGAGCGCACCTGGACGCGGTTCCTCGAGCAGCCATTCGAGATTGGACTGTCTCGGGAGCTGATGGGGCGCATCTTCAATGGCGTGGGGCAGCCGCGTGATGACCGCCCGCCGCTGGTGTCGGGTATCAGGCGCAATGTCAACGGCAGCCCGATGAATCCGGTGGCGCGGACCCGTCCGCGCGAGTTCATACAGACGGGAATATCCACGATCGACGGACTGTATTCCCTGGTGCGCGGCCAGAAGCTGCCGATTTTCTCGGGGCCGGGCTTGCCGCACAATCGCCTGGCGGCGCAGATTGTCCGTCAGTCCAGGATCATCGGCGCACAGGCGCGCTTCGCGGTGGTATTTGCCGCCATGGGCGTTTCATATGCCGATGCGCGCTTTTTCCAGGAGGATTTCGAACGGGACGGTGTACTCGGCAATGTCGTTATGTACATCAATCTCGCCGATGATCCGACGATAGAACGGCTGATACTGCCGCGTACCGCCCTGACGGCGGCGGAGTACCTCGCCTACGATCTGGGCATGCACGTTATGGTGATTCTCACGGATATCACCAACTATGCTGAAGCGCTGCGCGAGGTGGCAATGGCCAGGGGCGATGTGCCTGCGCGCAAAGGTTACCCGGGTTATCTGTACTCCGATCTCGCGGAGATCTTCGAGCGCGCCGGACGCATCCGCAACCGTGGTGGATCCATCACGATGATGCCAGTGCTCAGCATGCCGAGTGACGACATCACCCACCCCATACCGGACCTTACCGGGTACATCACCGAAGGACAGATCGTGTTGTCGCGTGAACTGCACGGCCAAGGCATCTACCCTCCGGTTGATCTTTTGCCGTCGCTGTCGCGTGTCATGAAGGACGGCATTGGTGCGGGCGAAACCCGCGAGGATCACCCGCGTGTCGCCAACCAGATCTATGCCTCGTATGCGCGTGCGATCGAGGTGCGAAACCTAGCGTCTATCATCGGCACCGAGGATCTGTCGGAGACCGACCGCCAATACCTCGAATTCGCGAAATTGATCGAGAAGCGGCTGGTGACGCAGGGCGAGGACGAAGATCGCTCCATCGTTGAGACGCTCACCATTGCATGGCAGCTACTGTCGCTGTTGCCCCCGGATGAACTCACCCGGGTGCGTGAGGCGGATCTGGCCAAGTACCATCGCCGCGAGCAATCTGCGGAGGTACCGTGAAGGGGCGTTTGAAGACACCGCCGACCAAGAGCGCCTTGCTCGGCCTGAAGCGCCAACTTCGCTTTCTGGAGCAGGGCCATTCAATGCTCGAACGCAAGCGCGAGCTGCTGACCAGGCTGGTGCGCGAACGTCTGGATCGATACCGCCGGCTGCACTCGGAGACGCGCACAGCGCTCGAGCAGGCGTACCGCTGGCTTTCAGCTGCGCAGATGCGCATGGGAAGCCAGGTTATCCGCCATTCGGCGTTAGGAACCGGACCTGCATTGCGAGTCAGCATTCTTCCGCGATCGAGTGCCGGTATTGAATATCCGGCCGCCAGCGTCGAGACGCTGGCGCTTCAGCCAGTGGGACTCATGGGAACTGATGCGAGTTTCGATCAGGCGCGCAGCGGTCTGGCGCAGACCGCGGTTCTGCTTGTGCGCCTGGGCGAAGCGGAAACGGCACTGTGGCGCCTGTTGACCGAGCAGCGCCGGACCCAGAGGCGCGTTAATGCACTGCGGTACAACATCATTCCGCGTTACCGTGGCACGATTCGCTACATCGAGTCGATACTGGAGGAAGACGAGCGCACCACGCTGTTTCAGATAATGCGCTTGCGGGAGTCCGGGCGCCGAAGCTGAAGCGGTGCGCATGAGCAGCGGCGTTCGGTGGGAACGGAAGCCGTTTGCGCCGTTCGCTCAAGACCGCTCGGGCAAATTGTGTTCTAATCAATATCAATGGCTTGCACCCGATAGAGGCCAGTATGGAGACTGGGTTTCTTCCACGCGGCAGGTTTCAAGGGTTGCTGGACGCCTTGCACCGAGCCGGGTATCGCTGTTTTGGCCCGCAGGTACGCGATGGAGCGATCGTCTATGCTGCGGTCTCGGCTTCGGAAGATCTTCCGCAGGGCATGCGCGATCATCAGTCGCCCGGGTACTACCGGCTTGAACGAACATCGAGCCTGCGGTATTTCGGCTGGGCAAACGGCCCGCAAGCGTTGAAGCCCCTTGTGTTTGCACCACATGAAGTGCTGTGGCGTGCCCGGCGCTTGCCGGACGGAGGGATCGAGTTCTCCACCGAGCCGCCGTCGACTGATAAGCTCGCGGTGATCGGCGTACGCGCCTGCGACCTGGCGGCGCTGGCACTTCAGGACCGGCATTTTCTCGCTGCGCCGCAGAGCGATCCGCATTATGCGGCACGCAGGGCGCGATTGTTCGTCGTCGCGGTTCATTGTAGCGACCCGTCCGATACCTGCTTCTGCGTTTCTACCGGAGACGGGCCGCAGGCGTCGGCGGGATTTGATCTCGCGTTAAGCGAGCTCGATGACGGATTCCTCGTGGAGTCCGGCACTGCGCTTGGCGCGGGCGTGGCGGCGGCGCTCGAACTCGAGGTTGTCAGCGCCGAGGCACGCGCAGCGGCCGCACGCCAGATTGAAGCGGCGCGCGAGCGCCAGCACCGGCGCCTGCCATCACGAAATCTGCGCGCTGCACTGTTCGCAAACCTGGAACACCCCAGATGGGAAGATGTTGCCGGACGCTGCCTGGCGTGCGGCAACTGCACTTCGGTCTGTCCGACCTGTTTCTGCCATGCCGGCATCGAATCGCCCGGGCTGAGCGGTGAGACGAGCATGCACGCGCGCGCCTGGGATTCCTGTTTCACTCAGGGCCACAGCTACATCAATAGCGTCACCGTGCGCAGCGATACCCGCGCGCGCTACCGGCAGTGGCTGACGCACAAGCTGGGAAGCTGGCATGAGCAGTTCGGGCGCAGCGGCTGTGTGGGCTGCGGCCGGTGCATCAGTTGGTGTCCGGTCGGCATAGACATCACCGAGGAGGCAGGCGCGGTCTGCGCCGGGGCTGCGGATGAATGAACTTCTTCTTCCGCACGAGGCGGAGGTTGTCGAACGCGTCAACGAGTCGCCGACCATCTTCACACTGCGGCTGCAGTTTTGCGACCAGTCAAAACACGCGCGCTATCGATTTACTCCCGGCCAGTTCAACATGTTGTACCTGTACGGCGTCGGCGAAGTCCCGATCTCGGTCGTGTCCGACCCGCAGGACGATACGCTGTTCGACCATACGATCCGGGCGGTCGGGCGTGTGACTCGTGGTCTGGCACAGCTGCGCGTAGGCGATCGGTTGGGCATTCGCGGACCCTACGGGCATGGCTGGCCTTTGCGGGAAGCAGAAGGGCGCGATGTGTTGATCATAACCGGAGGGCTGGGCTGCGCGCCCGCAGTTTCCGTGATCAACTACGTGACGCGGCGCCGCCAGCACTTCGGGGAGCTTGTTATTGTGCAGGGCGTCAAGCACGCGGACGACCTTATATGGGCGGAACGCTACCGCCGCTGGAGTACGCTGGAACACACCCAGGTTCTGGTGGCTGCCGATGTCGGAAATACGCTCTGGCCATGGCACGTGGGACGTGTGACCGATCTGTTTTCGCAGATGCACATCGACCCGCGCAAGACGATCGTGATGATGTGCGGGCCGGAGGGGATGATGCGGATTGCTGTGGATCGGCTGCGCGAGCGTGGCATAGACGACAGCGCGATGTGGCTGAGCATGGAGCGCAGCATGCAATGCGCCGTCGGGCGCTGTGGCCATTGCCAGTTCGGGGGAAAATTCGTGTGTAGGGACGGACCGGTGTTCAATTATGCCGAGATCAAGGTTCTGCTGTCAGTGAGGGGTATCTAGCCATGACACCCGTGGCCGCAGGATATAAGCCGCAGGTCGCCGTCCACAAGTTCGCATCGTGTGATGGCTGCCAGCTGGCATTCCTGAATCTCGGCGAGGATCTACTGCTGCTGTCTTCGCTGGTGGAGTTTGTGCATTTCGCAGAGGCGGGCCCGGTCAATCCCGAGGCGCCGGTCGACATCGCCTTCGTCGAGGGCAGCATCAGCACCGCCAAAGACGTCGAGCGCATTCAGCTCGTACGTGCCCGCAGCCGCTTTTTGGTTACGATCGGTGCCTGTGCGACCGCCGGTGGCTTGCAGGCGTTGCGTAACCTGGCGGATGGGCAGGCGTGGATCGCGGATATATATGCTATCCCAGCCTATGTAGAGAGTCTGATGTCGTCCACGGCGGTGGCACAGCATGTGAAGGTCGACCTGGAACTGTGGGGATGTCCGGTCAGCAGCCGCCAGCTGGTCGCAGCAGTGCGCGCGCTGCTTTTCGGTGTGGCGCCGGTCGAGGAGCGCGACAAAGTGTGCATGGAGTGCAAGCGCTCGCAGATCGTGTGTGTCATGGTTGCGCATGGGCTGCCTTGCATGGGCCCGGTAACGCGCACCGGCTGCGGTGCCTTGTGCCCGAGCTTCGGGCGTGACTGCTATGCGTGTTACGGCCCCGCGGAAAATCCAAACACCCAAGCGCTGACCCGGCGCCTGGAGGGGCTGGGAATTGCACCTGCCGCAATCGGTCGGCGCTTCCTGTCTATCAACAATGGCGCGGCGCCGTTTACCGAAGCTGGACTGCGCCTGATGCACGATCATGACTGAGCAGCGCAATATCACCATCCGTGTTCCGGTGCTGGCGCGCGTCGAAGGCGAGGGTGCTCTGGAGCTTGAAACCCGTGGACAAGACATCACGACCCTCAGACTGCGCATCTTCGAGCCTCCGCGCCTGTTCGAAAAGATCCTAGAAGAACGGGATTACAGCGAAGTTCCGGAAATTGTTGCGCGCATTTGTGGCATCTGTCCGGTAGCCTACCAGATGAGCGCCGTGCACGCGTTTGAGCGGCTGTTCGGCGTGGATCCGGGTTCCTGGGTGCGGGACATGCGCCGCGTGCTGTATTGCGGAGAGTGGGTACAAAGCCATGCGCTGCATATCCACCTGCTGGCGGCTCCGGACCTGCTTGGTTACGACAATGCCATCGCCATGGCGCGCGACCATGCCGAAGTCGTGCGCCGCGGGTTGCAGCTGCAGGCGCTTGGCAACGATCTCATTCGTCTGTTTGGTGCGCGCTCAGTGCATCCCGTGGGTGTGCGCGTCGGCGGATTTTATCATGCGCCCTCGCGCTCTGATGTGGCAGAGCTTTACGTCCGGCTGTTGGCGGCAGTACCCGATGCCGAGGCGCTGGTGCGCTGGGCTGCGGCACTTGATCTTCCGGCCGGAGAGCAGCGTTTCGTGAGTGTCTCGTTGCGGCATCCCGCCGAATACCCGATGAATGCTGGTCGCCTGACATCCAGCGCCGGTCTCGACGTCGCGGTCGAGGAGTTCGAACTGCATTTTGCCGAACAGCAGGTCGAGCACTCGACCGCATTGTATTGTCTGCTGAAGGGCCGCCCTTACCTGGTCGGTCCGCTTGCCCGCATCAATCTCAACCTCGAACGGCTGCCAGCGGCGGTGCGCGTAGTGCTGGACGAGAGTGGAATTCTCTGGCCCAGCCGCAATCCGTTTCATGCCATCGTGGCGCGTGCTGCTGAGATCTACTACGCGGTCCTGGAGGCATCGCGGATTTTGAAGGATTACAGCGTTCCGGCGGCGCCGTACACAGCAGTGGAGCCAAAGGCGGGGGTCGCAATTGCCAGCACCGAAGCGCCGCGTGGGATGCTGTGGCACCGCTACGACGTGAACGAGGATGGTCGCGTTGTGCGTGCCCGAATCGTGCCTCCCACAAGCCAGAATCAGGCCCGGATCGAGGCAGATCTGCGCCATAGCCTCGAGGCGTTTGGCCTCGACCACAGCGATGACGAGTTGCGCCGGCGTTGCGAAATGGTCATTCGCAGCTACGATCCGTGCATTTCCTGCGCCACGCATTTTCTCGACCTGCGCATCGAGCGTTATTGACCGACGCGGCCCGTACCAAC
>VFSW01005813.1_pt1 | contig 18204 bp, 17 predicted proteins | sample 5358111 | NCBI WGS metagenome assembly VFSW01 (sample SAMN11554181, study PRJNA540505) | mine drainage metagenome | isolation source: sediment from site ElyBrook_90M | place: USA: Ely Copper Mine, Vershire, VT | collected 2017
GCACCCCGGGCCGGTTGCGCACCGTTCAAAACGGGGGTCTGGCCCCCGTGCGCTATGGGGGGTTTCTGCCGGCGGCGGCCGCCAACCGGCTGCCGCAGACTCCGTCACCTCGCCTAGGCTAAGGGAGCATCGAAGATGCAACGCGCAGGCAGAGGACAAGGCAAAGTCGCTATCGTGACGGGCGCGGCGATGGGAATCGGCAAAGCATGCGCGCGCCTTTTGGAGGGCGACGTTCGCGAAACACGACGTTGCGAGCGAAGCGGACAAGCCGATGCCGCAGCATACTGCGCGAGCAAAGGCGCCATCAGGCTGCTTGCAAAATCGGCCGCGCTGCACGGTATTCAGTACGGCGTCCGCGTGAACTCGATTCATCCGGGGTATATCGAAGCCATGATGGTTCAACGGTACGTGGCGCCGACTGGTAACGAGCGCTCGGCACGAGAGGCACTCGCCCATCTCCGTCCGCTCGGCCACCTCGGCGAGCCGGACGACATCGCGCGCGGCGTGTTGTATTTGGCATCGGACGAATCGAAGTTCGTCACGGGCGCGGAGCTCGCGATCGCCGGCGCGTATACCTCTTCATGAACCTCCCAGTCAAGATCACCTATCGGCATCTGCAAGCCTCACAGGCTTTGACCCAACTCATCCAAGCAGAGGCCTCCAAGCTGGATCGGTTGTACGACCGTATCGTCGGCTGCCACGTCCTTGTCGAGCAGGAGCAGCGGCACATCCGCCACGGTGCGCCGTTCCACGTGCGCATCGACATCGGCGTCCCCGGCTCGGAGCTCGTGATCGACACGGAGCCGAGTCTGCGGACGACGCCCGCCGATGAGGACGCGGTGGTCAGCCGGCGCAAGAGCGCTGAGGTCGCTGCGAAGTACAAAGACCCTGCGCTCGCCGTTCGGGATGCATTCCGCCGGGCAAAGCGCCGCCTCCGCGACTACGCGCGGCGCATTCGCTGATTACTGACGCCCGCTCGGGCGAAACTCGTCGCCCTTGCTGTCGTGTGCGCGCGAATCGAGGCGCTCTTTGTAGTGGAGCGGCCGTATCGCCGACATCGATGCATCGATGACCGTATAGCCGTTCTCGTGCGCGCGCAGCGTCAGATGGAACTCGCTCACCTCGGTCTCGTCGAAGAGCTTCGCCGTCCGCGCGAGCACGTGGACGAGCATGCGTCGCGACTGCTCCCTTGGCAGGCGGTGATGGTATGCGCGAACGGCGTCCGCGAGCGCTTCGGCATCTTCCGTACCTAACGGAACCGATCTTCGGGCGCGACGGGGCTCGCTGCCGACCGCGATGACCTTCTGCCCTTCATTCGTCTCCCCGAAAATCGCGATATCCGTCCCCGACGCAGAGAGTGCCTGAGCGAGCAGCCGTCCTCCAGCGGCTCTTGCGGCGCCGGCGAGAGCGTCGTACTCCTTTCGCACGGCGTCCTCTGTCGTGAGCATCTTGTCGAATCGGCTCGCGTCGGCGATACGGCCTGGTACGGCGACGCGCAGAATGATCGGGATGAATCGCGGATCCGGCGCATTTCGACGTTCGGCAAATGCGATTGCATCCTGCGCCGAGTCGACGTATCGGCTGCGCGCGACGTGAACCTCGTACTTCTTCAGCAATTCCAAGGAATCGACGACGTCGACGATCGCGTGCATACTAATCGCCCACGAGCATAGGCTTGGATTGAGAAAAGCGTGGGAACGAGCAGCGCGGCGGCCAGAGGAGCGCTTGCGGAGGTTTTCCTCGCTTCTTCCCAAGCTTTGCCCGCCATACTGCCATCCTACAGGATAGGAGGCTCCCGCCAAATGAACCACACGGCTCGCGCGCTCTTCGTCGGATCCTTTCCCCCTCGCCAGTGTGGGATTGCAACCTTTACGAGAGATCTCGTGGACAGCTACGACGCCTGCGTAGGAATTCGAAGCGACGTCGTTGCCATCGACGACCGCTCCGGATTCAACTACGCGTACGGATCGCGCGTCGTCGCGCGCCTCAAGGAGGACGATCTTCCCACGTATCGCGAGGCCGCCGCTCGCATCAACGCGCTTCCGGCAAACGTCGTTAACGTTCAACACGAATACGGGCTCTTCGGGGGCGACGAAGGCGCGTGGGCGGTCGAGCTCCTCGCTGCGGTCCGTAAGCCGGTCGTGCTGACGATGCACACCGTCCTCGCGAGTCCCTCGACCAATCACATCGATGTCACTCGCGCGCTCATGCACTACGCCGATCGGGTCGTCGTACTCTCCGAAACGGCACGCACGCTGTTGCTCGAGCGGTATGGAGCGCGTCCAGAAGAACTATCGGTGATCCAGCATGGCGTACCCGACGTCGCATTGGAAGGCTCGGCCTCCGCCAAAGACGCACTGCGTTTGGGTACACGGCCGATCGTTTCGACGTTCGGGCTGCTCAGCAGCGGGAAGGGGCTGGAGTACGCAGTTGCCGCGATCCATGAGGTCGCGCAGCGTTACCCGGACGTTCTCTACCTGCTCCTGGGCGCCACGCACCCCAACGTTCGCGCAACGCAAGGCGAGCGCTATCGTGACGCCTTGCGCGCGCTCATTGCGGGACTCGATCTCGAAAAGAACGTCGCCATGGTCGACCGGTATCTCTCGCTGGAGGAACTCCTCGCGTACCTGCAAGCGAGCGACGTCTACGTCACGCCATACCTCAACCCGGATCAAGTCGTCAGCGGAACGCTCGCCTACGCGCTCGCGGCCGGAAAAGCCATCGTCTCGACGCCGTACTTGTATGCACGCGAACTCCTCGCCCAAGAACGTGGCGCGCTCGCCGAGTTTCGAGACGCGCGCTCGATCGCGGCAGGCGTTATCCGATTCTTGGACTACCCGAACCTTCGCGCGCGGGCCGAACTCGCCGCATACGCCTTCGGCCGCCGGATGACGTGGCCGAAGGTCGCAGCGCAATACGCGAGCGTCTTCGCATCGGTCGCGCCCGTCATCGCGCCGGTTTTGTCGGCTTGGTCATCGCGAAATACCAACGAAATATCGGCGCAACGCAAAGCCGGCGACGAACACGTTCACCTGCATTCCCATTGCCGAGGCGGCCTGCGACAGAACCCCGAGCGGAACGAACTTGTCTGCCGTTCCGCCGAACATGATGAACGGCTGTACGTCCAGCATAGCAGCGAAAGATGAGCGTCTCGGGAAGAGCTGGTGAACCCTCGCCGAGGTGACACGCCGCGCGAGAATGACCGCGAATATCTCGTCCCGAACAATCAGGCTCGTGCCTACTCGTACCTATCGCGAAACGTTCCTGGTTCGTCCGGATCGCGGTATTCGGCTCTCCAGCGTCGACCCTGGATTCGCCGATCCCCATACCAGCAAGGCGAGCGCCGCCGCCGAAATCGCGGCGGATAATCAACGGCTACACGATCTTCAATACGTGCTGTACGCGGAACACGATCGTTCCCTCCTCATCTGCCTGCAAGGCTTGGACGCCGCGGGCAAAGACGGAACGATCGAGCACGTCTTCGACGCGCTCAATCCGCAGGGCGCACGCGTGCACGGCTTCAAAGCTCCCTCGCTCGAGGAAGGGGCGCACGATTTTCTCTGGCGCGCGCATATTCAGTGCCCCGCGAAGGGCGAGATCGTAATCTTCAATCGTTCGCATTACGAAGACGTTCTCGTCGCTCGCGTACACGATCTCGTTCCAAAGAGCGTCTGGTCGAAGCGTTACGAGCTCATTAACGATTTCGAACGCGGCCTCTCTCTCTCGGGGACGACGATTCTCAAGTTTTACCTCCATATCAGCGAAGGCGAACAGCTCAAGCGCTTCAAAAAGCGGCTCGACGACCCGACGCGACACTGGAAGATCAGCGAATCCGACTACGCCGAGCGCAGCTTCTTCACGCAGTATCTCGTGGCGTACGAGGAGGCTCTCAACAAGACGAGCACGCCGTACGCTCCATGGTATGTCATTCCGGCGGATCGCAAGTGGTTTCGAAACTTGGCCGTTTCGAAGATCGTCGTGGAGACGCTCGATGCCCTGCGCATGACATTTCCGCCGACCAGTGTCGACATCGACGACATCCGTCGCAAATATCACGCCGATGAAGAAGCGGAAAAGAAGGCCAAGAGGGATCTATGAACGCTCCCGCATCGGCAGGCAGCATCGCACGTATCGATGCGTATTGGCGCGCGGCGAACTACCTCTGCGTCGGACAGATCTATCTGCTCGATAACCCGCTGCTCAAGGAGCCCCTGCGCCCGGAGCACATCAAGCCTCGGCTTCTCGGTCATTGGGGCACGACGCCCGGCTTGAACTTCATCTACGCGCACATGAATCGCGTCATCGTAAAATACGACCTCAACGCAATCTTCGTCACCGGTCCCGGCCACGGTGGCCCCGCAGTAGTCGCCAACACCTACCTTGAGGGAACGTATAGCGAGATCTACCCGAGCGTCGGCCTCGACGAGCCCGGCATGCGCAGGCTCTTCAAGCAGTTCTCTTTTCCGGGCGGCGTACCGAGCCACGCCGCTCCCGAGACGCCCGGATCGATCAACGAGGGCGGCGAGCTCGGCTATTCGATCGCGCACGCGTACGGCGCCGTCTTCGATAATCCCGATCTCGTCGCGTGCTGCGTGGTGGGCGACGGCGAGGCGGAGACGGGAGCGTTGGCGGCGAGCTGGCATTCGAATAAGTTTCTCAACCCCGAGCGCGACGGCGCCGTGCTGCCCATCCTCCATCTCAACGGGTACAAGATCGCAGGCCCAACGGTGCTCGCGCGCATTCCGGACGAGGAGCTGCGCGCGCTTTTCGTCGGTTACGGCTACGAGCCGCTCGTCGTCGCGGGCGACGATCCCGCAACGATGCACGAGCTGATGGCGCGCGCGCTCGATACCGTCGTCGAACGTATCAAGGCGATTCAGGATGAGGCACGACGCGGGAGCTTCTCCACGCGCGTTCGCTGGCCGATTCTCATTCTCAAGACGCCAAAGGGCTGGACCGGGCCGAAGGTCGTCGACGGCGTCCAGATCGAGGGAACGTTTCGCGCCCACCAGGTTCCGCTTTCCAACGTGCGCGACAATCCCGAACACCTCGCCATGCTCGAAGCGTGGATGCGCAGCTACCGTCCCGAAGAACTCTTCGATGCACGCGGCCGCGTACGCGACGACATCGCAGCGCTCGCGCCTCGCGGCGACCGGCGTATGGGTGCGAATCCGCATGCGAACGGCGGGTCGATCCTACAGGATCTCGTCATGCCGGAGTTCCGCGATTACGCCGTAGCCGTTTCCTCACCAGGGAGCGTGCGCGCGGAAGCGACGCGCGTGCTCGGAGCTCTCTTGCGCGACGTCGTGCGCGCGAATCCCAACACGTTTCGCGTCGTCGGGCCGGACGAAACGACGTCGAATCGTTTGACCGCGCTCTTCGACGCAACCGATCGCACATCGACGGCACAGATTCTCCCGAGCGACGATCACGTCTCGCCGAACGGACGCGTCATGGAAATACTCAGCGAGCACGTTTGCCAAGGGTGGCTGGAAGGATATCTGCTCACCGGGCGGCACGGCTTCTTCTCTTGCTACGAGGCCTTCATTCACATCGTCGATTCGATGTTCAACCAACATGCGAAGTGGCTGAAATCCACTCGCGCGATCGCGTGGCGCAGGCCGGTCGCCTCGCTCAACTATCTGCTGACCTCGCACGTCTGGCGCCAGGACCATAACGGCTTCAGTCACCAGGATCCCGGCTTCATCGATCACGTCGTCAACAAGAAAGCCGACGTCGTTCGCGTCTATCTTCCGCCCGACGCAAACTGCTTGCTCTCGGTAGCCGACCACTGCCTTCGCAGCCGAAACTACGTGAACGTGATCGTTGCCGGCAAACAGCCGGAATGGCAGTGGCTCGATCTGGACGGCGCCGTCGCGCATTGCCGCGCCGGCGTGGGCATCTGGGAGTGGGCGAGCAACGATCGAGGCGCCGAACCCGACGTCGTCATGGCATGCTGCGGCGACGTGCCGACGCTCGAGACGCTCGCGGCCGTTGCTTTCCTCCGCCAACATCTGCCGGAGCTACGCGTGCGCGTGGTCAACGTCGTCGACCTCATGACCCTACAGCCGCACAGCGAGCATCCGCACGGCATTCCAGACTCCGACTTCGACGCGATCTTTACGATCGACAAACCGATCGTCTTTGCGTTCCACGGATATCCTTCGCTCATCCATCGCTTGACCTACCGGCGCCACGGGCATGACAACCTGCACGTCCGCGGCTACAAAGAAGAGGGAACGACGACGACCCCGTTCGACATGACCGTGAGAAACGAACTCGATCGCTATCACCTGGCCGGCGACGTCATCGACCGCGTTGTGCGATTGCGCGACGCGGCGGCCCACGTCAAGCAGCTCATCCGAGAGACTCTCGCCGCACACCGCCGGTATATCGACGAATACGGCGAAGACTTGCCCGATATACGCAACTGGCAATGGGAGTGCGACGCGTCGTCGTAGGAGCGGAAGTGCGCAGCGCGCCCCGCGGAGAAATGGCCGCAGGTGGCAGAGCAACAGCCGGGACCTAGTCGGCGACTCCCGCAAGAGCAGCCGAATCCGCGAGCCGCGCGGTCGCGCAGCCCCTGGGGATTCGCTTGGTGGGTCGCTCTCGCGTTCCTGATCGTATGGAACTTCGCGAACGTCTTTTTGCCCCACAAAACCCCGCAAGCCATTGCGTACTCGACGTTTCTCGCCCAGGTGCGCGTTGGAAACGTCTCCGCCGTGCGCGTTGTCGGCGACCAGATCACCGGTGCGTTCGTACGGCCGTACGCGCAGCCCGCGTCGGAGATCCAGCGCATGAATGCGATCGCCGAGCAGCCCGCTCCGGCGGCGACCACGCCCCCAAAGACGATCGCGTTCGCGACGACCTTCCCCGCAACGCAAGGCGACGACAGATTGCTGCCGCTACTCGAGCGGCACCACGTGATCGTCGACGTCTCCACGACGACGGCGCCGTGGTTCTGGCAGATGCTCGCAGGCTGGCTGCCGGCGCTGCTCCTCGTCGGCGTGTTCATCTGGTTGCTCTCGTCGATTGGACGCGGACAGGCGGGACTCATGAATAGCTTCGGACGCTCCCGCGCAAAACGCTACGCTGCCGGCATCGAAAAGATCACCTTCGACGACGTCGCGTCTGCCGAGGCCGCAAAGGAAGACCTTCAGGAAGAGGTCGATTTTCTTCGACATCCGCAAAAATATCGTGCGATCGGCGCGCGCATCCCACGCGGCGTGCTGCTCGTCGGTGCGCCCGGCACGGGAAAGACCTTGCTCGCGAAGGCCGTCGCCGGCGAAGCTGGCGTTCCGTTTCTCAGTCTCAATGCCTCGGAGTTCGTCGAGATGTTCGTCGGCGTCGGCGCGAGCCGCGTGCGCGATCTCTTTAACCAGGCGAAGGAGATCGCACCGGCAATCATCTTCATCGACGAGCTGGATGCCGTCGGCAGGCGCCGCGGCGCAGGTATCGGTTCGGTGAACGACGAGCGCGAGCAGACGCTCAATCAGCTCTTGGGCGAGCTCGACGGGTTCGATTCGCGGTACGACGTCATCATTCTCGCGGCAACGAATCGGCCGGACGTACTCGACCCCGCACTCTTGCGACCGGGACGTTTTGACCGTCAGGTTACGGTCGATCTTCCGGACCGGCCCGGACGCGAGGGCATCCTACGCATCCACACGCGCCACGTCAAGCTCGGACCTGACATCGATCTCGCCGCGGTCGCGGCGGCCACGATCGGCCTCAGCGGCGCGGATCTCGCGAATCTCTGCAACGAGGCGGCGTTGATCGCCGCGCGCAACGATCGCACGACGGTCGCGCAGACGGATTTCTGGGAGGCGCACGACAAGATCCGCCTCGGAGCGACACACACGCGCCTGGTGAATCCTGGCGAACGCAAAGTCGTAGCGTACCACGAGTCGGGGCACGCGATCACCGCGTGGTTGACGCCGGGAGCCGATGCCGTACAGAAGGTCACGATCGTGCCGCGCGGCCGCGCTCTCGGAATGACGGAGCAAATCCCCGGCGAAGAGCGCCACAACGCGAGCCGCAGCTACCTCGCGGCGAGGATCGCGGTGATGCTCGGCGGCAGGACGGCGGAGGAACTCGCGCTCGGCGAGGTTTCCACCGGCGCCGAGAACGATCTCGTCGAAGCGACAGCCCTCGCGCGCCGCATGGTGACGCGGTGGGGAATGGGAGAGCTCGGGCTGCTCGCCTTCCGCACCGACGAGCAGCAGCCGTTTCTTGGTTACGAGATGGCGCAGGGGCGAGAGTACAGCGAGGCCACGGCGGCGCGCATCGATCGCGACGTCGAGCGTCTGCTGGGAGAGTCGCACGAGCGGGTCCGCTCGCTGCTGGCCGCCGCGCGCGATCGGATCGACGCGCTCGTCGAGGCACTGCTTCGTGAGGAAACCGTCGACGCAGCCGAGCTCAAACGCATTCTCGGACCGCCGGTGCTGCCCAAATCGGAGACCGCGGCACCCGCCTAGCGGTCCATCTTCGAACCGAAGAACGACTCCCGCTCGGCGAGCTTGCCGAGATTCTTCACGATGACGATCGCAAGCACGCTAACGCCGATCGCGTAGAGGAACTCGGCGATCACGCTGTTTCCAGGCCGGAAAAACACGGCGATGAGATCGCCGATGAACTTGTTCCACGCTCCCGCAGCGATGAGGCCGAACGCGACCGTTGCCAGTGAAAGCATCGTGCCGATGTACGTAGGTTTGATTTCCATTCGGCGGCTCTTTCCTTCGCCGGCCCAAGAGTCTTTGTAGGCTCGAGCCCTCTCGCGTCTTTACGGATTCTTTATCGTACGTCGACGCCGCGTGCGGGCCGGCCGCTTCCAAAAAGAGTACAGTAGGGGAGTAGTCGCATGAAGCGCATCAATAGGTTCAGCCGGATCTTCACGATCCTCATTTTTGTCGTCGTCGCGAGTCTGACCGCCTACGGCTACGGCTCCCTCGTCATCGATGCATCCGTTGGAAACGCGGTGCAGAACCAGTTCGCCTTGTTTGAGCTCTACAGAACCGTTAACGACGTCTCGCTCGCCGACGAAATCCATGCAAACGTTGCCTGGGCGGCACAGCCAAGCGATGCGACGTGGCGCCTGGCGGCAAAAGAACAACGCGCCTTCGATGCGGCGCTCGCATCGATACGCCGGTCCGTTCGGACACCCGCAGACGTCGCCGCGATCGCCGATATTGCGAAGGCGCACCGCGCTGCCGTTGCAGCCGCTTGGAACGTCATGCACCTTGTGGCCGCGCGGCAAAGGGCCGCTGCAAAGCGCGCGTACGACGACCGAGTCCTGCCGTCATACGAGAACTTGAGCCATCGGATCGAGGCTGCGTCGCAGCAGCACATTGCCCTCGGCAACTTTTTAAGCGCTCGCTGGAAAGGCACCGAGTATCGCCTGCAGGCCGCGATGATCGGCGTCGGTTTGCTCGGTTTGCTCGTTCTGACAGGCTTGGCCAGCGCCATGCGTACCTATCGCATCAGGGCCGACCTGGCAACGGAGCGAGAGATCCGCAAGCTCGAGCAAGCGGCACTAAGCGATAGCCTCACGTCGCTAGGAAACCATCGCGCTTTCCGCGAGGACGTGCTCAAAGAGATCTCCCGCTCTCGCAGACACGGTCAGGCACTGACGTTGGTTCTCATCGACGTCGACGATTTCAAAGCGCTCAACGACGCCCGCGGGCACGCGCACGGCGACTCCGTGCTCGTCGAGACGGCGCGTACGTTGCAGGCTGGTCGCCGTGAAGATCGCGCGTATCGGATCGGAGGAGACGAATTTGCGATGCTCCTCATCGAAACCGATCGGGAACACGCGAAAGGTTCGCTCGAGCGCTTGCGCGATCGATTGCGGGAGCGGCTGGACGGAGCGACCGTCTCCATGGGATTCTGCGAGATGGAGAGCGGCTTCGACGAACACGACCTCTACGAGCGCGCAGACGCAGCGCTCTACGCCGCGAAGAGAAATGGGCGCGACAAGACCGTCGATTTCGCCGCAATTCGACGGCAGACGAGGCTCGTGCCGGTCCGCAAGTCGGTTGCGCTGCAAACGCTCTTGAAGGAATGCGCGCTCGACGTCGATTTTCAACCTATCTGGAACGTTTCCACAAAAGAAATCCTCGGCTTCGAAGCGCTGGCGCGCCCCGCGGCGTACCTCGGACTTACGGGCCCGCAAGAAGCTTTCGACGTCGCCGAGCGGCAGCGGCGGGTCGCCGACCTCGACCGTGTATGCGTCGACAAGATCTTCGCGGCTGCGGCGGGCCTACCGCAGACTCAACTCCTGTTCGTCAACATCACTCCCGAAACGCTCGGGCGCGCGGATTTTCGCGCCAAAACGATTGCGGCCGCGGCGCTCGCGTCCGGAGTCCAGCCGAAGCGGCTCGTCGTCGAGTTGACGGAACGGCGCATCGCGGACACGCGCGAGCTCCTGCGGCACGTTGCGGAGCTGCGGGACCTCGGAGTTCTCATCGCGCTGGATGACACCGGCGCGGGATCCGCAGGGCTCGAAATCTTGACCAAGTTCACCTTCGACTTCGTGAAGATCGATCGCTCGGTTATCGCCGAAGCGATGCTCCACAAACGGGCGTACGGCGTGCTTGCCGGCATCGTAGCGATTGCGCGGGAGGGCGGCGCCTTCGTGATCGCGGAGGGGATCGAAAGCATCGACCAGCTCTGGTTTCTGCAAAAACTACGCGGCACGTCGCCGGAGTTCGGCGGCGTGAGCGGCGTCCAGGGGTACCTGCTCGGACGACCGCGTCGCGACCTGCCCAATGCTACGGCGTTTGCCCGGTACCAACGCATCCTCTCCGCGCCACTCGTCGAGCGCGATACTGTGGCGAGCTAATGGAGCCGTCGACGGGGATTGAACCCGTGGCCTCATCCTTACCAAGGATGTGCTCTACCACTGAGCTACGACGGCTTATGCCTCTCTGGAGCGGGCGGCGGGAATCGAACCCGCGACATCAGCTTGGAAGGCTGAGGCATTACCACTATGCAACGCCCGCGAATGTTTTTGGGCAGGGGTGGATTCGAACCACCGTAACGCTTTCGCGTGCCAGATTTACAGTCTGGTGCCATTAACCACTCGGCCACCTACCCATGGGAGCGCGGAATGACTGCGAAGGGTACGTCGCACGGACCGGGCCGCCCTGCTGTGCATCGCAGCCCCGAAACGCATGCACTGAAGAAAAGCCGGCGGTGGGACTCGAACCCACGGAATGCCAGTTTACAAAACTGGTGCTGTAGCCGCTGAGCCACGCCGGCGTTCGGGCGCCAACTCCAGGCCGTACTTCTCATAGCGCCCGCGCTCTCCCCGTCAATGGCGTCGCCGCCGTGATGGCGAACGACGCTTGCTGTGAAATCCGCAACGCCCCCATGGGCCGAGTCGGGCGCGGTTCTCGTCTGCGAAACGTGCTATCGCGTCCGTATTCCCGACGAGACGCCCGCGATCGCCAAGCGCATCGGTGCGTTTGCGCTACGCGAGTGGCTAAAGCTTCGCTGCCGGGAGGCGGGACTCGGGAAACGCGTCCGCGTTATCGGCACCACGTGTCAGGATGTTTGTGCCGTCGGCTGCGTGACCGTGACGATTCTCCCGCTCGGCGCGGGAGGCGAGCCCGAAACGCTCGCCATCGACGCGTTGGAAGACCGCGAAGCGATCTTCCAACGTATCGTAGATACCTTCTCAACCTCGCGCTGACGGAACCTCGGCCAGAACGGCGTTATTGGAACTCGAACTCGGCGAGATTCTTCTCGATCTTCCGTTTCACGCGCTGCAGCGCGTTGTCGATCGACTTTACGTGGCGTCCCAGATCGCGCGCCATCTCTTGATAGCTCTTGCCTTCGAGGTACGACTCGAGGACCTGCGACTCTAGCTCCGAGAGATTCTGGCGAATGCGCTGACGGATGTCGTCCGAGACCTCTTGCGTTACCACCAGCTCTTCGGGGTCGGACGTCTTCTGCGACGCCATGACGTCGAGCAGCGTTCGCTCGCTGTCTTCGTCGTAGATCGGCTTGTTCAGCGAGATGTACTGATTGAGCGGGATGTGCTTTTGCCGCGTGGCGGTCTTGATCGCCGTGATGATCTGACGCGTGATGCAGAGCTCTGCGAAAGCGCGAAAGCTCGAAAGCTTGTCGGCTTTGAAATCACGCACGGCCTTGTAGAGGCCGATCATCCCTTCCTGGATGATGTCCTCGCGGTCCGCACCGATGAGAAAGTAACTTTTGGCCTTGATCCGGACGAAGTTCTTATACTTGTTCAGCAGGTATTCCATCGCCAGGTTGTCGCCGGTCTTTGCGATTGCAACGAGATCCTCGTCTACTCTCTGCTGATAATCGAGTCCATCCGACGCGGGATGGGTCATTGCCATGGTTATTTGTTGCCTCGTGGGAGGACGTGCCGCAAAAACCTCAGCCGAAGCCAAACGGACGCGGCACGTCCTCCTCAGTATAGGAGGACGCCCCTGCCGCCGTCAATCCTTCGTCCTTCGGCGAGCTCACGAGGCAGCGCGCTGGCGGATTACCTCGTACAGGAGCACGGCCGTGGCTACCGATGCATTGAGCGAAGCAAGCGCGCCAAGCATCGGAATCTTCACGAGAGCGTCACACTCTCGCTTGACCAGTGGAGCTAAGCCGGCGCCTTCGGCCCCAATGACGAGCGCGACGTCGCCGGAGAGCTCTGCCCGTCCCATTGGAACCGAATCCAGCCCCGCGTCGGCACCGAGCACCCGTACGCCGGCTTCCTTCATTCGGACGATCGTACGCGCGACGTTCGCGACCCGTACGACTGGAATGCGGGCGGCGGCACCAGCGGCCGACTTGCGCACGGTCGCATTGACGCCGGCCGCGCGCCGCTCGGGGAGAATGACGGCGTTCGCCCCAACGGCTTCCGCCGTTCGCAGAATCGCGCCGACGTTGTGCGGATCCGTGAGATGATCGAGAATGACGTACAGCGCCGGACCGCGTCGCGCTTCATGCAGCACGTCCTCGAGGCCCGCGTACTCGAACGGCGGCGCGATGCCGACGACGCCTTGGTGCGCCTTGAATGACAGCTGCGCGAAGAACGTGCGGTCCTCGAGGCGCACCTGGACGCCGCGCTCGCGAGCGAGATCGAGCAGTTTGCGTAGCGGCGGATCTTTCTTGCGGTCGCGCGCGACGTGGATCGTGCGCAGCACTTCCCCAGCCGCGAGCGTCTCGTAGACCGTGTGGATACCGTACACGACGTCGTCGAAATCGAGTTGCGTTGCCCGGCTCGGCCGGCGTCCGCGGCGGCTCAGGCGACGCTCCATGTCGTTCCTTCCTTCGTGTCGTGAAGATCGACGCCGCACGTCGCAAGGGCGTCCCGCAGGCGATCGGATCTCTTCCAGTCTCGGCACTCCCGCGCTTCGCGGCGCGACGCGATGATACGCTCTACGGCCTGCTCCGCAGAGACGCCGTCCAGCTCGACCTCCCCTGCGAGTGCCGTCGCGAGGCGCTGGATGAAATCCGCTGGTAAGGTAGCCTGCGATTCGACGAGCCACGTCGCATCGGGCGCGATGCCGAGAAGGGCGAGGGACCGCTCGAAGGCGTCGCGCGACGGCGCTTGCGCCTGCAGCACCTCCGCGAGCGCAACCGCCGTGTTCATGTCGTCGTCGAGCGCTGCCGCGACGCGGTCGAGCAGCGTATCGCCGTTCGCTCGCGACACCGACGCTCCGGCGGGCTGCAGCGAGCGGTACGTCTTTTTCAGCCGTTCCAGCACGACGCGCGCTGCCGATACCGACTCCTCGGTGAAGTTCATCACCTTTCGGTATCCCGTCTGTAGGAAGAGCAGCCGAATTGCCTGCGGGTCGTGACGCTCGAGTAGCGCACTGAGCGGCTCGAAGTTTCCGAGCGATTTCGACATTTTGCGACTATCGAAGAGCAAGAGCCCGCCATGCACCCAGACGTTGGCCATCGGCGGATGCCGCATCAAGGGCTCGCTCTGCGCGATTTCGTTTTCATGATGCGGGAAGATGAGATCCGCCCCGCCGCCATGGATGTCGAATCCGATCCCGGGCGGATCGAGGAGCTCCCGGGTCATGGCCGAGCACTCGATGTGCCATCCAGGCCTGCCCGCTCCGTACGGATCGAACGGCCACGATGGCTCGCCGTCTTTCGCAAACTTCCACACGGCGAAGTCCAGCGGGTCGCGCTTGTGCTCGCCGATCTCGATGCGCGCGCCTGCCTCGAGCTCTTCCACGTTTCGCCGGCTGAGCGATCCGTACGTCGGAAACGTGCGCACCGCGTAGTAAATGCCGTCTCGTACGGCATACGCGTGACCTTTCGCGATCAACGAGCGAATCATCGCCTGGATCTGCGGTACGTAGTGCGTCGCATAGGGCTCGCGGTCCGGTTCGCGCACGCCGAGCCGGCGCATCGAATTCTTGAACGACGCGTAGTTCGCGTCGACGATCTCGCGGTAGGTCTTGCCCCGCTCGCGTGCGGTCGCGATGCTGCGATCGTCGATGTCGGTGACGTTCTGCACGTACGTCACGCGGTATCCGCGATGCTCGAGATAGCGACGCAAGACGTCGAAAAAGAGAAACGAGCGGGCGTGGCCGAGATGCGCCTCTCCTGACGGGGTCAGACCGCAGACGTAAACGCGAACCTCGTCGTCGAACAACGGGGAGAACGTCTCGACGATGTGCGTTCGCGTGTTGTAGAGCTTCAGCGGCTTCAGATCACCCACGACCAGGCTTCATCTTCGCCGGCATCTGCCTCCAACGCCTTGCCGTTCTGCATCACGATCCGTGCCGGAATGCCGACAGCCGTCGCGTTTTCCGGAACGTCCTTCACGACGACCGACCCGCCGCCGATGCGCGCGCCATCTCCGATGCGAATCGCGCCGAGCACCGCAGCTCCGACGCCCACGGTGACGTTTCGCCCCAACGTCGGATGACGTTTCCCACGCGTCAGGCTTCTGCCGCCGAGCGTGACGCCTTGATAGATCGTGCAGCCGTCGCCGATCTCGGTCGTCTCCCCGATAACGACGCCCATGCCGTGATCGATGAAAACGCTCTTGCCGATGCAAGCAGCCGGATGAATCTCGATTCCGGTCAAAAAGCGCATCCAGTTCGAGAGGAGCCGCGGCAAGAGCCGCAGTCCGGCTCGCTGCAGAGCGTGGATGGCGCGGTGCGCGACTAGCGCGTGAAAGCCCGGATAGCAGAGAACGACCTCGAGCGCATTGCGAGCGGCCGGGTCGCGCTCGAGAGCGGCGCGCAGGTCGGCACGGATCGTCGTCATCACCGACGAGGTTCGGACTCCAGCAGCGCGACTGCGTAGGCGGCGATGCCGGTGCCGTCGCCCGTGTAGCCCATCTCCTCGCTCGTCTTCGCCTTGATCGACACGCGGTCGAACGGAAGATCGAGTCGGTGCGCAACGTTACGTCGCATTCGCTCGATGTGCGGAGCGAGGCGCGGCCGCTGAAGGACCACGGTGACGTCGACGTTGGCGATGAGATATCCAGCATCGCGTATCTCTCGCGCGCAACGTTCGAGAAGCACCATCGAGTCGGCGTCCTTCCACTGCGCGTCCGTGTCGGGAAAGCGCCCTCCCAAATCGCCGAGTGCTGCGGCGCCGAGCACTGCGTCGGAGAGCGCATGCGCGATTACGTCGGCGTCGGAGTGGCCGAGCGGACCCTTTTCAAACGGTATGGGGACGCCGCCGAGCACGAAGCGTCGCCCTTCGACGAGTCGATGCGCGTCGAAACCGTGCCCGATCCGCATCACGTACGTCCACCGCTGTTGTGCACCGTGATCGTCGCCGAGCCATCGGCGAGCGGAGGGAACGAGCGTTCGAAATCAGGCAGCCGGTCTACATCGATGTACGCACGCACTACGGCTCCGCGCGGTAGATCCCGCTCGACCGCATCGACGCGACCGCAATGCGCTTCGATCGCTCGACAGATCGCATCGACGTGCTCCAGGCTCGCAAAGACTTCCACGAGGGCCGCCTGCTGCTCCGGCGCGGCTTGCTGCAGCCGCTCGCGCAGGATCACATCCGCAGGCGCGACGTCCTCCGGCAGCGTCACCTTGAAGTTTGCGTGGCGAGAGGGGACGACGACGACCTCAATGCCGACGTGCTCGAGCAAGGTCGTATCGTCGGTCGCGTTCGCGTCGCCGGCGAACGCGGTGCGAAAATCAGCGAGCGTTGCGAGCTGTGGCGTCTGCGCCGCCCACAGATCCGAGCGATCGAGGGTTTCGCGCACGCGCATCGTCGCGCGATCCACGACCTTGACCGTGTCGATCACCGGCGCCGCGATCACCGCGCCGCGACCCGGGCGCACCTCTCGCATTGCCGCACGCACGTTCTGCGAGCGAACGAGCGGCCGCGCTCCGTCGTGAACCAGCACCGCATCGACGCGCTCGCTCAATGCCGCTATGCCGTGTGCGACCGACTCTTGACGCGTATGTCCGCCCACGACGACGCGAACGGAACTCCCGGGGGCAAGCTCCGCTAGGAGCTCCTCCGCGCGCTCTACGAGCCCCGCATCGATCGCGACGACCATCTCGACGATCTCTCGCATTGCTGCAAAGGTACGAATCGACCAACCCAGCATCGGCAGCCCGGCGATTTCGACGAACTGCTTCGGCTGCCCGAATCGCTCGCCTCGTCCTCCGGCCGCAATGACCGCTCCCCAACGCATTGCCATTCTTCTATTCCTTCTTTGGCCGCGCAAAAATCATGCGACCGGCAACCGTCTGCAGCACCGACGTCACGATGACGCTCACGCTCTCCCCGAGTAGATGCCGGCCATGCTCCACCACGATCATCGTTCCATCGTCGAGATACGCAATACCCTGATGCGGCTCTTTCCCTTCTTTGATGACGGTCGCGCGAAGCTCTTCGCCCGGGAGTACGACCGCTCGCACGGCACTGGCCAGCTCGTTGACGTTTAACACCGCGACGCCCTCTAGGTGCGCGACGCGATTGAGATTATAGTCGTTCGTAAGCAAGCGCGCGCCGATCTCGCGCGCGAACCGCACGAGCTTCGCGTCGACGCTTCCCGGCGGCATTTCGTCGTAGTCGCGTTCCCCAATTTCGATCGCGGAGAGCTCCTGGAGCCGCCCCAGAACTTCGAGCCCGCGGCGGCCCCGCGTGCGCTTGAGCGGATCGCTCGAATCGGCGATCGCCTGAAGCTCTCGCAGCACGAAGCGCGGTACGACCAGCGTTCCTTCGAGGAACCCGCTCTCGACGATCTCGACAATCCGGCCGTCGACGATCACCGACGTGTCCACCACTTTGGCGAGGGCCGATCCCACGGCGGCGGCGAGCGGCACGGGAAGGATGCGCATCTTTGCGCCCACGCGCGCCCCGAGATACGACGCAAAGATCGCCACGAGCAGGTACACGGCGATGGCGAGATACGTTCCCGTTCGCCCGCCGACCGTTACGAACTCGACGACGACGCTCTTCACGAGGAATGCGATCACTAACCCGACGATCAGCCCGATCGCGCCGCCTGCGATCTCCGACGGCGCGAGGCGCTCGATCGCCTCCTCGAACGCCTTGAGCTGCTCTTCGAAGAGACTCTGCGCGACCGGTGCGACGAGAACGCCGATCATGGCGCCGGCTACGGGCGCGAGCACGAGCAGGGCGACTTGCGTCCACTGGTTCGAGAAGTGGATCGAGAAGACGTTGACGTACGCCTCGCGTCCGATGAGAAACCCGACGGCGCCGAACAGCAACCCGAAGACGGCACGCAACACGACGTGCGACGAGTCGCCTACGCGGATGGTGGAGCCTCTATGAACGCGGCGCATACGTCGTTTGCAAAGAGCCTTCCTCGGCGCGTCAGTCGCACGAAGTCATCGTGCCGCTCGAGGAGGCCCGCGGACGTGTACTCGCGGATCGGCTGCCTGTACCACGTAAGAACATCGATATCGTATCGCTCTTTGAACGCCCGAAGCCCGACACCTTGCGCCGTTCTCAGCGCGAGCATCACCGCCTCGCCGGCCCGCCGCGTACCATTGAGCCGCTCGCTTTCTCCCGGAATGGGAGCTTGCGCGAGCGCCGCTTCGACGTACGCGCTCAAGCTTCGCGCGTGCGTCGAGCGCACGCCGCCCACGTACGACGCGGCGCCGACACCGATCCCCACGTACTCGCCGTTGGCCCAGTAGTTCTCGTTGTGCGCGCAGCGATGACCCGGCCGCGCAAAGTTGCTGATCTCGTATTGCTCGTAGCCGGCCGCGACCA
>VFSW01005814.1_pt1 | contig 18203 bp, 22 predicted proteins | sample 5358111 | NCBI WGS metagenome assembly VFSW01 (sample SAMN11554181, study PRJNA540505) | mine drainage metagenome | isolation source: sediment from site ElyBrook_90M | place: USA: Ely Copper Mine, Vershire, VT | collected 2017
CCATGAGGGTGCTGAACATGCGCGCGGCGAACTCGATCTGGTGCGCGGCGGACTCCGCGCCCATCGCAACGAGCTTCAGCGCCTCGAGCAACTGCACCCCCGCGGCATCCGCGACCTCAAGCACGTACGGCTCGAGCTCACGCCAGGCGTGGATCAGCGTGTCCATCGTCGCGCCCGCGTGCGCCTGGATGTCATCCCAGAGGGAGACGGCGAAGTCGTGATAGCTCGACGTCTCGTCGGCGAGCGCGTGCATCGCGCCCGCGATGCCCACCAGGGCGTCGACCAGCAGCAGTGCGGCCGCCGCGGCGGCGCCGATCGTGACAGGGTTGCTCAGGAGCTCGAGTAGCCCCCCGGCTTCGCCCGCCACGAACTGCCCGGACATCAGGTCGCGGAAGCGCCCCGCGCCCGAGTCGAGGAAGGAGCCCTGCGGGGCAACTTTGCCGCCGATGCCGCTCGATCTCACGAGCTGGTCGAGCCCGGAGAGGCCTGGGATCGACGGCAGCAGGCCCGAGAGCATCCCGGCGCCCTTGGTGCCCGCGTAGAGCAGACCAATCTGCTCGAGCCGGTCGAGCGTCTTGTCGTCGCCGAGGAGCTTCGCCGCGCGGTCAGCGACGCTCTCGACCAGCGGTCCCACGCGCTGCCAGATGCTGGCGATGCGCTCGTAAGCGTGCTCGGCGAAGGCCTCGATGTGGGGCCACCACTCGCGGATCTTGTCCTTGGCGACGTCGAAGGCGCCGCCGAGCCAGTCGCCGAGCAGGCTCGCCCAGAGGGCGACCTTGTCCTGATTGGCATCGAACCAGCCGTTGGCGTCGCTCAGCACCCCCTTGATCCGCTCGAAGAGCGGCGTAGTCGCGAGGCTGAGGAAGCGCTTGGCGTTGTCGAGGAGGGTGGAGGACAGCCCCTCGAACGAGTGGCTGTACGCCTCGATGGCGGGCGCGAACTTCTCGAGCTCCTTGCGGACGGTCTCGAGGCGCTGGGCCGCCGGCAGCTTGTTGAACGCCTCGGCGCGCTCGCCGCCCAGGCCGGCGAGGCGCATGCCGAGCACGTTGTGTGCGCCCGCCCGCCCCTCGAGCAGCATCGCGAGCTCGCGCGCCGTCTGCTCCATGCCCAGCCCCATGACCTGGGAGACCGCCATGGCCTGCGCGGAGAGGGAGCGCAGCTCGTCGATGCTCGCACCGGCTTGAAAGCCAGGGATGGCGACGGTCTTGAAGATGCCGACTAGATCGCGGAACTCGCCCGGCAGCGCCGCCGCGTCCTTGCGCATCTGCGACATGACGTCGGCGGCGACGCTCATGCCTTCGGGCATCGAGGAGGTGATGCCGTTGGCGCCGAAGATGGCCGCGAGGGCGATCTGGGTGTTCTCGAGCTCCTTGTTAAGGAGGAGCGTGCCGTAGGCGACCGTGCCGAACGCGGCCGCCGCACCTACCTTGAGGAGCGAGGCGGCGAGGCTCGCAGCCCCTTCTACGGCGCCCTCGAAGGCGCCCGCGAGCGAGCCGGCGAGGGTGCTCGCCTCTTGGCCGACGCGCGAGAGTGTACCGCCGAGCCCGTCGAGCTTGGAGATGGACCGGCCGATCTCCGAGTGCAGATTGCCGCTGGTCGCGAGCTCGATCGCGACGCGGTAGGTGACGTCCATGTCGTGCGGGGGTTCAGCTGAAGGTCACCTCGACGGCGCCCGGAGCCAGCGCCCAGTGGACGGCGCCCGTGGCGAGGTTTGGGACGGCCGGTGGCTCGCTCAGCGGATCGCCCGTCGGCGCGGCGTCGATCACAGTGACCGTGGTGCACGCCAGAATGGACCGATGCGCACGCGTCAGGGCAGAGCGCAGAGAGCGCGCGCGCCACGTGTACCAGTCCGGACGCGCGTTGAAGTACGCCGTCGCCGCCGCGGTCAGGGCTGCCGTGACGCCGCTGGTGTCCGTCACGTTGGCTTCGCGCCGGAGCGTCACGGCCGCCTTGACGCGTACGAACGCGTTCACCCCATCGAAGACGACCGCGCGCAGGCCGAAGCCTTCGCCGTCCATGGCCGTCTGAAGCCCGGCCCGCCACGACGGTGAGCTCGCCCACGACGTGTCGAGCGCCAGCACGCTCGAGCGCGCGAGCGAGGCGTCCTCGACGACCGCCACGTGGGCGGCCCCGCCCAGAATGGCCTGGGCCAGGAGCGCCCCGACGGTCGGGGCGTAGCGCCCGACGGCGTAGGCTTGCGCAGCGGCCCGAAGCACGTCGTCGGACAGGCCGTCGCTGCCCCCGGCAGACGTCGCGCTCTCGACCGAGAAGCCCTTGTCGAAGAGCGTATCGGCCAGCTGAATGTCGGTGGTGCCGAACGGCTGCCCCTGCGAGGTCAGGCCCGTGGGCGTATTGGCAAACGCCCCGGTGCGCGTCGCGACGATGGGCACCGGCACGTGAAAGAGACCCTGAGGCACGACTACGTCCAGGGTGCTCACGTAGCTCGCCTCGCTGCGCGGCAGCAGCGGATCGCTCGTGGCGGCGCGGCGAAAGCGCGTCCCCTTCGGGATCACACCCGGCCCGCCGTCCACCTCGCGAATGAGGTGCGCGTCGCCCAGCGACGCGCGCGGCGCCGTCGGCAGCACCGTGTCGAACTCGCTCGCGCAGAGATCGCGAAGCGCGTCGCCCGTCGCGGTCTCCAGGCGCGAGGCCTGGATCTCCCGAACGAGCCGCTGGATGAGGCGCGCGAGCTGCGCGCGCCAGCCGGCCAGGACGTTGCCGTACCGGCCTGCGTCGACGAACGCCAGCGCTCCGGGCCGGAGCGCCACGAGGCGCTCGATCCCCGGCGCCAGGGCGTCCGCGGGCCGGGGGATGATCGGTGTGTCAGCCATCGGCAGAGGGGAAGCCCAGCTCGCGGGCCGCCGCGGCGGGTCGCACCTCCGCCTCCCAGTGCTCTTGCAGCGCCCGCGCGAAGAGCGCGCGCTCGAAGGGTGTCAGGGGCCGTGAGCGCCCGAGCAGATGGTGCACGTCCTGGTGTCCGTATCGGCAGACGAACGCCACCTCGAGCCACTCGTCCCAGACGCGCTCCCAGTACGCGCCGCTCAGCCCGAAGACACCGTCCGCACTTTTTTTGCGATCGCCTCGACATCCTTGGCGCTCGGCTCGTGATACTCGCGGTAGAACCAGGCGAGGATCTCGTCGTCCCGGCACGTGAAGAGCTTGTCGTAGTCGCTCTCGAGCAGGGCGTGGGTGACGGGCATCCACTCGGTCTTCGGATCGAGCAGGTCCTCGTCCTTGAGCCCCGTCTTCTTGGTGACCGCGCGCACCATGCGCTTGACGCCCTCGCGCTGGCGCAGAAGCGCGAGCTTCGCCCGGTCCTCGCCCGCGAGCATCGCCGCGCTCATCAAGGCGGCGTCGCGCTCGGTGGGAGAGAGCAGCTCGAAGCGCACGCCGCGCCCGGAGTGCTGGGGAACGCGGTGGGGCAGGCAGAACTCGATGTACTCGGCCACGCGTGACTCCTTCCGTCACTATGCCCAGCTGGGCATAACGCTTCAGATGGTGTTCATCTTCTTCATGTCGCCCGCGGACATGCTCACGCTCAGCAGCATGCGTTCGGTGCGGCCGCCTTGCTTGACGCGCCAGTCCTCGAGCACGAGGTCCACGAACGCGTACGCCTTCTTGCTGCCGTCGCGGGGGAAGAGCTGCACCAGGGCGCTCTTGTCGAGCGGCACGGCCTCGGCGTCCTCGTTGTCGCGGTCGGTGAGGAACGTGTCGACCTGATCGAGGTTGTCGATCCAGAGCTCCATGTTGAGCTCGTAGTGGTCGGTCTGGCTGCCCGTGCGGTTTCGCTTCTCGCCGTTGACGCCGTCGCGGAACTTGGTGACCGAAGGGCCGAAGTCCCAGGTCTTGGCGTTGAGCGCGACGAGCTCGGTGCCGTCCTGGAAGTACCGCATGACGGCGTCTTTGCCGCTGAGGAAGGTGGAGCGGGGCATGGGCTATCTCCCGGAACCGATCAGCCGGACTTGACCTGGACGCTCTCGCCGAAGAGCACCGAGAAGAAGAGCTTCTCGATGCCGCTCGAGGTCTTCATGTCGACCGGCACGGTGAGCTGGCCGGCGTCGAGGTCGCCCTGGGCGTTGAACTCCGCCAGCGGCGGGATCGCGTACGCGAGGCAGTGCGGCGTGTGGTTTGGATCGCTCTTCTGGGCCGCGGTGAGTCGCTCCATGAAGGTCTGCACCATCGTGACGACGGCCTGCTGATTGGAGGGGACGTTGGGCGCGTCGATGAAGCTGCGGCTCGAGCGCACCATGGACACCGCCGCGTAGTCGCCCATGCGCGTGCGCGTGTGGTTGCGCCGAGCCGGATCGAGCGGGGCGACGGTGAGGACGCCCGCCTCGATGGAGAAGCCGCCGTTCTCCTCGCGGATGATGGTCGCGACGCCGTGGTCGGTGTTGTCGGCGGCGCCGTTGCCCCGGTCGAACTCCAGATCGTGGATGCCCGAGAGCATCGCCATGACCTCGGGGTCCTTCCAGGCGATGCTGGTCGACGGCGAGAGCTGCGCCGCGACCGAGGCCGCGAACGACGCCGCGGGCACCAGGTGCGCGGCGCCGGCCGCGTCGTCGAGCACGTAGACCCAGGGGTCGACGTAGACAACGCGCGCCGAGCGGTAGTTGCCGACGTCGGTGGCGACGTCGGCCAGGGCCTGCCCCTGGTTGCCCGTGAGGTAGGCGCACCGGTCGCCCATCGCCTGGACGTGCTGCACGAGCGCGGCGTTGACCGCGGGGCGGAGCGAGGCTCCGGGATCGTCCACGAACACGTGCCGGATGCCCGAGTCGCCCTCGAGCGCGGCGACGCCCATGTTCCCGGTGCCGGCGGTGCCGTTGTACGAGAGGGCGCTCGGCACGCCGTCGCTGCCGCCCGAGAAGGTGTAGGTGCCGTTCTGGGGACGACCGGAGTTGTTCTTGATGATCGCGCCGACCAGGTACGAGCTCGAGAAGCTGGGCTTCGAGTCGACCGCCGTGCCCGAATAGTCCAGGTTGTCGAAGACCTCGCTCGTCGAGCCGCTGGGGCCCACGATCTGCACCGTCAGGCGGAAGTGGTTGCCGTTGCCGTCGCCGGCGTTCGAGACCGTGCCAACGAGGGAGTTGCCCGCGGCGCCGTTGTACTTGCCCAGGACCGTGACGACGTTGCCGAGCGGCGCGCTTGCCTGGGTGGCCGCCGGCCCCAATGCGCGCACGACCTTGAGCGTCGGCCAGCCCTTGCCGATGATCGACAGGTACCCGGAGCCCGTGTGGTCCATGCCGGGCGGGGCGAACGTGTAGATGAGGTCCTTCGGGCCCGAGGGCGTGGTCACCTTGCTGCTGTCGGGTCCCCAGGGAAGCTGCGCGACGATGGCGGCGACTCCCGTGCCGATCGCCTGAACGACTGCGCTCGGCGTGCGCTCGATCGCGTAAGCGGCGTGCCGGCGGGCGGCCGTCGGGCTGGAGATCCAGATGGGCATGGGTCAGGCTGGCTACGGCGTGCTGTCTTGGGCGCGTAGGCCCAGGAAGCGGATGACGGCGATGCGCGCGCTCGGCGCGGCGACGGTCAGGTCGACCTCCGCCCAGCCGCGCGCCGTCGCGCGGTACTCGCTGCGGAGGGCGGCGTCCGGCGTGTCGAACACTTCCGGACGATCGAAGTAGCAGTCGGCGGTGCCCGCGTGGCCATCGCCCAGGGGCACAACGACGCCGTGCCGGACCGGGTCGTGGTTGGGCGCGCCGAGCGTGGCGCCCATCCCCGCGTTGAGCGCGACGTCGAGGCGCGCGAGCAGATCATCGCGCACGGCGTGATGGTGCGCCCAGATGTCGAGCTGAAGCGGCTGTCGCAGCGCGCGCAAGCGCCATGTGAAGAGCGACGTGTGGGGACCGGTGTCTACGCGCCCCACGATGATGGGATCGAGCGGCTCCTCCTCCGGCGCCCCGGCTCGAAGGATCGTGACTGCTCTCGCCGGCAGCTTCTTCGAAGGCTCGGGCCAGTGCGTCGAGACGGCGGTGCCCGTGCCGAGCGAGCGCGCGAGCCATGCACCGAGCGCGTTGACCGCGGCCTGCTCGACCGAGACGTTCATGGCGCGTGGGCGAGGGCGTCCTTGATGGCAGCGCCGAGAACGCGCCTGATCTCGGGCAGTGAGCCGCGGGCGTACCAGTGAGGCTTGGTGCCCCGCTCCCGGATGGCCCGCTGGATCGCGCGTGCGATCCGAACCGGTGCGTCGACGTCGAGGGCGCCGCCCTTCTCCATGTCTCGCAGGGCTGAAGCGACGCTGCGCGCGTGCGCCGCGGTCGAGGGGCCGGGCAGCCGGCCGATCTGGCGCGAGGACAGCAGACCCTGGGCGGCGCGGAGTTTCACCCAGGCGATGAGCGGCGCGAGAGGCGGCGTGTGCGGGCGCGAGCCAGTCTCCACCGGCGCTGCGTGCGGCGCGTCGACCACGATCGCGGCGCCGTTCTGGCGCTGCTCTGCGTGGACGGCTTCGCGAAGCTCGCCATGAGCCACCGGCACGCGGCGCTTGACGATGCCGACGCCGGTCCGCGCGGCCGCTTCGACGGCAGCCCGAAGGCGCTGCTCACGCTCGCGCTGGTGCCGAGCGAAGAGTGCTGCCAGCTCGCTGAGGCTGCCGACGCGGTAGGTCTTCATCGTCCGGGGAGGCCGCTCAAGGAGTCGTCTCTCGCCGCCCGAGCACGAGCCACCATCCGAAGGGAGCCGTGCTCACCAGGCCGAGCAGCGCGTACTCGCCAGCGTGCGCGCCGACGAGCTCGTAGAGGATCTCGGTGCCCTCGTCGCCGTCGGGCTTGAGCTGCGCCTCGGAGACTCCCCCGGCGGAACCGTCGGGCCTCACGAAGGCAGGCGTAAGCGGCCCGACGCGCACGTCACCCGCCTCGTACCGGCCCCCACTGGAGGCGATCTCCCTGGTGGTCACCTGCCGCGCCTTGTAGACAGCGGGCAGATCGAGGCGGGCGTCCGTGTAGGCGGGCGTGCTGGGGTCTGCGGGATCGACGCCGACCGTGCCGCTCGTCCAGCGCCGCGTGACGATGGTGAGCCCCGTCGGTCGAATGTCGAAGCGGGTCGGCCCCGTGAGGGCGCGAAGCCGCTCGAACACGGGCAGCATTCGGGTGCGCAGGCTCACGACTTGGGCTCCGAGCGCGGACTGCGCGCGGGCGGCAGCACGGTGATGAAGCGCGAGCCGCACTGGCCGCAGCGGCGCTGGCCGAAGTCGACGCTCTCCCAGCCGCAGAGCGAGCAGCGGATCGCGGCGAAGAGCCAGGCTGCGAATCGCCCGGGCTCCATCGGGGCGCGCGTCCCGACGAAACAGCACGGGCACCAAGGTTCGTGGGCGCCGCCATCGGCCGAGACGTGCACGGGGGCGCGCTTCGGCCCGTCGCCGAGCGGCTCCTTGCACGCGACGCACGCCGGAGCGCCTGCGCTCTTGTCACCAGGGTTTCGAGCCATCGTCGATGTCCGGGTAGGGCGATCCATGGGGATTGGGCTCGGGCGCGCTGAAGACGTCGTGCCTGGGCGCGGTGCCGAGCGCGCGGGCGACGTTGCCGACGACGCGCCGCCCCTCGGAGCGCATCATGGCCATCGCGCGCATCGGATCGACGCCGAGCTCGTCGACCTTCAGCGCCTCGGCCTCGTCCCACAGCTCCTCGAGGCGCGCCTCGACGTGCGCGAGCTGCGCGAGCCAGCCGCGGATCTGAAGCTCGGTTGAGCCGTCAGGACGCGTGCCGCCGTCGGCCTCGGACTGCACCGACTGCATGGCGGACTCGAGGCGGGGATCCGCCTGGAGAAACAGCGCCGGGAAGCCGAGGTAGTGGCGGATGGTTGCGCGGTCTGCTTCCGACCACGCCATGGGCTCACTTCTTCGGCGCCTTGGTCTGCGCGAGCACTTCGTCGGCGGCCTTCTTGGCGATCACCGTGCGCTCGGCCTCCTCGGCGGCCACCTTCCTCGCGGCTTCCTCGGGATCGAGCGCCGGGTGCAGCGCGCCGTCGGCGACGGCCCTCTCGAGCAGCGGCGCGAGGCCTCCGACGATGACACCCTCGCGCACGTCGTGGATGGCGCGGTCGTACTCGCTCGGGACCTGCACCTCCTTGCCCGGCGGGAACACGTACCGCTTGAACCGGCCGGGCGCACTGTGCACGTCCACGCGCATCTCCTGGCGCGTGGGGTTTCGCCAGGTCGTCAGCCGCTGCTCCTGGGGCTCGCTGGGGTGCATGAGTCTGCCTTCTGAAGGTTCGAGGGGGGAGAGACGCGGGTCTGCTCAGGGGTCGAGCAGCTGGATGGACGCTCCCGGCGGCGCCGCCTGGATGTGCGCGTTGTAGAGAGCGCGGTAGGTGTTGGCGAGATCGCAGGCCGTCTGCAGATCCGCCGCATCGGGGGCGCTGATCTTGTTGGGGTCGTTGACGACGTGCACGCCCGCCTGCGACAGGTGCGCGTTGAACTTCGCCTTCGCGTCGTTCACGAGCGCGATCGCGTCCGCGAGGGTCTGGGCGGGGGTGGACTTCGCCAGGTCGTTGGAGGCGTCGGCCGCGAGGTGCGCGAAGCCGTCGTGGGTGTGTACGCGGTGGCGTCCGGCGATCTCCGTGGCGAGGGCCAGCAGCGACGGCAGGTCGGTCGCGGGGCCCGAGGTGAAGACGAGCGGGAAGAGGGTCGGCGTCGTGAAGTCGCCGCCGCCAACGCTCGTCACCTCGAGGTGAGAGAGGCCGGCGGCCTGGGCGACGATGCGGCGAAGAGCATCGAGCTCGGCGACGAGCGCATACTCGACCGCGCCCGAGCCGCGCCTGACGGTGAGCGGCATGGCTCAGACCTCCAGGATGTCGGCGATGTAGCCCGACGAGTTGGGGCGCTTGACCGCCATCTGGATGGTGGTCTTGACGCTCGCCTTGACGTTGTCGCCCGTCTTGGCGAGCAGCACGATGCGCGCCGGGATGTCGGTCGCCATCTGCACGGCGCCGCCGGAGCTGCTCGTCAGGCGCGACTCCGCGTAGCCGACGGCGTCACCCGGGTTGATGTGCGGCAGGAACTTCATCCGCACGTAGTTGAGGTTGAGCATCGCCAGGCGCCCCGGAGGGCCGTTGCGGTCCCGGATGACGGGCATCCCCTTGTAGAAGAGGCTCGCAGCGCCCGCGCCGAAGTCCATCGGACCCCGGCCGTCGGAGATGACGCGCCGGATGCTCTCGAAGAAGTTCTCGTACTTGCGGACGACACCCGCGCTCGCGAGGATGACGTTCGGCGGCTCGCCGCAGGCAGTGAAGATGTTCTGCTCGAGCTGGGCCATGAGGTCCAGCGTGAGCGGGCGGCCGACCCCGCCGTTGGCCAGAACGTTGCCCGCCCACTCGGGGAACTGCCCCCGGTCGACGGTCGCGTACAGGCCCGTGGGTTCGAGCGGGCCGCCGTAGAGCCCGACGAGCGTGGGGATCCCCTTCGCGTTGGTGCCCGTCGCCGAGTAGATGTCGACGTTGATGCGCGAGCAGAGCTTGTGGTGCGCGTTGAGCACGCGCTCGCTGAACATGTCGAGCAGCACCTCGGGCGTACCGATGCTGCTCGCGGCGGCGTCGACCTCGAGCTCGGAGAGCTTGAACGACTGCCGGTAGGTCGACCATCCGAGCACCGCCGGTACGGGCTCGTCGGTCGTGAACTCCGTTTCGTCGACGTCCGAGCCCTCGGCCACGGCATCGGCCTGGGCGCCCGAGAACTCGACGTCCCACGCGGCGTTCTTGCCCCGGCCTCGCTCGGCCTGGATGAGGGCGGCGGCAACCGCCAGGCGGTTGTACTGCCGGACAAACTGCTCCTCGAACGTCTGGCTGAGCGCCGCGCTGACGGCGGCAAGGGTCTCGAGCGGCATCTAGCGTTCGTCCTTTCAGATCACATCTGTCCGAGCAGCACTCGGCGAAGTCCCTCGGCAACGGCGGCCCGGTCCGGCGGCCCCGCGGGCGCGCGCGGAGGCGGCTGGGCCCCCGGCCGGTCGCCCGAGCCGGCCGCGCCCCGCGGCGGCAGGTAGAGCTTCGCGTCCTCGGTCTTGAGCCACTCGCGCAGGCCCGCCCCGAGCTCCAGCTCGTCGTGGGCCTCGGTGCGGAAGAGGAGCGACTCGCCGTCGTCGGCCCACCGCACGCGCCGCTCCGCATCGACGAGCACGCCGAGGGCATGGCGCGCACGGACTCCCTCGATGCCGACCAGCGACAGAGCCTCGGTCAGGCGCTGGCGCAGCAGGGCGTCCCGGCCGCGTGCGCGCTCGGTGTCGCGCTCGGCGCGCGCGTCGTCGGCCTGCTTGGTCAGGACGCCGATCTGCTCCTGGAGGCGGCGAAGCTCGGGGCTCGGGTCGTCCTTGGGCTTGGCGTCCGCGGGGGCGCCGCCCTCCGGCTTGGGCTCGGGCTTGGGGAGGAGCGCCGCGAGCTCGTCCTTGAGCTTGCCGCCGAACGCGCCCAGGCCGTCGGAGAGGGCCTTGTCGACCTTCTGCTCGAAGGTGCGGAAGCGCGCCGTCAGAGCCGTCTGAAGCTGCTCCTCGGTGACGTAGCTGGGCGCAGCCTCTCCGGGCTTGGTCGGATCGGCGGCAGGCGCAGGGGGTGCGCCTCCGGCAGGTTGTACGGGGTCCATGGCGGGTCTCCTTCAGCGGGCCACGTAGGGCTTACGGGTGAAGCGGCCGGTGAGAACGAGCGGCGATCGGCTGCGCGCGCCCATCGAGTCCGTGATGAACGCGGCGGCGTGCCGGCCGCTCTCTTCGCGCCGCTCGCGAATGACGTCGCGAACCTCGGCCTTGAAGCTCGCGTAGTCGATCGAGACATCCTGGAGCCTCTCGGGGCGAGGCACACGCACCAGCTCGATGATGCAGCGGCAGTTCGGGTGCACGGGCGGCGAAGCGCCGAAGCTCTCGTGCAGGGCGCGCACCTGCCCGTCCTTGCCGAAGCAGAAGGCGCACGTCTTTCGATCGAGCACCGCGCTCCACACCCGAAAGAGTTCCGGCGCGAGCGAGGACCTCGCAAGGTCATCGAATGCGCGTCGCCGCTCGTCGTTGAAGGCGCTCGCCGTCTCCGTCGCTGCGATGCGCCCGAGGCCCGGCGCTCGCGCGCGGGCCGCCGTCTCGGGGGCGCGCGCCGGATCGTCGTCCGAAAGGACGAGCGCCGTCGCCGCCGATGCCCACGCCGCGGACCAGGACGACGACGCCGCATGCGCCGCGGCTGCGTCGTGCTCGTCCCGTCCCGAAAGCGGAGCGGGGGAGGCTACGGCGAAGGCGCCGGCGAGTAGCTCTCGCCCCGCCGTGCGCGCGTACCCGCGGGCTTCGGTGATCGCTCCCTCGAGCGCTCGCTGCAGACCGGGGGCGGTACGACGGATGGTCGCGAGCGCGACCCGCTGCTGGTCGTACGCTGGCGCGTGCGCCACGGAGAGCGTCGCGCGTTCGACGTGTGGCCGGACGGCCTGCTCGAGCATGGCCGCGGTCCGCCTCTCGGCGCGCACGAGAGCGCGTAAGGTGCGGCGCTCACGCTGGAGCAGAAGCGCGGCGGTCGCCTCGGCCAGGCGGCGCAGAGTCGTCTTGCCTTCGCTCATCGTCCTCGTCGGGCTCCTGCCCTGGTCCGTGCGCCGCGGCGTCGAGCTCCCCTTCCTGCTCGACGCCGTGCTCGATCTCCTCGCGGATGACGTCCTGGGTCTCGGGCGGCACGTTGCCGACCAGCGCCAGGGCGATCTTGGTCTTGTAGGTCTTCCGGAACGTCGCGCTCGGGATGGCGATGGCGTCGAGCGACAGCGCCTCCTTCAGGATGCTGTCGCGGTCCTCGAGCTCGAACTTGTCGAGGCCATGGACGGTCCAGACGACCTTTTCGCCACGCGCTGCCGACAGGCAGTCGTAGATGCGCTTGGCGAAGTCGCGAACGAGCGCGCCGTAGGCGGCGAGCACGATCTCCGTGGCCCGCCTGTCCTCGGCCTTGCTCGCCGCCGCGCGGCCGAGCGCCTGCTTGGTGGCCGACACGCTCGAGGCCATCTGGTGGACGACCCGGAACATCTCGTCGACGAGCTTCTCGAGCTGCTTGTCGACCAGCTCGTAGGCCGCGCCCACGGGCTCCGCGAACCCGATCGCGTCGTCCTTGCCGAGCACGACGTAGCCCTTGCGATTGAACTCGCCGCGCGGATCGCGACCGCGCGAGGGGTTCTGCTGGACCTCCGCCGGCATCGCGGACCCGGGCGCCGTCACCTCGGGGCCGAGCTTGACGTACGGGACCGCGAACAGGCTCTTGTTCTCGGCGGCGTTGAGCGCGCTTCGTCGCGTGAAGTGCTCCCGGGCGAGCACGCCCAGCTTGTTGCCCACCCACAGGCCCGGCGGCACGGCGAGCTCGAGGACGGGGATCTCCCGAAACGTCGTCGTCCCGCCGCCCGCGCGCGGCACCTCGTCCTCGTCCTTCGGCGGCTCGCCTGGCTTGTACGGCGCCGTGCGGAAGAGCTCCCACGACGCGAGCTCTCCCTGCTTGGTCCAGACCTTGAACTCCTCGACGATGCGGTCGCGGGAACCTGCGGGGCTCTCACGCCGGATGATCTGCCGGTTGAGGATCGCCCACGCGAAGCCGCCGCGATCGTCGGGCTCCCAGTCGATGAGCTCCTCGGGCGCCGCCTCGAATGCGTAACCGCGCGCCTCACCGCCCGCCTCCTCCTCGGCGAGATTGGCCGGCACGCCCGAACCTGTGGCGGGCAGGTCCACGATGACCAGGCCCTTGCCCTTGATGAGGGCAGTGGTGAGCACCTCTCGAACAAGCTTCACGAACGAAGCGCCGCGCAGGTCCGCGTCGTGAGCGAACTCCTGCCAGAAGCCATCGCCGGCTGGAGCCGACCCAGCCGTTGCGGGATCCTTCGCGTCGGCCGCTTGGGTGAGCGTCAGCTCCTGGCCGAAGAGGTTGGCGACGAAGTAGTCGGCGATCTGGCCGATGTAGTTGACGTAGGAGGCAGCGGAGAGGCGCTCGCGGTAGCGTTCGCGGCTCTCGCCCACGAACTTGGGCATGTAGCGGGCCGCCTTGTCGACCAGGGCGTAGCCGCCCACGTAGAGATCGCCAAGCTCCTCCCAGCGCGCCTCGGTGTACGCGGGATTTCGCTGGCGTAGTGTTCCGTATCGCACCCTGGACCCGTGGACAGGTGGAAGACCGCGCTCGCCGCCGCTACCCTCTCGCAGTCTGCGCTGGCGGACGGGGGCATGGGGCGATGACGACGTGGATCGACGTGATGACGCTCGCGGGCGCGCTGCGCGCCAAGCGCGACGGGGGTCAGCCGCTCGATGGGCAGGATGCCGAACGGCTCCTCGCGCTGCTGCTCGACTTCCACGACCGAGCCGTGGCGTCGACACCGGCGCCCGATCCAGCCACCGGCAAGCAGCCAGCGCCCGAGCGCCGCTGAGCGACTACGCCCCGGGGAGAGCCGCGAGCGCGCGCCGCGCCGCCTCGATGCCTGCTTGCACGTACTGTCGCCGCAGCTCGAGCGAGGTGAACCCCGAGAACGCGTTGCCCGGCAGCGAAGCGTCGGGGCGGATCTCGACGATCTGCACAGGTCGCCTCCCGGTCCAGCCGAGGGCCTCGACGAGAGCGGCACGCTCATGGGCATCCGCTACGAGCGTGGGAAGCTGCGTGAGCACCCGGTTGACGTGCGCCGTCCGGCGCAGATCGCGGACCAAGCGCTCCTCGATCAACATGTCGAATACGTGGGAGGCCAGCGCCAGGCCGTGCAGTTCCGCCGGCTCGGTGCGGACCCGAGGGTACGGCGCGAGCACCAGCACGCGCGCGATCTCAGGGGCGCCCTGGACGGCGTGGCCCAGCGGCGCGTCGTCGACGATGCCACCATCGAGGCACCGGACGGTTCGGCCGCCGAGCTCCATTGAAACCGGCGCGTAGCCACCGGGCAGGGCCGCGGACGCGGCGGCTGCCACGAACACGCGCTCCAGCGCCTCGGCCGTGTCGAAGTCCGAGCCTGCGATATCGATCACATGCTCGAAGGTCGTCGCCATCTCCCCATCGATGGGGATGGCCTCGCCGTCCGCGTTGGTGACCACCAGGCGCAGCTCGATGGGCTGGCGGCCCTCGCTCGGTCGAATGTGCTGGCGCAGGAGCGCCAGGATCTTGTTGTCGGTCGACAGGCCGAGCCCCTCGACGACATCGCGGAGACTGAAGTCGAATGCTCCGCGGATCGTGGCATCGTCCAGCCAGATCTTCGCGAGCCGCTGCCCGGCGAAGGCCTCCGCCCCGGCGCGGATCGCGGCGGCGTAGAAGACGCCATTCAGGGCGCCTGAGCTCGCGCCCACGATGCGCGTGACGTCGAGCCCGAAGCGCGCCTTGGTCTCGGGCTCCGACAGAACCGAGAGGGCGCCCGCCGTGAAGGCTCCCTTGGCGACACCACCAGCGAGGACCAATGCGTCGGACATGGGGATCGTGGCCTTCAGGCTGGAGGCAGGTTGTCGAAGTCTCGCATGACAGGCTGCGCCTCGACCATCAGCTCGGTCAGCGCCCAGACGAGCGCGTCCATGCGGTCGGGGCTGGTGCTCCTGAGCTGACTGACGATGACGCTCTCGCGCCGGCTGCGCAACACCTGGGCGCTCGGGTCCCAGGCGCACATCTGGTCTTCGAGCTTGGAGAGGCACCCGACGTGGTGCACGCGCCCCTGCTCGTACAGCCCGGCGACCGGCTCGGCACGGGTCGTCTTGCCGCGCGTCGCGGTCACGCCCTTGTACGGGATGCGTGGATCGACCGTGCGAAGGTTCGACTCGACCAGCGCGCCGCCCTGGTTCTTCTCCGCGACGATCCGGTCGGCGCGGTGCGCGTGGTAGGCGTCCACCGCTTTGCGCGCCCACTCGTACGGAGTGAAGCGGCCCGAGAGGTCGGAGAGCACGTACGCGTGGCCGTCCACGCCGAGGCCCCCAACGACGATGCCGGTCTCGTTGGAGGACTCGCCGCTCGAGATGGCCGGGTCCACGGCGACGACGATGCGGAGGAGCGACGGCGCTTCGCGCACCCGCCCCTTCTCGATGTCGTCACGCCGAAAGAGCGCGCCGGGGTTGTCGTCGAGGAGCTCGGCCAGGAGCTCCTGCTGCCCGAGCCGGGTGCCCTCGTACTGCTTGACGATCGACTCGTAGAAGGCGCCGGCCAAATGCGCGCGGTTCTCGTAGGTCGTGCCGCGCGTGACTATCGTCGTCGGCAGCGCGATGAGCTGACGCACCAGCGGCGTGGGACGCGGGGTCGTCGTGACCACGACGCGCGGATCGGCGCCCAGGCGCAGCCCGAACATGAGCTGGTCCCAGGCTTCCGGGTAGCGCCACGCTGCCAGCTCGTCGGTCCACGCGGCGTCATGCTGCGGGCCGCGGAGGCGGTCGGGCTCGTCGGCCGAATAGAGCGAGGCGATCGCGCCGCTGGGCCACGTGAGCCGCCGCTTGCTCGGCTCGTAGAGCGGACGGTTCCAGGGCGGACAGATGGCGACGAGGCCGCTCTCGCCCTCGACGACGACGTCGCGGACGTCGGCGGCCGTGGCCGCGACCAGTGCGATGCGCCCGGCTCGCCCGGTCTCGACGAGGCTACGGACCCATTCGCCGCCGGTGCGGGTGTTGTGCGTGGGAACGCACGCATGGCCCGCCAGAAACAGGTGACTCGAGGAGTCCACCTGGATGCAGCGCACGGCGACGCTCGGGCGCGGACGAACGTCGACGATGTAGCGAAACCGCTGGGTCGATCGGGTAGCCCTCTGCCGTGTCAGCTTGCGTGCCAGCCGGAAGACTGCGCGCGTAGGCGTGAACATCACCCGGTGGCTGTCCCGGCAGGTCTTCCCCCGAAGTCGCGTGTGCTTGGTGTAGATGGGCCCGGCCTTGAAGCCCAGGCCGACGACGAGCTCCCAGACCTGCTCGGCCAGGTGGCGCAGGGTGCTGTCGAAGGAGCAAGCCCCCGCGCGGGACGCGGTCCCGTCGGTGTCCATGAGGCCCGCCAGCAGGGCTTCACGCTGCTCCGCCGATCCGCGCATGTACGCAGCCGGGATGTGCTTGTTGCCGATGAGCCCAAGCGCACGCAGCTGCGACATGAGGCACGGGTAGACCGTGAACTGCCCCTTCGAGGAGCGGACGCGGATCGCGCTGTGCTGCGAGCCGATCCAGTAGCGGTACCGACCTCTTTGCGGTTTGACCGCATACCCGGCGGCGCTGATCAGGTCGACCATCTGGTGGTCGGCCGTCGTGAAGCCTGCGTCGCGCGTGTCGCCGTCGCCCAGCCATGCTCCGAGCACGTACGGATCAATCGGCAGGTTCGCCGCCGGCATCCGCAAGGCAGCCGCCAGCTCGACCGCGTGGTTATGCTCTACGCGCCCTCCAACGGCGCGTCGGCCGTGGTGCAGCGTTCTACGGATCTCCTCCGTCGTGACGACGGACGGGAAGAGCCTCGGTCGGCACTGCGGCGGCAGGTTCCCCGCCGACTGGCCGACTTGCGGGCCGCGTGTGTCCAGGTCAGCCACTGATGTTCTGCGTCCGCGGTGATGATGGTGCCGTCGGAGAAGACGACGTCGAAGCACTCGTGACCCTGCATCACGTCCGTCGCGAACGTGACCCGGCACGGACGGCCCTGCTCGTCGAAGACCTCGTCGCCGACCTGAAGCTCACCCATAGTCTTCCACCCCGAGGGGGTGGGGATCGGCGTGTCGAGGGCGAGCGCCTTGCCGAATCCGCGCCCGGCGCAAAGCATCCACACGCGCCAGTCGCCCTGTGGCTCGAGCTGCTTGGGCCGTGCCCAGAACTCCCACGTGAACTCGAGCGCCGCGCGCTCGCGCGTGGACAGCGACGCCAGGATCTTCTTGCGGCGGGCCTCGGGCAGAGCTGCGAAGCGTTCGGCCAGGGATCGCTCGGTCACGGCTCCTCGCTATTCGGGGGTCTCCCCCGCTTTTTGGGCTCGGCATCGCCGTCGATGAGGCGGGCGAGCTTGGTGAGCAGCGACGCGCCGTCGTGCTCGATCTTCGCGTCGACCTTGAGCCGGTCGTTGCGTCCGTACTTCTCGGGGAAGCGGCGCTCCAGGCGCCACGCCGCTGCCTGCCATTGCGACTGCGCGGCTTTCAGGATGGTGGCGAGATCGCGGGACTCGCTCTCGGCCACGGCCCTGTTCACGGCCTGGGCGAAGGCGATGTAGGGCTGCTGGCCCCTGGCGCCCTTCTTCATCCACTCGTAGAACGTGTCCTTGTGGATCCCAGCGCACGCGGCGGCGGTCTCCACGTACGCGCCTACCCGCAGGTGCAGGAGGATCTTTTCCTGCAGCTCGGGGGTGAGCTTGGCCTTCGACGTGCGGGGCATTCGCATCTGGCCCGAGGGCGCGAGGCCACGTCCTGCCGGCCGAGCGCGTTGCGTGGAACCGCGGGCTCTCCGCGCCCGCCGCGGCTCGCGGCCGTGGCGTGCTCGGAGTGGGGAACGGAGCGAGGCAGCGGCGGGACTCGCGCGCTGCGGCAGTCAGCGCCAGTGGTTGCGCTGGCGCCCATTTGGCCTTACAAAAAGTAAGGAAAGCATCGGAAGGTAAGGCATGTCGTCCGCGACCATCACAAGCAAGGGACAGATCACCGTGCCCAAGGAGATCCGCGAGGCTCTGGGGGTGCACGCCGGCGACCGGTTGGCGTTCCGGGCGCAGGAGGACGGCACGGTTGTCGTGGAGGCCGAGACCGTCGACTTGATGACGCTCCGAGGCACCCTCAAGCCGCGGCGCAAGGGCGTCACCGTAGAAGCGATGAACGAAGCGATTCGGCGTGCGGCTGGTCGCTGATGCTTGCGCTCGACACGAACGTCCTCGTCCGGTTTCTGGTTGAGGACGACGAGGCCCAATCGGCCCGCGCCGCAAAGCTCGTTGCCCGCGCACTCCGCCAAGGCGACCAGCTCTTCGTGGCGGACGTCGTGCTCTGCGAGACTGTGTGGGTGCTGCGAGCGAGCTACGAGTGTGGGCATGACGAGATCGCGGATGTCCTGCAGCGACTGCTCAAGGCAGCCCACCTGACGTTCGCCGACTCCGACGCCCTCAAGCGAGCCGCAGAAGCTTTTGCCCGCGGCAAAGGAGACTTCGCGGACTACGTGATCCGAGAGCAAGCGCGCGCCGCGGGGTGCGAGCAGGTCGCTACGTTCGACCGCGCGCTGCTCAAGGAGCAGCACTTCACTGCGCCGTAGCGTCTCGGGCTGCCCCGGCAGCCGCCTCAACGCGCGGATGGAGGCCGGAGGCGCTCATTCGTTCCAGGGCGACCGCGACGTACTTGGGCTCGAGCTCGATCG
>VFSW01005815.1_pt1 | contig 18201 bp, 14 predicted proteins | sample 5358111 | NCBI WGS metagenome assembly VFSW01 (sample SAMN11554181, study PRJNA540505) | mine drainage metagenome | isolation source: sediment from site ElyBrook_90M | place: USA: Ely Copper Mine, Vershire, VT | collected 2017
ATCCAGGGACCGTGGAGGCTTGTGTTGCCCTGGCGTCTGGTGCGGAGGGAATGGCCTGGGCCGAGGCGCTCGCACGAAGTGCAGTGCGGGACCTCGGTGCGTGGGGCTGCCCGCAGCCCAGGTCCGTCGTATGGCAAGTCGGGGAGGGACCCATTCCAGGTCCCGAACTCTTGGGGGTAGGAACCGTCGTGGATGCGTTGACGGCCAGTCATGTCGTCGGCGATGCAAACACGGACGACGCGGGAGATCGAGCCGCGCGGCAGATTCTTGGGGATGCGTCGCCGCTGGAGGTCACCCGAAGGCATCAGCTTGCCAACTATGCCTACGTCGCCGCGCTGTGGCGCGCGGCGTGTGAGAAAGGACGACGGGTGACCCTCGGGGGAGGGATCGACGAACAGATCGTCGCGAAGGGTATCGCTGGGACACCATGGTCAGAGATCGCGAATCCTTTTGTTCCGTTGTTGGGGGTATGGTCGTGGGGGTACGCGATAGACGACGTGACGGCCGACGATCTGCTGCTCGTGGCGCCGGTAGACGACTGAAGAACCACGGGCGACGGACCCGGGGATGGACTTACCCACGTCCGGCGAGATGCCAGATGTCTCGCACAAAGACTACGGCGGAAAGCCCTAGGAGAAGAACCATGGACACCGTGGTCACCCGGGCTTCAAACGTCGGCGAAGGTCGTCGCCGGGTGATGACTTCGTACAGGAGAAAAATCAACCGCCCACCGTCGAGGGCAGGCACAGGCAGGAGGTTGAAAATAAACAGGGCGAGGGAGATGGACGCAAAGGCAAGCATCGCCGAGCGCCAGCCGTTTTGGGCTTCATGGGCGGTCTCCGCGACCATGCGAACAGGTCCCATCACCTGAAGCTGCTCGCGACCGACGATCATCCGGGCGAGCGCGCGTACGTTGTCGGCGGCGGTGAGCGTGGGCCAGATCACCGCCTCGCGGACGGCGTCGAGTACGCGGACGTGGACGTATTGCAACTGGTTGGTCACGCCGATGACAAAGCGCGGAGGATTGACGGTCGAGGTCCACCGCGGGGTCACGGTGAGCTGGAGGGCCTGCCCGTGACGCTGGATCAGGAGATCCATCGGGGCGCCGCGGGATTGCTGTGTGTGGGTGATGAGTTCAGTCCAGAGAGACACGGGACGGTGGTTGATTTGGAGAAAGCGGTCGCCCGAGGCCAGCCCCGCAACCGCTGCCGGTGAATCCCTCGCGACGACGGAGACAATCGGGACCTGCGTAGGAGCCGGCTGTCCACCAACGAGGAGCACGCCAAGGATGATGACGGTGGCGGCGAGGTAGTTGGCGAGTGGTCCCGCAGCAATCGTAAACAAGCGACCGAGGGACGAGGCGTTTTGATAACTGCCGCGATCCTTGGGGTCGACGGGTTCACGTGGGTTCATCCCGGCAATCTGGACGTAGGCGAGCATCGGGATGGCAGCGATTTGAAAGACGGTCTCACTGCCGCGAGGACGCCAACGTGCGAGCACGGGTCCAAAGCCCACGGAGTACGTCACCACCCGCATCCCAAAGGCTCGGGCGACAAGGTAGTGTCCAAACTCGTGGATGATCACCAGAAGCGAGATGGCCAGGACGATCAGTGCGATGAGCATTCCGGAGGACGTTAGCACGCGGCGCGGGCTTCATCACGCGGCAGTCACCCTTCACCAGCGCCCGTGCCGTCGCGGGACCCGCAGAAATGCCAGGGCGCCGCGGGATTCGGGATGTCACCAAGGGTCAGAGACGGTCGAGCGGGCCACGCGCCAGGGCGTCTTCAGACAACGCGCGGAGTGCTTCGCAGTCTGACCACGCTTGTGCAAAGCATCCACCCGGGCGGTACGGCGGATTTCCGTCAACCACTTCAGACAGATGCCCTACGCACCCCGCGGTGAGCGCGTTGGTGAGGGGGTGCAGTAGTTCAGCAACCTCCTGCCGGGCGGCGCACACGACCGTGGGATCGCCGTTGCGCTCGGCGACGCGAACAACAGCCGTGGCGTAGACACCGACAAGAAAGGGCCATGCAGTCCCCATGTGGTAAGCCCGATCGCGGCTCGTTGGGTCGCCGCGGTAGGCAGGGACGTACCGTGCATCGTCGGGCGCGAGGGTACGCACTGCCAGCGGTACGAGCAGCTTTTTTCGCGCGATGGCAACCACCGACGCAGCTTGCGCGAGCGGGAGAATCTCGCCCGGAAGGGCCACGGCGTAGAGCGCGTTGGGACGCAACGAAGCGTCTGCACCATCATCCCGCACGATGTCGTAAAGGTATCCCTGTGATTCGTTCCAGAATTGTTCTCGAAACGAATCGCGCGTCCTGCGGGCATGGTCTCGGCTGCTCGCGGCATTCGAACCGTCTCCCAGCCGCTCGGCCATCCAGGCCAGGGTAAGCAGCGCCGCGTGCCAGAGAGCGTTGATCTCAACCGCACGGCCATGGCGGGATGTTACCGGACGTCCGTCCACGCGCGCGTCCATCCAGGTAAGTTGCGTGTCGGCGTCGCCAGCAGTGAGCAAGCCGTCCGCGCCCACGCGGATCCCGTAGGGGGCACCGCCACGCAGTCCCGTGGCGATGGCACAACACGCTGGATAGAGCACCGCGCGGAGGGTATCGACGTCGTTGGTGTACTGCACGTAACGACGCGCAGCGTGAAAATACCAGAGCGGTGCGTCTACCGTGTTGTAGTCACCACCGCCACCACTGTCCGGAAATCGATTGGGTACGAGTCCCTGGTCGATGTACCGCGCAAAAGCTTCGAGCAGGTCGCGTCCGGCGCTCCATTGACCGGTGACCAGATACGCACCGACAAAGGAGATCAGGGTATCCCGGCCCCAGTCTTCAAACCATGGATAGCCCGCGATCAGTGCGGGGGGGATGGCACACGCCGCACGATAAGCGTCCACCGACCGAAGGAGCATTGCCTCGGTGGAGGCCAAGGCTGGATCGGATGCCGTGGGGACCAGCGCGAGGATTCTCGTGGCTTCGTCTGACACACAGCCCGCGGGGTCACTCGGCAACTGCTCTTCGGTCGAAAGAAGTACGTAGACAGACTCGCCTGGCGCAAGCGCCACGATGAATTCTCCGGGTGTCCATAGATCCTCGCGGTCGTCGAGACCCCGAAGCGTCTCGGCGGCGTGCGCAAAGTCGTGCCACCACGCGCCGTCTGCGCGAAAGATTCCAGGGGCCGTGATGGTGACGGGTGGCAGGGTTGCATACGGTCGTAGGACAATCCCGGAGGCAATCTCGCGTGCGTGGAGGTTGGCGGAGGTGTTGGCATGCGTATGCTCGTGAAAGGGTCGACACGCGAGAAAGGGTCGGACAACGAGTGTATGAGCGCCTGGTGCCGCAAGCGTGGTGTAGCGCACGAGCGTGGTGTTGCGACCGCGTTGCATCGAGACAGCGCGTTCGATCACGACGTCGCCGGCACGTAACCGCCAGGTGGGAAATGGATCGACGGCAAAGCTCTCGATGCGCTGCCATCCATCGGAGACGAAGCCAGACCCGAAGCGATGCGCGCCCAGTGGAGTGACCATGCCGCGGTAGCACACGGTCTCGTCGAGGTGCGAGGCCATGACGTGTCGGCCGCGAGGGGGCGCGAGCGAGGAGACGAGAAGTCCATGGTAGCGACGGGTTGCGATGCCCGAGATGGTTCCCGATGCATAGCCACCGAGGCCGTTGGTGACGAGCCACTCGCGGTGGGTGGCTTCGGCAAGGTCAGTAACGATGGAGGCCGGGATTGCCGTCACACGTTGGGGATAGCACTGTTGTGCACCACCGTGGGTGGCCGCGGCGTAGGGGTTGACGGGGCGTCTGCGCCTGACCATAGTTCGCGCGCGTCCGCGATGGGTCTTGCCATCCATCGGTACGGACGGGACAAGGCAGGAATACTCCGTGGGACTCTCCCGTACCGTCTCGATGCCCGACAGGTTTCGGGCGATGGGTCAGTATGTCCACAATCGCTTCACGGGCCGACCGACATCGCTCACCATCGAGGTGACCAAACGATGCAACGCCACGTGCGATTTCTGCCCGTACTGGGAGGCTGACGAAGTCGAAGAATGCAAGGACTTCACCCCGGTGGTGGAGTACTTTCAGCCGTTGCAGGTGTCGATCACGGGCGGCGAAGTGTTTCTTCGCAAAGACCTGATGGACATCATCAAGCAAGTCAAGGGCGTACCAGGCTTTCGGTACATCGGGCTGTACACCAACGGATGGTTGCTCACGGAAGAACTTCTTCGAGAGGTCACCGCTGCGGGGGTCAACCAGGTGCAGATCTCGTGCAACTACCCGGATGCGCGGCAGGACGCGGAGCGCGGTATTCCTGGGCTATTCAAGAAGATCTCGACCTTCGTACCGCAGATGTCGGCCAAGGGATACGACAACATCTCCATTGGGACTTTTCTCTGCGCCGAAAACCTGGACGCTGTCGTGGACCTCGCGCGGATGGTGAAATCTTGGGGATGCAAGCACTCGTTCAACAGCTATTCACGGCTCAAGAATGACAACCAGGCACACGTCCTGCCGACGGACATGATCGCGCGGTCTCGCGCCGTGATCGAAGAGCTCATTGCGTTGAAGCACGCCAACCGTAACTCCCTCACGAGCGACCAGTACCTTCGTACGATTCCAACGTTTTTTGAAGAAGGCTCGCGGCCAGGGTGCATCGCGGGAGACAAGTTTTTGTACGTTGACCAGCAGGGGTACATCAAGCAATGCCCCGAGCTTCCGCCCATTGCGCACATCTCGAATCTCGATCGTGTCGAGAGACAGCCCGTAAGTTGTGGGCTGTGCTGGTATGCTTGCCGCGGCGAGCACCAGACCAAGATCACGGTTGACCGCGTCAAAGAACTTCTCGTCACATGAAATCCCGAGTGACTGACTACGACGAAGAACTTCTCGCGAAGAGCCGTACGTTTATCGCCGCGGCCGAGGAGCACCCGGAGTCTCGAGAGGTACTTGCCCGCTACGGGTTCAGCGAGGACGAAAGGGCGCGCGGGCGCGCGCTTGTCTCCGCCACCGAGCGATCATTTGCGTGGGAACGCGAAGGACGCGCGTGGAACTTTCTCGGATTGACGCCCGCCCGTCGGCTTGAAGAAGCCCATCACTGGTACCATGACGCACGCAACCGCTACGTCGCCGAGTGTCTTCGACGTGCCGAAGAAGACTCGGGATGGGTGGGCTTTGGTGCTGCGGCACACTGGCCCTTGTCTCGAAAACTCACCGAGGGCAGCGTGATTTTTGCGCGTCATGCAGCGCGGGTGTTCTCGCTGCGGGTGTATTGGGCCCACCGCGACGATTTTCGGCGCAACCTTGCGTTGGCCACCCAGACGCCGCCCGCCGACGCGCCGCCCCCCAAGGACACCGCGCTTGTCGAATTGGCTGGATGGTACGAGCGCTGGCGCTTGTTGGCGCACCGGGTCTTCAGGCTTCGGCCTGATCTCCTTGCGCCTTACGGACTCAGCGCGGGCAAGGCGCCACCGCGGCTTCGCGGCAAGGCCGCACAAGCACGCTACGGCGAGCGTGCCGGGGGCTCGCTCCCTGTCCTGCAAGACGCTTCAGCAGCAAGTGACGACGCAGACGATGTCGACGACGGTGACGACCCTGCTGAGGCCACGGCACCCGTCTGACGCCCTTGTTCAACGCGGATGAAGCACCAACCGCGACGCCGCGGGGTGTGCTTGCGACGGCGGGACGTTCGCTCGTAGGGCTGATCGCGGGCTTGCTCGTCGCAGCGCTCGCGGGCTGGCGTTTCGGATTGCGTCCAGCGGATGTTCTAGGTCACCTGCGGAGCGTTGCAGGGTGGGTGGTGCCTGCAAGCGTGGCGTCGTCGTACGTTGTCCTGGCACTGCAGTCCTGGCGCTGGCATCGGGTGATGGGTCCGCTTCTCGGTCTACGCTATCGAGACGCGTACAAAGCCCAGATCGTGGGCTTTCTCTTCAATGCCATCTTACCCGCCCGCGGAGGCGACCTCTTGCGTGTGCAGTATCTCGGACGCCGAACGGGACGCAATCGCGCAACGATCCTCGGGACTGAGATAGTTGATCGCTGGCTTGACTGGTGGGGTTGGATCCCGACCTTCACGGTCTTTGCTGTGGTGAGTCACCCACCCATCTGGCTCTTCAAGGCCCTGGGGATCTTTGGCGGGCTACTGATTGCTTGGGGCGCTGGAATGTATGGGCTTACGCACCGCGGATGGATACCCGGAGAGCACACCATGGCCGGAAGGATTCTTGCGGCGCTGCGGCTTGGCGTGACGGCATTTCGACGGCCGAGAGTATGGGTGACTGCGCTAATCGTCGCACCGCTCCCATGGATCTGGGAGGCGATGGCCCTCGCGGTGCTTGGCCGGGCCTTTGGCATACCACTCTCGCTTGTCCAGGCCTTCAGCGTGTTGATCGCCTTCAACATTGCCATGGTGGTGCCTTCGCCCGGCGCCATCGGAACGGTGGAAGCCGGCGGGACGGCAGCGTTGCAGTTTTTTCACGTTGCGCCGGAGAGGGCGCTGGCCTTCATGTTTGTGTACCACTTCAGTCAGTTGCTTCCAGGCATGGCAGGCGGCGCGATGGTTCTCGTGGCCGAAGGCGAAGCCCTGGTGGGATTCACGGACAGCCGACGGCGAACGCCAGACACAAAGTTGGTTTGAGCGACGACCGCGGGCGCCGGAACTTCGGCCGCGATGGGTCTACGGCAAGAGAACCGTGGAGTCCGACATGGCGTGGGGGACCGAGACACTGTGCCCGGCGGCATCGATTCCAGTGGCCGATGCGTCAAAGGTCACAAATTGAAACCGCAGTTCGCCGGAGCCACGGGTGGCCGTGGCGTGGACGGTCCAGTGCGCGCCCGGCGCGAGGGTGGTTGGAAGCGTCACGCAAGAGAGTATGTTGACGGCCCACAAAGTTGTCGATGGATACAGCCTGGGCGTGACGGATGTGACCCGAAAGGGCCCGTTGGTTGCATTCACCATCAGCACGGCGAACCTCACCATCGTGAAATTCCCAGATTCGATGTTGACGGAAACGACCTCAAAGTTTCCGGTGACCGTCGCATCGGGGTGAGTGCTCCCGTCGGCTCCGAGATCTGTGTGCACGTCTCTTTGGGCGTCCTGGGCGACATCGGTGCCTGTGTCCATCCCGGTGTCTGTCCCGGCGTCACGGCCGACGTCCAAGGTCACGTCGGAGCCTGTCTCGATGGCAACGTCGGTGCCACCGTCGGTGCCCATGTCCGTGCCCGTATCGACGGTCGCGTCGGCAAAAACGCTACCGTCGAAGGCGCCAGGCAAGATGGTCCATGTGCCTGTGACGGCCGCACCGGGAGACGCGAGCGCGCGGAGTGTGGTGTCTTCGACGGCGGTTGCCGTTGCATTGAGAAGGACTTCACCAGGTGGCGCCGTGAGTTGGACATCGACGAGAAACGGGACGACGAGTGTGGCGCCGGGCGCGAGGGTGTCGAGGGGCAGCGACGGGGATGAAGCGTAGAAATCTGAGGAAAGGTTGGTTCCGCCCTGGAGAAAAATTGGGCGGACAACGACTGATCGTGCAGCGGTTCCCCCAAGGTTGCGCACGCTCACCGAGATAGGAACGCCAGACTGTCCGGGATACACCGTGGACGACGCGCTAGTCACACGATCAACGGAGAGCACTGCGCCGGTGAAGGACCCTGCCGGACCGACTTGAAAGCCATGGTCCAATCGAGCGTGACGACCGGCATCGTCCGTGACGTCCACAGCGTACCAGCCGGACAACATGGGCGTTGCAACACCGCTAAACACTCCGTCGGTACCGCGCAGTACGCTGTCCAAGGAGAGGGTCGTGGGACCCAAGAGTTGAATGTGCACGGCGTCGTCGACGGTACCCTGCCCCGTATTGAGGTCAAAGGTCGGCGTCGCAGCAAAGCCCGTCGTGCGCACGCTGAGTACGGTGGTCTCGCCCGCGATCGCTTGACCGGGCGTCACACCAACGACCGTAGGCGAAACATCTGGGGATGAACACCCTGAGAGCCAAAGGGCCAGGAGTGCGATTGCGAGCGATCCACGGATGGCCTGAGTCACCATGCGCCATACGTCCACGTAAGCGCGGCGTAGGCCCCCGCAAGGTTGCCGGTTACGGGCCCGGAATCCAAACGCACCGCGTCGTACCCGAATTCAACGCCGAGAGAGGTCTCGCCGAACCGTAGCGAGGCACCGAGGGCTGTGCCAACACCCGGCGTGATGGATGTTGCCGATGCGGTCGAAGCGTCTGTGCCCATGGCTGAACGATACACCCACCATCCCCCCGCCCAACCCCACGCACCAAGCCTCCATCGGTCGCTGACAAAAGCCCCGCCGACACGGGCTTCGAGTGGGAGTGCCTGGACGGTCGCACTGCGGCCTTGCGCGTCGGACATATGCCCACCATCGTACCCTGTCCCGATGCCGACAAGCACACGCCATGGACCATGCGCAGACACCCAGTGAGTGCGTAGCCGAAGGCCGCCCGCCCAGAGGCCGTGCAAATTGTTCTCAGCCCTTACGACGACCGCGGCTTCAAAGGGTAGTTCGGGCGCCGCGGCGTGGAGTCCGACGCGGTGGACTCGTCCATCCGATTCGTGAAGCACGACGAGCACGTCGGCTCGGGCCGGGACGAGGGTCACTCGCAGTCCGCTCGGCGTCCAGCGCTGACTCCGCCAGGTACCTCCTGAGACCTCGACCCATGGAACCGTCGTGTCGACGAGATTGCCGAAACGGTCCATGGGCACGAGGGTGACGACTCCGGGATTGCCGACTTGGAGTGCGGTGTCTCGAACCGCCCAACGCGCGGGCACGCCGGCCACGACCGCAACACGCGCCGTCGCCTGCATGGTGGGCATCCCCCCGTGAGCGGTAGATCCCGTGGATGACACGGAGGGCAGAGAAAGGGAGTCCGAAGTGATCTCGAGGATCGCCTCGGTGGGATGGAGGGGAGCAATCCAAGGGATGCCGTAGGCGCCGTCAGCCAGGGGAACCGCCACGCCGATGGTGCCCGAGGATGCGTGGAGCGAAAGCGCAGACGCCATGCCAGTGACGTCTACGCCATCGACGTCGCGGGCGTTGACCCTGACGGTCACGCGTTCGCCGGCGATGACGCGAGATGGCGCGAGGACGCCGAGGGCGGTGACCACAGCGGGTGGGGACACGAGGGCGATTTCGGCGGGCACGGCACCTGGAGATTCTGCACGCACGACGGTGCTCATCCCGGATTGACCCCGGGGGAGGAGAACCGCCGCGAGGAATACTCCGGGTGCCAGGGCGTCAAGAGAGACGTCGCCGTGGTCGACCGTGACCCTGGGTGGAACAACATCGAGTTGGCCAGTAGACGAGGCCGCGAGCACCCATACGCGTCGATGCCGTGGATCGATTTCACCGGCGTCGAGGACGGCAAGACGGTGGGCGGGCGGGGGGTTCATGGACTCCAGGGTGACCGTGCGGTTGCCCACTCGGTCCTCGGCGGTGACCTCGGCCGTGGTCGTTCCGGGCGAGACGTCGAGGAAGATCTCGACGCGTCCGTGCGTAGACGCCACCCGTTCGATGCGATCGGAAGCGACGGTGACGCTGACCCGTGCGAGCGGCTCGACGCGAACCCGGAGGTGGTAGCGCCCAACGATGGCGAACGAAGCACATCCGACCTCGTCGCCGATGCTAGCCGTGACCAGGGCGACGTCGGGCGTCCGTTCGACGGGTGGAACATAGTGGGCGGTGTACACCCCGGGAGCTACCCGCGTGACATCGTGGATTGTACCGACCGTGACCGAGAGGCCTACGGACCTGATGGGAACGTCGGGCCCCGTGACCATCACAACGGCTTCGTGGTCACCGCCGCTTGATATTGTAACCGGGCGTACGGCAACAACCACGCCGGCGTACGTCCACGGGGCCCAAAGCACCCCCGCGAGCATCACGGGCACGGCGTTACGCCGAGCGCTCACTCAAAGTTTCCGCGGGTTTGCATCCGCGGGGGGTGGGTGTCGACGCGCAAAGCACCTTGACGGATCGCCCGGTGTCCGGCGGCATCGTCCGCGGTGACCTGTACGTCGTGGGTACCTTCGGACAGCCACAGGTCGCGGGTGAAAGTACCGTGTTGATCGACCACCACGCGTGCACCGTCGACAGACACCAGGACGCCCGCAGGCGCCCGCCCTCGGATGACCGCGGTGTGCGTGTTGATCACCCGACCCGGCCAATCAACCGACAAGAGCAGTTCCCGAGGGATGGGCGAGAGTACCGTCGGCGTTCCAGGGATGGCTGTCGCTTGCATTCCGGGCGGAACCCGCACCTGGCCATTACCGCTCACGACATCGACGTTGCCCGCGCGGGTCGCCACAGTAGCCACGTGAGCGCCGTCGACGATGACTGAAAACCGCGCGCCTTGCGTGGCCGCTGTCGCTCCTCCGCGCGCGATCACTTCCACCCTTCGCGGACCATCGGGCACCGACAGATCCAGCCGCCCACCTTCGACACCGACTCTTGCCAGTGCAGAATCGAGACGCTCGGCTGCGACTTCGCTTTCGGGCCACATCCAGATGGTCGTATGGTCATCCAGTTCGAGCACCGCGGCGCCACCCGTGCCTGTGCGCAGGGCGTCCCGCAGACCAATGGTTTCCCCGGGACGCACGGCTGCCCATGTAACGCTGCCATCCCGCCGAAGTTCCACCGGCCCGGTCACCGACGCAACCGCGAGTCCCACCATGCGTGCCGACTCCACCGTCACCGCCGAGGGAACCGCCCGTTGGCGCGAGATCGCCACGTGTCCAGAAGGAGCTTCCGCCTTCAACATCCAGACGACCACCACCCCGCCGACGACCAGCACCGTTGCGGCTGCAATCAGCGCTCGGACGGCCATAGCGCGTCCAGAATGCAGGCCACCCTCCCGGGACGCGCCCATGCCGTCTACGCCGACTTGTACTCTGCGCCAGCCACCGGTGTCCTCAAGGGTCACTTGGCCACCCTAGGCAGTCGCACGGCCATTGTCACACCCTCCTTGGTCTCTCGAGCGAGTAACCCGCCGCGGAGGTCTACCGCCAGCCGCGCCGCCGTCGCCCAGGCGAGTGAACTCGCCGCGCCGTCGTCTTTGACGGCCGCCGCCAACCGCGCAAGGCCCAGACGTTCTTCAGCCGAGAGTCTCCCGGCATCCGTCGACGCCACCTCGACCTGCCCGCCGTCTGAGCGCACCCGCAATGTAATCTCGCTCCGTGCCGGCGCTACCGCCCGCGCTCCATCTGCGAGCGCTTGCACCAACATCGCCACGTCTTCGTGTGTCGCCATCACTTCGCAGCGCTCTACAGGAATGGACACGACCAGGGTAAATCCCCCGCGGGCGAGTTCAGGTTCGAGCGCCTCGATCTCCCTTCGCGCAACAGCGGCAACGTCGACGGGCTCAAGCGCCCGCTCCTCCCCCGCGCGTGCCAGCCGAGCCACGCGGCGAAACGCCCGCTCGGTACGCAACGTACTCCGTTGCACCGCTTCGAGCACCCGCGCATCGGCGCCGTCGCCCAGCCGCCGCGCCCACCGGGTTGGCAAGCTCCCTCACCACGGCACCAAGCCCCCGCGGCTCGGTCACGCGATCATCGTACCCGCCGTCCGTCGCCCCCGCCAACTCCCGCAGGGCCACCCGCAACGCCGCCGCCGCCGCCGCAACAACTGTAAACACCAGAACCGCCAGCGCACGGTCTCGCCAGCGCGACGCTCGTTCGTCTGAAGGCTCGTCCGAGGCAACCACAGCGAGTACACCGTCGATGCCGTCCACAGGGACCACGGCGCCATGCCATGCGTCGCCCACCATGGCTGTTGGCGCCCGTGGAGGTCTGTTTGCCGCCGCAGTGACTCGGGTCCTCGCCGACACTGGCATTTCATGCCATGCCCCCACCGTGGTGCCCCCTGCGACAAGCACGACGACCCCTCCCTCACGCGGGGTGAGTCCATCAAGGAGGGTCGCTGCGTCCCCCTCCGCGGCGACCACACGGACCTGTGTGCCTCCCGCCGCGGAGACTGAATCGGCAACGGCAACCCGCGGTGCGCCGCGGGACGCAAGGTACGGACCCCGCCACGCGCCACCGTGCGCGAGCGCTGCGGCCAGAGGAATATGCCGCGCGAAAATCGCCAGATCTTCGACGCTCTCGCCAGCGGCCATGCCGTGACCCCGAGGGTTGTACACCGCGGGTACCAAGGCTGCCCCTTCTCGATCCAGGAGGGTCACAGCGGTTACGGCGTCGTTTTGGACAAAGGCCAGACGCACGGCACCGACGAGTTCGTCCGGTCCCAGGTCGGCCAGATCAAATGCCGCAAGGGGCGCACTCACTGCGCGGGTCTGGGACTGTAGTCGGCTTGTGACCACCCGTGCGAGGGTGTCCGCGGTTGTACGGTCACCTTGAGCGAGCGCTCGCTCGCGGGATCGACCCGTGAACACCGTGACGAGCCCCGCGGCGATGACCCCGGCGCACAGGACCCCCCATGGCAGCGTGCGAAACGCCCTGGACGACGACCTCAAGCGTAATCCCCAGGCAGGTGCAGCAAGGGGCCCATCGCCCGCTGAGTCTACGCCGTCACGCGGTCAGAGCGAACCCGCCGCCGAAATGCTTCCTTCGCAATTCCAAACTGCCGCATCTTTCGCCGGAGCGTGCGCTCGGGGACGCCGAGTGCCCGCGCGGCACGGCCCACCTGGCCATCCATGGCTTCAAGCGCCTGGCGGAGAACCGCCCGCTCATACGCCAGAACCTGTTCTGCCAGGGTACTCGTTCGCGGGGCGATGTCTCGAAACGACGTGGGGAGATGTTCGACGGAGACAAGTTCGGACGGACCCGCCATGGCCGATGCACCACGAACGACATTTTCGAGTTCGCGGACGTTGCCGGGCCATTGGGCACCCATGAGCACCGCCAGGGCGTCTGGTGCCATACGCTGCGCATGGTCCGTGTTCCGTCTTCCATCGGCGAGAAAGTGCTCGACCAACCTCGGAATATCTTCACGGCGTTCCCGCAACGGGGGCACCCGGATCTCGATGGTCCGCAGGGAGAAATACAGATCGCTTCGAAAGCGTCCGTCTTTCCGCATGGCGTCGACGGTCTCGCTGGCCGTCGCCAGCACGCGGAGCTCCCCTACGGTACTCTCGAGCGCGCGCACGAGACGGGCCTGGAGGGCCAAGGGGAGCGCCGTGACTTCCTCCACCAGCAAGGTACCTCCACGGGCTGCGTGCACGGCACCGCCCACGGGCTCCCCCGGTTCCTGACTACCAAAAAGGTCACGATCCAGCTCCGACGACTCTGCGGTGGAACAGTCCACGGACACGAGCGGCGCCGACGACTGCGGGGACATCCCCTGGATCGCGCGTGCCAGAATGTCCTTTCCCGAACCTGCCTCGCCGGTGATCAGCACGGCGAGATCACACGCACTGGCCCGGCGGGCGGCATCCATGACAGCCGTCATGGCGGGGCCCCCGGCGACGAGTGTCGCAAGGGCATCTCGCGCCGTGATCGCCGCGGTGAGCGCCCGGACCTTGCGGCGGAGGGCCAGCCGCTCACGCACCCGACCGAGCATGGCCGCAAGCTGCTGGGGCTCGATCGGTTTGATGAGATAGTCGTAGGCTCCCTGGCGGAGCGCGGCGATGACGTTTTCCACCGATGCGAAAGCGCTCATCAACACCACCACGCTGTCTTCGTTTCGCTTGCGAATCGCCTGGGCGAGCGCGAGGCCGTCCAACCGAGGCATGCGTACGTCGGAGAGTACGAGGTCGTATGGCGCAAGGCCAAGCCGGGCAAGTGCCGCGACGCCGTCCTCCGCGGTGTCGACTTCGTCGCCGGCACGGGCAACAAAAGAGGCAATCGCCCGGCGCGCCGGAGCGTCGTCGTCGACCAGCAGAATCCGAAGACGTTCAACCATGGGTAACTCCTGCGGGTGGAAAGCGAAACACAACGCGCGCGCCGTGTGGAACAGCGTCTTCGATGGCGACCGTGGCCCCAGCGCGCTCGGCCGCGGCAGAGACCTGGCACAGCCCAAGACCAAATCCACGGGCCTTGGTGGTAAAAAAGGGCTCAAAAGCCGACTTTTTAGACTCTGGAGCAAAGCCCGTCCCGCGATCTTCGACGGCGATTTCGATCCTGCCGAGTTCGTCACGGATCACGTTGACGGTGACCTCCGCGCCCGCGGGCGATGCCTCCACCGCATTGCGGATGACGTTGTCTATGGCACGCGCGAGATCAGCCTCGTCGGCCCGAACAATGGCTCCCGGGGAGACCCGAACATGGAGAACTCCACCCTGGGATGCGAGACGCGCCGCGGGGCCCGGGGTGACCTCGTTCAGGAGGCGGGCGAGGTCAATGTCGACCGCAGGCCGTGGCGCAGGCCGCGCGAGGTCGAGGACGCCTTCGACGAGTTCCCGTAGCCGACGGCTTTCAGCTTCGATCAAGGCCACCTGCTCGCGCAGGTCAGCCGCGAGAGGGGAGGGGAGACTCCCGGCGTCGAGCGCAAGGCGGATGTTCGCCGTGGCAAAGTTCATACCCTGGAGGGGGTTTTTGACCTCGTGGGCGATGCCCGCGGCGACCCGAACGAGCACCGCCGCGCGTTCGGCCCGCAGCGCTCGGGCACGGGCCTCGTCCCGCTCCCGACGTACCTTTCGGTGCCGCACAGCGCGGGTCACCGTGGCCACGACGTCATCAAGGTTCCTAAAGGGCTTTTCGATGTAGTCGTAGGCCCCCAACCGCAGGGCTGCCACAGCGGAGTCCAGGGACGGAAATCCCGAGATCACCACAAGCTCCGCGTCGCCTGCCCGCGAGCGCTCAAACTCCAGGAGCTGGATGCCCGATCCGTCCGGGAGGTTCTTGTCGGCGACGATGGCGTCAAATGAACCTTCGCGGCGGCGCTGTGCAGCGAGAGCTTCGTGCAGCGTGCCCGCTTGCGTCACGACAAGCCCTGCCCGGCCCAACACCAGGGCCAGCACCAGCGAAATGTCAGGGTCGTCCTCGACGAGAAGAATGTCGCCTTCGGTCACCACCGCCGAACCTACGGCAATCCGCGCCAGTGACAACACACGCTCGGTCTTCAACGTCCGATTTGTATGGCAAACGGCCATTGATGCCGATGGATCGTCCACGGAACCGTCAGCCGCCGGACGCTCTGTCCGTTTCGCCATGCTTGCGCGTGGCGTAGTCTCCGTTCAGGGTGTGGCCCAGGACGGAGGTGTCTCATGGGCCTGATGGGTGGAGCCTGCTGCGAGAGTTGTGGTCGACCGATGATGTCCGACGGAGACCATGGCGGAGGTCTCCAGGACAATCCCTATTGTCGCCATTGCACCGACACCCAGGGCGTACTCCGCCCGTACGAGAGTGTCTTGCGCACGCTGGTCGAAAAAGAGTTTATGGGTGTCAACGGGATGGCCCGCGCTCAAGCCGAAGTCGCTGCCCGCAATGCCCTTGCCCAATTGCCCGCGTGGCGCGGACGACACTGATCCGCCGCGCGCTATCGCCGCACGGGACGGCGCGTTGGTGACCGGATCGGCTGGGCCTCCGAAGCCTCCGCGCTTGCATTCGAGGGCGCGCTCTTCGACACACTCGGAGCGGGGGGACCCAGTAGATCCCCATCGCTGACCAGCCGGGTGTATCGCTCAAAGACACGGGGACGGGCGCCCGCCCATCGCAACGCCGTCGCCGCCCGCAGGACGATGGTAGCGTCCTGTGGCGCCGTCAGCAAAACCAGGTGCCAGTACACCGCAGCGTCGGCCCAGCGCCCAGTCTGCTCCGCCTCCTCTGCGCGGCGGGCGTACCGGACCGAATCATCGAGGTTGATCGCGCCCCCGGCGGCCTGCTGCAGAGACACGTCTCGCTCGAGCACCACCCCAAGGTGCGCGTCGAGGAGTTGAACCAATTGCGATGCTGCGGACATCATCCGATCCACGCGCGGTACGGCCCCGTTGGCGCATTGCCAGCCCCTTGAAGCCATGCTCCGGCCGCTGCTCGTCCCATCAAAGTGTACCGCTGCGGATTCGCGATCGTCGGTCGTTCGCGGGGATGCGACGCTGTCACTGCGTGCGGCTGCTCGCGCGACGGGCCCAGAGTGCTGGCCGTCGTAAAGCAAGCGCTCACGGGGGTTGCCTACGATACGAAATGCATTTTCGACGGCGGAAGCGACAACCTCGACCCGCGGGCGGTACTCCCCGAGATCTCGGTCCGGGTGACTAAGCACGTCCAGCCAGCGAGCGAGACGAAGATAGGACTTCTGGATGTCCTCTGCCGACGCACCGGGAGGCACGCCGAGAACCTTGTAATGCTCGCCAGCAAACACCCGGGCGTAGAGCGTGTCGAGTTCGGCACGTTCGCGCATCGACAAGGTCATGGGAGCACCCGATTGTGTACCGCTCACGCGCACCACCATAGCACTGCGGGTGCAGCCGCCCTCAAGGATCCCGCGGTGACAGGTCGTTGTCAGGGCGTGGCCAACGGCCAGTCGGTCAGCGCCATGGCGTGTCCGGCGCCCATGGTCACCGTGGCCAGCCACATCAAGGGCCCGCGAAGGATTTCTGTAACACCCAGCCGCGCGAGGGGTGACGCATCCGTGTCATCCGTCACCAGCCGCGCGAGGGTGTGCAAGATTCCGCTGTTCTCCTCAGGCAGTTCGATCACTTCGTAGTCATCGGGCAGCCCACCGAGCGTGCGCGCGCGGCGAATCGCAGCGCCCCGCCCCCCCGTTCGGTCGACAAGCCCAAGGGTTACCGCCCGCGCCCCCGACCACCCGTGGCCTCGGCCTGCGCGGTCGATGTCCTCCTCGGTCCGCTCCCGCCCCCCGGCCACGCGACGTAGAAACAACTCGTAAAACTCACCGATATCCCGCGCCAGCGTCGCCCGTTCGTCTTCCGTGTACGGACGAAACGAACTGTCGATGTCCGCGTGCGCACCTCTTCGTTGGAGCTCGACGCCGATGTCCACCCGCGAAAGCAACCGCGCAACGTCGACCTTTCCGTAGAAAATCCCGATGGATCCCGTCACGCACGACGGGTCGGCGAACACTTCTCGCGCAGCCACTGCAGCGTAGTATCCCCCCGACGCGGCCACCCGCCCGAACGACGCCACCACGGGCTTTCGCCGCGCTGCCGCTTCGACCGCCCGCCAGATCAAATCGCTCGCGACCGCGCTCCCGCCACCGGTGTCCACCCGAAGGACGATTGCCCCGACCCTGGGATTGGTCACAGCGCTCTCAATCGCCCGCACGATTGTACGGTCTCCCACAAAGCGCATGCCGATCCCGGGAATCTCGAAGCTGTCGCCCTCGACCATGTCTCCGTCGATGTACACCACGGCGATTGCCGACCCGGCTGCCCACCGCGGCGACTGCACGGGGTTGTAGTCCGCGAGAGAAACCATCGATCCGCCTCCGCCCAGCGCCCGGGCCACGTCTTCGGCTTGTTCGAGTGTCCCGACGGTGTCGATCAGGTCATGGGCAAGCGCCTCCCGGGCGGTGTACGGCCCGCCTTCGACAAGGGACACCGCACGGGTGACCGGCACATGCCTCGACCGCGCGATGGCGTGGGTCATCGTACTGAAGAAATCACTGAGGAGGGCGTCCTCCTGGGCGCGCGCCGGCGCGGTGCTCCCCGCCAAGGCAAGTTCTTCCGGCGCGCTCTTCCAGTCGCCAATGCGAACAAAGTCTGCACGCACCCCGAGGTCCCACAGCACGGGGCCGAGAAAGTACTGCATGGTCCGCAGACCAGACATTCGCAGGCCCCCGGCGACGTCCACAGACACCCGGTCGGCCCCTGCGCAGGCGTAGTATGTGCTCCCGGAGGCGTCGGTAAGGTGGCACACCACGCGTTTGCCCGCGCGCTGCAGCGAGAGAATACTCTCACGGAGCTCTTCAGCGTGGGCGAGCCCACCGATGTCGTCCCGCGGAGCAAACACAACGGCGCGCACGGCGGGATCCCGACGCAGGCGCTCCAACCGCCCGAGGAGCCGTCCAAGGGCCCGCGGCGATGGCGCACTGTCGAGCGGTACGGTCACCACGATCCCCTGGCTGGGAATCCCCCCTGCGGCTCGCGCACCGTTGACCTCGGCTGCGGCCCAGTAGCCCTCAACCCCGCCGTTGCCACCAAAGCCTCCACCGCCCACCGTCCATCGTCCCCACGCGATGTCCAGCCCAAGGGAGGCCCGCCATGATCCCGTGTCGGGCTCGTAGTAACCCTCCCCACGGACCCAGCCCACGGAGGGT
>VFSW01005816.1_pt1 | contig 18196 bp, 17 predicted proteins | sample 5358111 | NCBI WGS metagenome assembly VFSW01 (sample SAMN11554181, study PRJNA540505) | mine drainage metagenome | isolation source: sediment from site ElyBrook_90M | place: USA: Ely Copper Mine, Vershire, VT | collected 2017
GCCCCCCGCGCCGCGGCGGGCGCGCCGGGGGGGCCTCTGGGGGCGGTGGGGGGGGGTGGCCGGGGGGGGGGGCCCCCCGGGGGGGGGGGGCCCCCCCACTTCCACGATCCGTCCGTCGACGACGACGCAGATCCGATCGGCATCGTGAGCCGTGTGAAGCCGGTGGGCGATCGCGACGACGGTACGGCCGGTGAGCACAGCGCTCAGGGATCGCTCGAGATGGCGCGCCGCCCGGGGATCGAGGAGGGCCGTCGCTTCATCCAGGACCAGGGTGTGCGGGTCGGCTAGCACGAGCCGGGCGAGTGCCACGCGCTGCGCCTCACCGGGCGTCAGCTGGACCCCGGTGGTGCCGAGTTCAGTGTCCAAGCGGGCTGGCAGAGCCAGGGCCCACGAGAGGGCGTCGACCGCCTCCAGCGCGCGGAGCAGCTCGTCGTCCGACGCTGACGGTCGAGCCAGCGCGAGATTGTCGCGCAGGGTGCCGATGAAGACGTGATGCTCTTGGGTCACCAACGCGACGTGCGAGCGCAAGTCGTCGAGGGCCAGTGCCGTGAGTTCGACGTCGCCGACCCGCGCGGAGCCCCGGCGGGGCGCATCGAGTCCCGCGATCAACCTACCGATCGTCGACTTTCCCGCTCCCGACGGGCCGACGATGGCGAGGCGCTCTCCGGGTTGGATGACGAGGGAGACGTCGTGCAGCACGTCTCGGTGGCCGTGGTAGGCGTAGTAGACGTGATCCAGGGTGATGACGTCGTTGATCGGATCGCGGTGACTGCGCGGGCGGTCGTCGTGAACGTCGGCCACCCCGATGAGACGGGCCATGGCGGTCTGGCCGATCTGGAGTTCGTCGAGCCAGGAGACGATCCGGTCGATGGGGTCGTTGATCTGCACGACGTAGAGCGTCACCGTCGTCGCCGCGCCCAGCGTGATGGCGTGGTGCAGCGCCAGCCAGCCACTCCATCCGAGCGGCGCCGCCACCGCGAGCGCGAAGGCGCTCTCGACGGTGGGGAACCACGTGACCCGCATGAGCAGGGTGTAGAGCTCGGAGTAGAACGATTCGCGGATGTTGGCGTCGATGCGGCGGCGTTGCCGCTCTCCGATGCGCATCGCGTCGACGGTTCGAGCACCTTCGGTGGTCTCGGAAACCGTGCCCGAGATCGTCGCGTAACTGATGCGCTCGCGTCGATAGCCGGGGGTCGCATATCGCAGATAGCGTCGCGTCGACGCAACGACGATGGGCAGGGAGATGAGGCTGGCGACGGCAGCCACCGGACTGACCAGGAGCATCGCGACCAGCGTGAAGCCGGCCTGAATGATGGCCACGGTCCATTCGGGGGCGGCGAACCGCACGGTCCGAGAGAGGGACTCGACGTCGTTGGTCGTTCGACTCAACAGGTCGCCGGTGCCGGATCGTTCCACGGTGGTGAGCGGTAGCGCGAGAACGCTGGCCAGGAACTCCTCGCGCAGTTGGGCGAACACCGACTCTCCGAGGACGTAACTTCGTCGCCTGGCGAAGAACGAAAGGCCGGCGTAGGCCAGTGACGAGGCGAAGAGACCCGCGACGTCGACCTCGATGCGCGTGTCGCTGAGCTGGTGAGCGGTCGCCGCGTTCGTAATCAGCCCGATGATCCAGGAGGGGACCAGTGCCGCAACCGCGGCGAGGCTGTAGTAGACGAGGGAGGGGGTCAGCGCCGACCGGTGTTGGCGCAAGAGTCGACGCGCGTGCGCTCGTACTGCTTCGGCGTTGGCGATGGGCAGTTGGCTCACGTGACCGCGCCCCGCATCACGATTAGCCGATAGAGCGGTGATTCGGCGAGCAGCGACCGGTGCGTGCCCACGGCCGCGACCCGACCGCCGACGGCGAGAATGACTCGGTCGGCGTGGTCGAGGATCAGGGGACTCGTCGTGGCGACGAGAGTGGTGCGATCCCGCCGTGCCCCCCGCAGCCGTTCGGCGATCCGCCTTTCGGTGTGGGTGTCGACCGCCGAGGTCGGTTCGACCAAGATGAGCAGTTGGGCGTCGCTCAAGATGGCCCGGGCCAGGCTCAGCCGTTGGCGCTGTCCGCCCGAGAAGCGGCGTCCGCGTTCGTCGACCGTCGCCGCGAGCCCGTCGTCGAGGGCGTCGAGGATGTCCGTGGCGCTAGCGGTGGCGAGCGCGTCGAGAATCCGGTCGTCGCCGTTGGCCCCATGGTGGTGCGGCGCTAGCTCACCGCGAAGCTCGCCCGCGAACAGCCGCGGTTCGATGTCGTCGACCACGATGTGGCGCCTGGTGTCGCTGAGTGAGAACGAGGTCAGCGGCACACCGTCGATGGTGACGTCCTCGACGTCGGGCACGAAGCGTCCCAACCGGTCCGCGATAGCCATCGCCTCGGTCGGCGTGGCGGTGACCAGGGCCGCGAAAACGCCCCGGTCGAGCTGAACGCCGGTGCGCGCATCCTCGTAGCGCTCGATGACCTCTGGCCAGGGCCGTACGGTTGGGGGATCGTCGACCCGCGGTTCGATGCGCAGGATTCGAAGCACTCGGCCGGCTCCCACGTAGGCGCGAGTCGTAGCGATGACGTACTCGATGGCCGTGCGAAGAGGGGTCGTCAAGAACGTCGAGTAGCCGAAGAATGCGACCAGCTGTCCCGCTTGGAGCGTTCCGGCCATAACGTCGCGGGCGCCCAGGTACGTCACGGCGGCGGTCAGCACGGCCGGCAGGAGGATCTGTCCTGACTCGAGGGCCGCCTGTGGCATCGCCACGCGGTTGCCGGCGCGGCGGACGAGCTCGCTCTGACGCTGGTAGTTGGCCAAGAAGACGCCCTCGCCACCGACACCGCGCAGGATGCGCAGACCGACTACCGTGTCCGAAGCGAGTGCCGCCAGACGACCGGCGGCGTCTCGCTGGGCGGCCTGAGTCGCGTGGAGGGGGCGCATGAGTGGCGTCGTCAGCGAGGCGAGGACCGGCACGCCGATGAGCACGACGAGACCCAACTCCACCGAGGTCGAGAGCAGGATCACCGCGACGACGACCCAGGCGACGATGGCGCCCGCGAAGCGAGCGAGTACGTCGAAGGCTCCGCCGATGCGCATGGCGTCGGCCGCGACGGTGTTCACGACGTCGCCCGAAGGGATCTGGTCGGTCACCGCAGTGCCCGCCTCGGACACGTGACGTCCGACCAGCTGGATGGTGCGATACGCGGCGTTCATCCAGTTGGTGACCGCCATCTGGTGGCGTAGGGCTCCGAACACAGCTTGCAGAACGCCGAGCACGACGACGATCAGGACCCATTTGAACAGGCCCCTCGTGCTGTGGTCGACGATTCCGTGGTCGATGGCCGCCCCGACCGCCGTCCAGAGCAACGCCTGGGAGAGCATCCAACCGATCCCGAAGAGCGCCGCCAGCGCGAGCTGGCCCGGTTGCTGGCGAGCCAGCCAGGTGAGATAGCGCATCGGGGAGCGCAGGTCGGGCGCGCCGGGGTCCGTGACGGGGAGCTCTCGGTAGGGAAGGTGTGGCACGACGCTCTCTCTGTTGGTGGATGGTGAGACGACCTGTAAGCGGGGTTCTGTCCCCCTCCTTGCGAAGGGTGGGCGGCCATCCATCTACGCGATCTACCTCGGGAGGGCCCCGTTACCGGGGCCATGGGGCGGCTCCCAACTTTGATCTTGCTCCGGGTGGGGTTTACCTAGCCACCCCGATCGCTCGGGATGCTGGTGCGCTCTTACCGCACCGTTTCACCCTTACCGCTAACCGGCTGCCCGTTTAGCGGCGGTCTGTTCTCTGTGGCACTGTCCTGCACGTCACCGCGACTCACGTTTCGTGAGCACCCTGCCCATGGAGCCCCGACTTTCCTCACCGGACGAGTCCGGCGCGGCCGCCCAGTCGTCTCACCATCCGCCCCAAGTCTGGCATACGCGTGGCGTTGAGACAAGCGTCCGGGTGGCACAGTGGGGCGGTAGCCTCGCGACGTGAACGGCGAGGCGAAAGCGGACGAGCGCGACATCATCGACGTCGGAACGTTCTACGAGATGCTGACCGCCCAGCTCGAGGCGGTCTACGGCCGCCGCTTCCCGAGGTGGGTGCGGGGTGAGGTGGCCAAGGTCTACGAAAAGACGCATCTGTACGTCGACCTGGTTGACGCGGGTTCGTCCTCGTCGGACTCGAAGCGCCCGGTGCTGAACGCCCACTGCTGGGCCTCCCAGTGGAACCCGCTCAAGCGCCGACTGGCCGACGACGGCGTCGCGCTGCGAGCGGGAACCGTGGTCAATCTCCTCGGCTACGTCGACGTCTACGCCCCTTCGGGCCGCATCGGCTTCACCGTACTTGAGGTCGACGTCGCCGGCCTGCTCGGCGACGTCGCACGTCGTCGTCTCGAGCTCATCGGACGGTTACGCGACGAAGGCCTGCTCGAAGCGAACGCCCGCCGTCCCCTGAGCGCGGTGCCGCTACGAGTCGGGCTCGTCGCGAGTCCGCAGACGGAAGGGTTCAGCGACTTCACCGGGCAGTTGCTGCGATCGGGCTTCAGCTTCGTGGTGGTCCTGGTCACCACCCCCGTGCAGGGCGAGGCGGCACCTCCGCAGATAGCGGCAGCGATCGAGCGGCTCGACGGTGAGCGACCCGACGTCATCTGTCTCGTGCGCGGCGGAGGCTCGCGCGGCGACTTGGCCTGTTTCGACGACGAGCGCGTGGCCCGCGCGATCGCCGCGGCGCACGTACCCGTATTCACCGGCATCGGTCACACCGGCGACGAATCGGTGGCCGATCTCGTCGCCCACACGCGCGCCATCACGCCGACCAAACTGGGCGAGGAGCTCGTGACGGCGGTCAGCGACTGGTATCAGCGCAACGTCGTCCAACCGGCTCGAATCGTTGCCGGGGCGTCGGTGTCGGTGCTTGACGAAGCGGAAGCGTTCCTCGGCGAACGCCGTCGCACGATGATCTTCGCCGTTCGAGACCGCCTTCGGGCGGAGGATCGTCATCTGACGGCCGTGCGCGAGCGCATCGGCGTGGGCGCCCGACACGTCGTGGAGCGGGCGGACCAGTGGCTCGAGGCGTCACGGTCGCTGTTGCTAGCGTACGATCCGCAACGACGTCTCGCCCAAGGGTGGTCGATCGTGTCGAGTTCGGATGGGGCGATCGTCCGCGGCGTTGGCGACGTGGTTCGCGGTGACGCCATCACCGTCCGTGTCGTCGACGGGGTTATCGGAGCGACGGTGACGAGTGGTGAAGGGGTGGTTCAATGACGGTTGGTGGTTGGAGTGAGGCGTCAGCAGAGCTGAACGCGATCGTGGCGTCGTTCGACGAAGGTGAGGTGTCGGTCGACGATCTGATCGCCAAACTCGCTCGAGCGACGGAGATCATCGAGGCGCTCGATGCCCGTCTCGTCGCCACTCGGGCGACGGTTGAGGAGTTGGCCCCGCGCATCGCGCGAGTGGTCGACGACCGTGAGTGAGCGGCTCTACTTCCGGCAGTTGCTGGCGGGCCGCGACTTCGCCGTGGGCGACCCCGTCGCCACCCAGATGGTGAACTTCGTCTACGCCGTGGGCGACCGCGAAACCGGTGAGGTCCTGGTGGTCGACCCCGCGTATCGTCCACGGGAGATCGTCGACGCGTTGGCGGTCGACGGGATGACGGTCGTCGGCGTCGTCGCGACGCACTACCACGCCGATCACGTCGGCGGATCGCTGGTCGGTCACGCTATCGCCGGGGTGAAGGACCTGGTGGAGACTGTCGATGTGCCGGTGCACGTGCACGAGGCGGAGGCGCCGTGGGTGACCAGCGGTACCGGGGTCGACGCCGCCAACCTCGTCCTGCACCAGGGCGGCGACGAGTTACTCGTGGGTGCGATCTCCGGGACGTTGCTGCACACCCCCGGACACAGTCCCGGCAGCCAGTGCTTCCTCGTCGACGGTCGATTGATCAGTGGCGACACGCTGTTCCTGGACGGTTGCGGGCGGACGGATCTGCCCGGCTCTGACCCCGATTCGATGTACCGAACGCTGACGGTGACCCTGGCGAGTCTCGATGGGTCGACGTGGCTCTATCCCGGCCACGACTACGCCACCCGACCAACGGCGCAGTTGGGCGAGGTTCGTCACGACAACGCGGTGCTCGCACCGATGGACGCTCCGACGTGGCTGGCGACCTTCACCCGCTAGTCGCGCTCGACCCGTCCAGTCACGTCGTCGTGGTCGGCGCCGGTCTCGCCGGCTGGCGGCTGGCGCAGGCGTTGCGCCGCGACGGTTTCAGTGGAGCGATTTCCGTGGTGGGTGACGAACCCTACCAGCCTTACGATCGTCCGCCGCTGTCTAAGCAGGTGCTGGTCGGGCGCATCGCCGTCGAGGCCACGGACCTCGTGCGTCCGGGGTCGTCCGACGACGTCACGTGGCGCCTCGGAATGGCGGCCGTCGGGCTCGACGCCGGGCGCCGGACCGTCTTTCTCGCTGACGGGACCACCATCACCGGAACGCACGTCGCCGTCGCGACGGGTGCTCGGGCCCGCGCCCTGGAGTCGACGGCGGGAACTCGGGTGCACACGTTGCGCACACGCGACGATGTCGGTCGCCTGAACGGCGACCTAGCCCTCGCCGGAGCCGACGCGACGGTCGCGGTCATCGGCGGCGGCTTCATCGGCGCCGAGGTCGCGACCTCGCTGACCGCGCGGGGTCATCGGGTCATCGTCTTGGAAGGGGCCTCGCGGCCGCTGCAGGCCGTGCTGGGGGACGACGTTTCGACCTGGCTGCTCGGGCTGCCCGGTGACGCCGGGGTCGAGTTGCGCACCGGACAAGTCGTTCGCGACGTCGAGCCCGACGGTGCCCGGCTTCGGGTCCGGGTGGAGGGTGGCGACGACGTCGTCGCGTCGGTGGTCGTGGCGGGCGTCGGCGCTGTGGCGAACACTGACTGGCTCACCGGTTCGGGATTGGAGATCGACAACGGCGTCGTCGTCGACGAACACCTGCAGGCGGCGGAAGGCGTCGCCGCCGTGGGGGACGTCGCGCGCTTCGTCTGGTCCGGACCGACCGGTCGCGAGTCGGTTCGGATCGAACACTGGCAGGTCGCGAACGATCACGCCGCCCAGCTGGCCCGTCTCTGGACGACGGGGCGGCCCGACTTGGCCCCGTTGGTGCCGTACTTCTGGTCCGACCAGTACGGCCGCAAGGTCCAACTCCTGGGCCATCCCCACCGAACGGATGCCGTGATGCGCGTCTTCGAAGACGACGCCGGTCGCTGGCTCGCGCTCTATCACCGCGGCGGTCTCGTGACTGGCGTCGTCGCCCTCAACTATCCGCGAGGCCTCATGCTGGCCAAGCCACTCCTCGACGCGCCAACCTCGCTCACCCGAGCCGTCGAGCACGCCCCTTGGCGGGGCTAGAACGAGATGTCGCTGAGCTCGGGGATCGTCCGTTCGACGCGATCGACCATGGCGCGCCACTGATCACGCAACGCTGTACGGGCCGCTTCATCCAGTCCGGGTTGAACGACGGTGACCGGGCGCCACAGTGCGTCGACGTCGTCGACCGACAGTCGACCGGCCCCGACCAGTGCCATCAAGCCGGCTCCCCGGGTCGTCGCCTCTCGTTCGGTGGAGACCGCGACGGGTCGTCCCGTCACGTCAGCGAGACACTGTATGAGGAAGCCGTTGGTCGACATCCCGCCGTCGACGCGAAGTTCATCGAGGCTCGCCCCGGTCTCGCGCTCGGCCGCATCGACGAGGTCCGCGCCGCGGTGCGCGATTCCCTCGAGGACGGCGCGCACCAGGTGGGCGCGCGTCGCGCCCCTCGTTAGTCCGAAGAAGCCGCCGCGCGCTCCGAAGTCCCAGTACGGCGTACCGAGGCCGAAGAGGGCCGGTACGAACCAGACTCCCTCCGACGATGGAATCGACCGGGCGAGCGCCTCGCTCGATACGGCGTCGTCGAGGATGCCGAGTCCGTCGACCAACCAGTCGACGGCTGAGCCAGCGGCGAGGACGATGCCCTCCAATCCCCAGGTCACCGCGCCGTCTTGGCTGCGCGCGACGATGGGAAAGCAGCCGGAGTCGTACGGGATCATCGCTGACGGCCCCTGCGGCCCACGAACCATGTTGAGCATGGCCCCGGTGCCGAACGTGATCTTGGCGCCCGACCGAATGACCGACTGGCCGAACATCGAGGCCGGTTGGTCTCCGACGAGGGCGGTGATCGGCGGCGAGCCCGGCAGCGCCGTCGCGGCCCCGTGGGCCGCCATGGTGTCGACGATGCGCGGCATCATGGCACCCGGCAGCCCGAGGAGATCGAGCGTCGGCTCGTCCCAATGGTCGACGCTCGTCGTGACGAGGCCGGTGATGGCGGCGTTGGAGCGGTCCGTCACGTGGGCGTGGCCTTCGGTCAGTAACCAAGTGACCCAGGTCTCGATGGTGGCGAAGCGCAAGTCGGCGGCAGGTCGCCCAGACGCCTTCACCAGCCACGCCGCCTTGGTCGCGGATTGGTTGGGGGCGAGGCGCAGTCCACTCGCCTGGAGGACCAGGCAGTCGATGACGGTCCGCAGGTCTTGCCATCCCAGGGTCGGACCGACCGGCGATCGGCTCACCGGGTCGAAGACCAGTGTCGTCGCTCGTTGGTTCGTCACGCCGACCGCGTCGCAGGGACCGCCGTCGGCGAGTGTCTGGTGGGCGAGTTCCAGCACGACGCGACCGATCTCCGCGCCGTCGAGCTCGACTTCGCCGGGGGCGGGCGAGGTGATGGTGAGACTGCGTTGGTGGACGTGGGACACGACGCCGCTCATGGAGACGAGCGCCGTACGCACTGACGACGTGCCGATGTCGATCGCCAGGGCCATCACCACGGTTCACCGCCGAGGTCGAGGACGCCGGGATTGAAGAGAGCATCGGGGTCGAGGACGCTCTTCACGGCGCGCAAGAGGTCGAATGAGGGGCCCAAGGCGTCGGGCATGAACCTCGCGCGATTGCGTCCGACGCCGTGATGGTGACTCAGCGAGCCCCCGCGCGCGAGGACGGCACTGGTGGCCGCGTCCCACGCGGCCCGGTAGTACGGGGTCGGATCGCCGTCGGGGTGGCCAGCGAACGTGAAGTACAGGCACGCCCCGTCGAGGTAGGCGTGTGATTGGTGGACTGAGGCGACCACCGTCTCCGGAAGTGCTCGAAGGGTGTCGAGAACGGCGGTGCGCATCGGCGCGAGCGTCGCCCACGGCCCCGCGACCTCGATCGTGTCGACGACGACGCCGCTGTCCCAGAGCGGCGACAGGGCACTTACGTCGTTCCGATGCTCTAACCAGCGTCCTACGAGGGCGTCGTCGAGTCGGCGCGCCGACGCCGAGGCACCGTCGACGACCGCCATCGAGGCGTCGACGAAACGCGCTTCGCCCTCGTCGAGCACCACGAGCACGCACGTCTCGGCTCCGAAGGTTCGTAGCGACTCCACCTCGTCGTAGAGGCGAAGCACCGCCGGGCGCGCATCGCGTTGCAGTGCGGCGCGGCAGGCCTCCATTCCGTCGTCGAAGTGGTCGAAGCCGTAGGCGGCGCGACGCTCGTACGACGGGAGCCGGCGCATGACCAGGGTCGCTTCGGTGATGACACCGAGGGCGCCCTCAGAGCCAACGAACAGTTGGACGAGGTCTGGACCGGTGGCCTGACGGGGTCCGCGACCACCAAGGGTCACGACGGTCCCCGATGCGAGCACGACGGTCAGTGCCCGGACCATGTCCTCGATCTTGCCGTAGCGGTTCGAGTACTGCCCGGCGCCACGGCACGCGACCCAGCCACCGACCGTGGCGAGGTCGAACGACTGGGGATAGTGACCGACGGTGAAGCCCCAGGCATTGACCGCCCGTTCCAGGTCGGGGCCGAAGACCCCAGCCTCGACCGTGACCGTTCCCGACACGGGGTCATGGCCGATGACGCGGTCCAAACCGGTGAGGTCGAGTGCCATCCCCCCCGACGGCGCGACGGCGCCACCCTCGACGCCGGACCGCCCGCCTTGGGGCGTGACCGGCAAACGGTGCTGGGCCGCTACGCGGACGGCCGCACGTACCTGGGCCGTCGACCTGGGTGTGACGACGACCCCGGGCCAGTTCGCCACGACCCCTCGACGTGCGGCGGGCAGAGACAGCGGCCACCAATCCCTACCGTGTTCGGCCCGCTCCAGCGCGTCCACGCTCGCCGGCACCCCGGCCAGCTCCAACGCTCGCAGGACGGCGTCGCCCACGGGGGCGGGAGCGTCGTCGACGACGTTGGCCGGGTACGCGCTCGGTGGGGTGGGGCGGGTCATCGGCCCACCTCCAAGGGGAGTCCGGCCCCGCTGAACTCGCGCACGACAAGGTCACGATAGTCGGACACCTCGCGATCGATCCGTTCGTCGTCCCAGCCGAACTCGGGCGCGACGGTCCGGGCGATCATCGGTGCGCCTCGAAGGGTGGCCCGGGCGTCGTGCAGGTGCGCACGAGTACGCCGGGTGACTAGGTCGATCAGGGACGCCGCCATCTCGAAACGAACCGAATAGACGAACTCCGCGAGGCGATACGGTTGGCCATCAATGGGGGCGTCACCGAGCGACGGTTCCGCAGCGATCATGGCGAGAATCGTCGTCGCGTCCTCGCCGAAGCGGCGATACAGATGCTGCTCGAGATCAGTCGTGGGGCGCCACGGTCCGGTTCCGTGGAAGCGCAAGGACTTGGTTCGCACCGGCGCACGTCCGACGTAGTGACCGAGTGCGTCGACCGCGTCCTCAGCCATCTGCCGATAGGTGGTCCACTTGCCGCCCGTGACGTGGACCACGCCATCGCCGGAATCGGTGACGCGGTGGCGCCGTGAGAGGTCACTCGTGCGTTGCGAGAGCGCCCTGCCCGGCGCCGGAGCCAGGAGGGGCCGCAGTCCCGCCCACACGCCCGTCACGTCGTCGACGGTCAAGTGGGAGTCCGTGGACGCGTTGACCGCGTCGAGTAGGTACTTGACGTCGGCGGGGGTGCACGTCGGATCGTCGAGATCGCCGTCGTAGGCCGTATCGGTGGTGCCGACGAAGGTGTAGGGGGCGTCCTCGAAGGGGACCACGAAGATGCTCCGGCGGTCGTTGGGCACCGCGAACACCGCCGCCACCGAGGCGGGGAGCCGCTCGCTGGAAACGGCGAGATGGACACCCTTGGCGGGGACGATCGTCGACGACTCGCGGTGCTCTGACATGGCGGCCACCTGGTCGGCCCACACCCCGGTCGCGTTCACGACGCTTCGGGTCGCAATCGAGAACGTTTCGCCCGAGACCATATCTCGAACGTCGACGGCGCTGACGCGGCCGTTCGCCGCGCGCACGATGGCGATGGCCCGCACGTAGTTCGCGACGGTCGCGCCGAAGTCGAGGGCGGCACTGCGCGCCGCGCTCAGCGCCACGCGCGCGTCGTCGCCCCGCGCGTCGTAGTAGAGAAAGCCGGCGACCAAGCGGTCGGTCCGCAACGTCGGCAAGTAGGCAACGGCCTCCTCGCGGGAGATCTTTCGGTACCGGTGCCCGATGCGCCAACCACCCGTCAGGTCGTAGAGCCGCAGCGCCGTCGCGTAACCGTTGACCATCGCCCTGGAGGCCACTCCGTTCGAGCCGAACAGCGGGATGAGGAAGGGCAACGGTCGGACCAGATACGGCGCGTTCTCGAGGAGGCGCTGACGTTCGCGAAGGTTCTCGTAGACGAGTCGGAACTCCCTCTGCTGCAGGTACCGCAATCCTCCGTGCACCATCTTCGAGGACTTCGAGCTCGTTCCCGAGCCGAGATCACCACCGTCGATCAGCGCCACTCGTAGTCCGCGTGAGGCGGCGTCGAGAGCGACACCCGACCCGGTCATCCCGCCGCCGATCACCACCACGTCGTAACTCATCGCGCGCAACGAAGCGACGGCCTCATCGCGGTCGAAAGATGCCATGGCGCAATGTTGGCACATCGGCAAGCAGTAACTTGCAGGGTATGGACTTTGAGTTGAGTGATGAACTGCTGGGACTGCAGCAGACGGTGCGACGACTGGCGCAGGAGAAGATCAGACCACGGGCGCGAGAGATCGACGTGACCGGCGAGTACCCCCAGGACATCTTCGACGAGTTCAAGCGAGCCGATCTGTTGGGACTCTGTATCCCCGAGGAGTACGGCGGGTCAGGGGCGGGGATCACGGGACTGGCCATCGCCATCGAGGAAGTGACGAAGTACTCCAACGTTCTGGGATTGATGCTGCTCTTGACCCGGTTGCCGACGGGGCCGATCATGATCGCCGGCACCGAAGAGCAGAAGTTGCGCTATCTGCCGGGGATAGCGAGCGGCAGTGCTCGATCGTCGTTCTGCCTCTCGGAACCGGGAGCCGGTTCGGACGTGGCCGGTATGCAGACGCGGGCGACGCCCGACCCTGACGTACCCGGTGGCTACGTCTTGAACGGCACGAAGTCGTGGATATCGGGCGGCATGCAGGCGGATTGGTTCACGGTATTCGCGAAGAAGGGAGACCCTTCGTCGCGACTCCACTCGAACATCGGCGGATTCATCGTCGAGGCCTCCAGCCCCGGGGTCATCCGGCCGCGCGTGGACAAGAAGATGGGGGTGAAGGGCATCGACACGGCGGACATCGTGTTCGACGACGTCAAGGTCGGTCCCGAGCAGGTCATCGGCGGTGGATTCGGGTTGGCGATGCAATCGCTCAATGCGATGAGGCCCATTGTCGCCGCCCGGGGCATCGGTCTCGCCGAGGGCGCACTGATGTACGCGACCGAGTACGTGAAGAATCGTCCCGCGTTCACGAAGACGATCGCGGAGTTCCAGGGCATCCAGTGGGAGATCGCTAAGTGCGCGACCGAGATAGAGGCGGCCCGTCTGCTGACCTATCGGGCGGCGTGGCTGGCCGACCAGGGGAAGTTCACCAAGGAGTACGTGCCGTACCTCTCGATGTGCAAGTACTACGCGTCGGAGGTGGCCGTGAAGGCTTCCGGCTTGGCCGTGCAGCTGCTCGGTGCGGCCGGCTACATGGAGGAGCACCCCACGGAGCTCTACTACCGAGACGCGCGTCAATTGACAATCGTCGAGGGTACCTCCCAGGTCCAACTGGGTCTGATCGCCAAGGGAGTGCTCGGCCACGACCTGTGGTGGGACTGATCGGCGGCGACGGGTGGGACCCCTGGACGGATTGAAGGTTCTCGAACTGGCGGGAATCGGTCCGGCGCCCTACGCCTGCATGTTGCTCGCCGAACTCGGGGCCGATGTCTTGCGTCTGGAGCGTGGCGACGTCGACGCCAAGGCCACCCATACGTGGGACCTCTTGGCGCGTTCGCGCCCGTCGGTGGCCGTCGACCTGAAGAATCCGGCTGGCACGCAGCTCGTGCTGCGCCTGGCCGAACAGGCCGACGTGCTCATCGAAGGCTTTCGGCCGGGGGTCGCCGAACGGTTGGGACTGGGCCCCGATGACGTGGCCGCTCGAAACCCTCGGCTCGTCTACGGCCGGATGACCGGGTACGGTCAGGATGGCGAACTGTCCTCGCGCGCGGGTCACGACATCAACTACATCGCACTGTCGGGCGCCCTGTGGACGATCGGGCGTTCCGAGGACCGTCCGGTGCCACCGCTCAACCTGGTCGGCGACTTCGGGGGCGGGTCGCTGTTCCTGCTGTTCGGCGTGTTGGCGGCGGTGCTGCACGCGCGCGCCACCGGCGAAGGTCAGGTCGTCGACGCGGCGATGGTGGACGGGTCGGCCTCCATGATGACCATGACGCACGCGTTCCTGAACCTCGGATACTGGACGGAGCAGCGAGGGGTGAACATTCTTGACTCCGGTGCACCGTTCTACGAGGTGTACGAGACGGGCGACCACCGTTACGTCGCCGTGGGCGCGATCGAACCCCAGTTCTATGCGGAGCTCTTGCGGGGCCTGGGCATCGACCCCGCGACGCTGCCGGCGCAGATGGACCGCGAGACGTGGCCGATGGTCAAGGATCGTTTCGCCGAGACCTTCGCCACCAAGACCCGCGACGAGTGGGAGGCCCTCTTCGCGGGCACCGACGCCTGCGTCACTCCAGTGCTCTCGCCACGCGAGGCGGCGTCGCATCCGGCGAACGTCGCCCGTCGGGTCTTCGACGTCGACGGGACGATCCAACCCAATCCCGCACCGCGCTTCTCCAAGACGCCCGGTTCCATCGGCAACCCACCGGGGTTAGCCGGGTCGGGAACGCGGATCGGGCTTGCGCGCTGGGGACTCGACCGGTCCGATCAAGAGTCCTTCCGAGAGGCCGGGGCCTTCGGTTAGATGTTGACGACGGGACAGGTTAGCGTGCGCGTGATACCCGGGACCTTCTGGATAGCACCCACGATGAACTTGCCCAAGTCGTCGACGCTCGCCGCCTCGCATCGGACGATCACGTCGTAGGGTCCGGTGACCTCGAAGGACTCGATGACGCCAGGGACCGCTCGCGTTGCCATGACGACGCTCTCACTCGAGCCAATTTCGGACTGAATCAAGATGTAGGCCTGAACCGCCATAGTGAACCTTTCCCTCTCACGTCCACCTATCTTGCCCGGTTTCGAGCCCCCGCGCTAATCCCCGCGAAACCGCTTGCCGATGTGCCACTGGTGGCAGTACTCGCATCGATAGGCGTTGAGGTCGACGCCGTCGAGGGTCCACGCCAGCTGGCCGGCGCTCTGAGCCTCGGCCTCGGTGCGATAGGACTGCTTGGGCGATCCGTCACGGGTGAAGTGGGACGCGACGCGGCCCAGCGGTCGCGTGGTCGGTCTCCGGCGTCGTTGCGGCATGTCGGTACGACACTAGCGACGTTGCTCGATATGGTACTTGTCGTGAGCAGCACCGAAGCAGAGACGAACGTCAGCCGCGCGCCGGTGAGTGACGACGGCGATCACGACCGATTCACCCACATCGTGCTCGAAGGGTATACGCCCGAGGACGGCGAGTTCGTCGCACTCGGGAACTCGGTGGTGGGGGCGATGGTGAACTCGACTCCCGTGCGGGCGCTCTGCGGCAAGGTCTGGGTGCCCGATGGCGATCCGCGCAGGTCCCCGATCTGCCCGACGTGCCGCGAGATCGCCGAGTCGTTGGGATGGCCGGTGCCGTCGGGCTGAACGCCTGAGCGCCGGACTTTGTAGAGTCGTGGACGTCATGCCTCGCGCCCTGGTCATCCGACACCACGCCGAAGACGGTGCAGGCCTCATCGGCGAGGCACTCATTGGTCGCGGGTACGAGTTGACGGTTGTCCTGCTGGACGAGTCGAACGAGACCCCGCGAGTCGATGGACAGGATGTGGTGGTGATCCTGGGCTCGACGCACGCCGTCTACGATCCCGACGTGGAGGCGGCGTGGTTCGGTCGCGAGCTCGGCGTCATCGAGGAGGCCGACCGGCGGGGTCTGGCCATCCTCGGGATCTGCTTCGGCGCGCAGGCCCTGTGCCGGTACTTCGGCGGCTCCGTGCAGCGAGGCGCGCGACCCGAGATCGGCTGGTACCTCGTCGAGCCGACCCCCGGCAGTCCGATCGAACGGGGGCCGTGGTTCGAGTACCACTTCGACACATGCACCCTCCCGCCACGGGCGGAACTGTGGGCGAGCACGCCGGAGTGCGCTCAGGCCTTCGCGATAGGGCGCCACGTGGGCGTCCAGTTCCACCCGGAAGTCGACGCCGCACAGTTGCGCGACTGGTTCGACGCCGGTACCGACGATGTGCGCGATTTGGGACTCGCCCCCGGCGATCTGATTGCGCAGACGTCGAAGGAGGAGCCGTTGGCCCGCGCTCGCGCGGTGCGTCTGGTCGACGTGTTCCTCGCGCACGCGGCGTCGAGGAGCGGGGAGCGACCGCCGACCGACGCTCAGTAGGCTTCGGCGATGAGCGAGCACACTGACGAGGACGTCGTACGCGTCGAACGGGCGGCCACCGGTGGCGGGGTCGGCCGACTCTCCGACGGGCGGGTGGTGTTCGTCCGAGACAGCCTGCCGGGCGAACTGGTGTCGGTGTCTATCATCGAGCGAACATCGTCGTTCGCCCGGGCGGTCGCCCAACGGATACTCGAGCCCAGTGCGCATCGGGTGACACCACCGTGCCGGTACGCCGGCGCGGGCGGGTGCGGTGGCTGTGACCTTCAGCACGCGTCCTTCGAGGCGCAGGTGTCCTGGAAGCGCGACGTCGTCGCCGAACAACTCCGGCGGATCGCCGGCGTCGATTGGCCGCTCGTCGTGACGCCAACCTCGGTTGCGCCGAAGGGCAGCCGGACCCGCCTGCGTTGCGCGGTAGATCAGGAGGGGCGCCTCGCACTGCGCGCGCCCCGATCGCATGCGCTGGTCGCGGTTGATCCGTGTTGGCTGATGGACGAGCGGGCCGGTGAGGCCTTCGCGACCACGTGGCGCAACGCCCTCGAGGTCGAAGTCCGCGCGATCGGTGACGGCCCCCCGTTCGCGGTGGTGCGCCGAGCGCCGGGGCGATCCACGAAACTCGACATCTGCACGTTGAACGGGGCTCGGTGGGATCCAGCACCCCCTTCCCGAGTCGGTGTCGGCGCGACTCACTTCAGCGTCTCGCCGTCGTCGTTCTGGCAATCGCACGTCCAGGCGCCGGAGATGCTGCTCGAGCGGGTGACCAGACTGGCCCAGGTCGAGCGAGGCGATCGGGTGGTGGACCTCTACAGCGGAGTCGGACTGTTTGCGGTGCCGCTGGCCGCTGCCGTCGGTGTGACGGGCCGCGTCGTAGCGGTGGAGTCATCGCCGCACGCGGTTCGCGACGCGCGTTCGAATGGAGACGGCCACGGCGCATTGAGGGTTCGCCAGGCGATGGTCACCCCCGGACTGGTGACGAGCCTCGTGGGTCGCGGCGACGTCGTCGTCGTCGATCCACCTCGGTCCGGACTCGTCCAGGGGGTCGCCGCAGCCCTCTCGGCGCGCGGCCCGCGACGGATCGTCTACGTGTCCTGCGACGCGGCGACGTTCGCACGAGATCTTACGGTCTTATTATCCGCCGGATTCTCGTTGTCCCACTTGGAGATTCTGGACCTTTTCCCGATGACTGAGCACGTTGAGCTGGTCGCGCTTCTTGACTTTGCCACCTGACGGGTGGATAGTGCAGTTGGGGTCCGTCCAACGGACCTCGGAGGGGGTTAGCGATGCTCAGCAAGTTGGACCACCACCACCGGGTCACCCTGCAGAAGTTGTTCACGCATCCACTGAACCGCAACATTCAGTGGCACGACGTCTGCTCGCTGCTCGCCCGCCTTGGCGTCGTTCACGAGACGCACCGGGGCAATTGGGCCGTCACCGTTGACGGCGACACCGTATCCTTCGGGTCGACCCGGACACGGGACCTCACGGAGGACCAGGTGGTAAAGGTCCGTAACTTCCTGCGCTCGATCGGGCTCTCTCCGGAGATGTTGAAAGTGGCGTAGGTCCGGTACCGTTGGGGGTCGTGTCTCGAATCCCCTTCGTCCTGTTGCCTCCGTCGGAGGCGAAGTCGATCGGGGGCGTCACGGGGTCCCGACGCGGCGCCTTCGACGAGGCGTTGGGCCCGCGCCGAGCCGAACTGGTGGAGGCACTCGCTGAGACGTTGGGTGCCCCCGGTGCCCTTGAACGTTTGACCGGTGCGCACGGCGCGCGGTTGGAGCGGGCCGCCAGCGCACTCGCGCAGCTCGTCGACGGGAGCGCTCCGGTGCTGCCCACCTGGCGGCGCTACGACGGCGTCGTGTGGCGGCACCTCGACGCGGCGTCGATTCCCTCGGCTCGCCGCCGCCGACTGCTCGTACCGTCGGCCCTGTACGGCATCACGGCGGGTGACGACCCCATCGCCGACTACCGACTCACCTTCCACGCGCACGTCGCCGGCGTCGACCGTCTAGCCGACTACTGGCGTGACACCCTGACCGATGCGGTCGTTGAGCTGACGGGCCGCGTTCCGTTGGTAGATCTACTGCCCCACGAGCACCGGCGAGCACTCGACCTCGATCGCCTGGCCGTTCGGACAAGGGTGATCACCGTGCGCTTCGAGGAGTCCAGGGGGCGTCGTGCGGCGGATCACAGTGCGAAGGCGGCGAAGGGCGCTCTCGCCCGGCACCTCCTGCTTGGTGGGGTCGAGGAGATCGGAGCCTTCGCTTGGGAGCGCTGGCGCTGCGTCGCAGCCGACGACTTCAGCGCCGTCGTTCGGACCGTGCGATAGCCGCGGGCACGTAGGCTCACGTTCGTGGAACCATCAACGATTGTGATTGAGGAGCGGTTGGACACCCGCAGACTCGT
>VFSW01005817.1_pt1 | contig 18193 bp, 15 predicted proteins | sample 5358111 | NCBI WGS metagenome assembly VFSW01 (sample SAMN11554181, study PRJNA540505) | mine drainage metagenome | isolation source: sediment from site ElyBrook_90M | place: USA: Ely Copper Mine, Vershire, VT | collected 2017
GCCATCCCAGGGATGACGCCGGTTTTCTTTTTTGCCCGCGCCGCGGAGCCGCTTTCCCAACGGCCGCCGTGGCGCTGTTGGCTTTTTCCGCGGGTCAGGGGTGGGGGGCAAAGTCACGACTTTATCTGGTCAAATTCAGGCGCAAACACGCCGTAACCGGGATTGGGCGGGAACATTTGGGAGAGCATCTTCATGCGCTTGAACACGTGGGACACCGGTAGATGTTCGGGGCCGGAGCGAACCTGTACGTCGTGCCACAATCCGTGCAAATACTCGGCCAGGGTGCTGATCATTGAGGCATCGCGGTAGAAGGCAAAATCGGAGGACGAGTAATGGTTGGCCGTAAAGCCTCGGGTCTTCATCAGGGTCTGTTTGGCGGCGAAGGCGTCTTCGTCAATTTCTCCGGTGACACCGTTCTGCAATTCCATCTTCAGCATCTCCGAAAACGTGATCATTTCCGCCTGGCTAAGGCGGGGACGCAACAACTCAGCGATGCTGGCCAGCAGTTCAAAGCCCGTGTCGTGGGCATCCACCTCCCGGCAGGCCAGAACAAGGCTGGTCAGGTCGTCGGTGGTGTGCCAAACGGCCACGTGAGTGGGTCCTGAAGGCTTGGAGAAACAAACGGCGTCGCCACTTTCATGGCAGGCAATGTAGGGCACAGCGATTACGCGCAATTTGCCAATGCGGCTGGCTATGGATGCGGGAACCCCGGCCACCGGCTCGCGTACCATAGTACGATCCTCTGCGGGGCTAAGCATCAAAGCAGAGTAAAGCTGCCATCCGTGCGCCAGATTGGAAAGCGGCACAAACTCCCGGCGCAGAAACTCCGAAACCACAATGCAATCGGGATCATAAGGCTTTGCGGTAGTCAATCGGCAGATTCTCCAGTAACGCTAATCGGGCGTTCAGCAAGCCGCTCCCGCCTTTTCCCTATTCTGGTGGAATTCGCTGTGGCTGTCCAGAGGGGCGCATTAATGCGTGGCAGGCGCCGTGGCGCCGGGCTTGTTGGACGCGCTTAATACCCCGGCGTGTTCCATCTGCTGCATGATGTTTCTGATCTGCGGCGCAAAGCTCCCCTTGGGGGCCTGCTGCAGGTAGGTCTGCATCTCGGCGTAAGCTTTGGGATATTTCGCTTCCTTCAGATAAATGTTGGCAAAATGGACGTGGAAATTGGAGGGCGGGTCAGAATCGAAAGTCAGCGCCTTCAAGAACTCGCCCTCAGCATTGCTGAATTTTTGCTCACCGTAGTAGGCCAATCCTTCCTGGTAGTAGAATTGCCATTCGGAGGGCTTGCGGCGTTCACCTTCTTCCAGCACGGTCAGGCTTTCGCCGAAACGGGTTTGGGCATTCAGCAACTGGCCTAATTCCGCGTAGGCGTCTGTAAAATCAGGGTCGCAATGGATGCTCTGGCGCAGCGGGGCTTCAGCCTCCTTCAAATCCCGGCGCTGCATCATAAGTGACGCCAGGCTGGCCTGGGCCCGGGCATAGCAGGGAAACAGGGCAACAGCCTTCTTCAGGTGCTGTTCGGCGGAGCGGGCGTTGTGAGCCTGCATGGCGTGCTCAGCCTTTCTGAATTCCTTGCGCGCATCGCGCGGCGCCTGCAGGTCGGTGCGGGAGGGTGGCGCCTTCTCTTCTTTCTTTTGCCCAGTCGGGGTTAGAAAGACATTCAGGAAATAGGATGAGCCCGTAAAGGCCAGGCTTATCTGCTGCTCATAGGTTTCAAAACCTTCCGCAGTAACGGTCACCGTGTAGGTAAGCTTTTCCAGGTCAGGAATGGAAAATTCCCCGTCGCTGTTTACCGGCGTGTTGCCCATGTCTTTGCCGTCGTTGGTTTGAACGTGGATGGTCACATTGTTAGGCAAAGAAAAGCCCCGGATGGTCTGCACCCGGCCCTCCAGCGTGACCCGTTGCGCCGCTGCGAATGGCACAAACGCCAGGCACGCTGTTGCCAGAAGGCCAACGCGTCTGTACGGGAGTGAGGGACAACGCCACTGCAAGGCAGCCTCCAACCACACGGACCGGTGTTTTTCGGAACTAATTGGACTTTACCACCCGGCGGCGGCCCATGCAAGCCGCGGCTATTTATCAGAAACAACGCGTCCGTAGGCGCTGGAGCGCGCCACAAGGTCAAAGTATTTGTAAGCCATGCCCGCCAAATGCTCGATCACCTGCTCGCCTTGCTGCTCATCACGCAGATAAGCGGACATGATGACCATATCCAGCGGGTGGCCGGGCAGTTCGATAATGCCTGCGTCGCAGCGCACCGCTTCGAGCGCGCCGGGCTTATCCTCAATCGTCACGCCTGCCGGCAAGGCCCTGTTAAACAAGCTATCCTTGGGCAGGCCCAGAAGGCGGAAGTATTCCCGGGTGTGGGCGGCGTCAAGCACCTTGCCTGAATGGACCTGCTGCAGCAGGCGAGCCAGTTCGCGAGGCGTGGAAACGTTTTCATTTCCCTGGCGGGCTGCATTCAGGTCCATCATCTTGCGGCGCAACTGTGTTTGGCGCAACCCCAGGGCGGCAAGCTGACGGTTAACGCTGGTCATGCCGACGCGGTCAATCAGAATGTTTGTGGCGGAATTGTCGCTAAGCACAACCATGAACGTAGCAATGTCGCGCAGCGTCATGGTGACTGTGCCGTCGCCCAGCATATAGAGGATGGGATCCCCCGCAACAGTCTCACTGCGGCGTAGAGTATGCTTTTCGTCCAATGACAGCAGATGCCGCTGGTCCTGCAGAAGAAGCTCCAGCAGAATAGCCAGCTTGATGGAGCTGGCGGTTGGGAAAACGACGTCGGGATTTTGGATGAATTCTTCTCCCGTTTTAAGATCGCGCAGGTAATATCCCACAGGGCTGGTAATCACGGTACTGGCGCTCGCCAGGCTGGCCTGGAACTGGGCGTGGTAGCGCAGGTGAACTGTGTCCTGCGCCCGGGCGCCGGCGGGCGCAAACACGCAGCACAAAGCCGTCCTCAGAAGCAAAACCCATAACAGCCGCTTCTTCACGCTCTCCTCCTCAGTCCGCTACAGCCGGGTACGAAAGCTCCCTGGCAAGCCGGGCGGCGCCTGGCGCAGGCAACCGCAGTCCGCTTAGGCGCCAACATAGCGCGCATAGAGAGAACGTGCCACCGCGGCATCCTGCGTGCCCTGCACCACCGCCCTCCCGTCGCGAAATACCGTAAGCTCATATTCGCCAACGCGGCATTGCACCAGAAAGGCGTTGCCGCGCACGGGCCCCTCCGCCGCCAGCCGTGCGCGAAGCGCTTCAAGGTCAAGATCGCGCCGTTCGGGCAGGTGGATTTGCACGGAATTGCGCCCGCACAAGGAGACGTGCGAAGCGCGCGTACCCTCCAGGAATCGGAACTGGCGCTGGCCGCATACCTCGCAGCCCTCGCGCCGGCGCGCCCATACCTGGTGGTACTCGTTGGTCCAGATGTCGTATCCCAATAATCTGCCATGCAGATGGCCCAGGTTGCCCGTCAAAATCTTAAGCGCCTCCGACACTTGTACGGCGGCAGCCCAAGCCACCGCGGGAGCAATTACTCCCGCCGTATCGCAGGTCTGCTGCAGGGTTTGGGGAGGCTGCGGCAGCAAACAGGCCAGGCAGGCGCTGTAACCCGGGCGAATCGTCATTGAGGCGGCATAGCTGCCCACTACGGCGCCATAAATCCACGGCAAACCCAGGCTCACCGCCGCGTCGTTAAGCAAGTATCGGGTTTCAAAATTATCGGTGCCGTCGATCACCAGATCGAAGCCCTGCAGCAGGGCAACAGCGTTCCTGGAATCAAAATCCTCCACTACGCCTTCCACCGCACAGGCGGAGTTGACCGTACGGAGCTTTTCCGCGGCTGCGGTGGCCTTGGGCAGGCGGGCAGCCGCATCGGTTTCGTCAAAAAGGGATTGGCGCTGCAGGTTGGAAGGCTCCACAAAGTCGCGGTCCACAATACGCAATGCGCCAACGCCCGCGCGCGCCAGCGCGGCCGCCTGGGCCGTTCCCAGCGCACCGCAGCCAATAATCACCACGCGCGAACTGCAGATTTTTTCCTGGCCCCGCAGACCGATGGGAGCAAATAGAATCTGGCGCGAGTAACGTTCGGCGATGGCTGATTCGCTGGGAGATGGCATTATTTTATGGCCGTTTCTTCTGCGCCTTCGGCACCCGCCGGAACAAATTGGGTTTGTTCGCCGCCGCTCGCGGCGCATGGACACAAGGCGAAGCGGCCATTATACTAGGCTTAGGGAAGAGGCGCGAGGGCAAGTGATCCGATAAGTGGCAGACAAGCCCCGCAAACGGGCCGCCAGCCTGGCATGGCCTCAAACACCTGTGGACCACGCATGTTTGAAACTGAGCGCCGCCTGATGGTTGAACTTCAGTTGCGCGCGCGCGGCATTGACGATCAACGGGTGCTGGACGCGTTTTTGCGCGTGCCTCGCCACGAATTTGTGCCTGCCAGCTTCATCGAGGAGGCTTACGAAGACAGGCCGCTGCCCATTGGCATTCTGGAAACCATCTCACAGCCGTACATGGTGGCGGCAATGACGGTTGCAGCGCGCGTGGCCGAGGGCGATAAGGCGCTTGAAGTGGGAACAGGCTCCGGGTACCAGGCCGCTATTCTCGCGGAGCTGGGTGCTGAGGTGGTGAGCGTGGAGTTGAATCCCCGCCTGGCGCAGGAGGCCCGCGAACGGCTGCGCAGATTGGATTATACCAGCATTACTATAATTACCGGTGACGGCACCGAAGGCTACGCCCAGGCAGCCCCCTACGACGCCGTGCTGGTGACGGCGGCTTCGCCGCGCATTCCCCCTCCGTTGCTTGAGCAGCTTGCAGTTGGGGGAAGGCTGGTGATTCCGGTGGGCGACCGCATCCAACAGGAAATTCAGTGCGTGCTTCGCACCTCCGAAGGATTTACCACGACCACCTTGGATCCTTGCCAATTTGTTCCCCTGGTCGGCCACTACGGCTGGCCTGTTGTTGCAAGCACTTTCTGAATGGCCTTGATACATACTGAAGGGCCGCGGCCTGCGGCAGGCTAAAGCGGCTGTGCGCTGTTGCGCCAGGCGCGCAGCAGGATTAACGGTGCTATTTGTATGACTGAACCCCATTTGAGCCTGGTCATACCGGCCTACAACGAGGCGGATCGCATTGGCTTGTCACTCGAGAAAATCCGCAGCTATTTGGCCACCCTCCCTTACACCACAGAGCTGATCGTGGTGGACGACGGATCCACCGACGCCATGCCCCAGTTGCTGGAACGAGTGCAAGCCGGCTGGCCGGCGCTGCGCATTCTGCGCCATTCGCCGAACCGGGGTAAAGGCTACAGCGTGCGCCGCGGCATGCTGGAAGCTCGCGGAGAGTACGTGCTGTTCAGCGATGCCGACCTTTCCACCCCGGTGGATGAAGTGGAAAAGCTGCTGCGCATCATGGAGGAAAGCCAGGCTGACGCAGTGGCCGGTTCACGCGCCATCGAGCGCAAATTGGTCGGTGTCCATCAACCCTGGTACCGCGAGTATGCGGGAAGGTTCTTTAACCAATTAGTGAGGTTGGTTTCGGGATTGGACCTTAAAGACACCCAGTGCGGGTTCAAATTGTATCGGCGGCTAACAACGCGCAACGCGTTTTTGGTCCAACGGACTGAGGGCTTTGGGTTCGATGTGGAGATACTGTACCTGATACGTCACACCGGCGGGCGCATCGTGGAGACGGCCGTCAAATGGAACAACGACCCGGCCACCAAAGTGCGGCTGTTACGTGACTCCATGACCATGTTTGCGGACCTTCTGCTGATCCGGCTGCGCGCCTGGACGGGTCGCTACGGCAAGGCATCACCCGCGGCCTGAATCCGCCACTCCCCCTCCGTCGCCCCGGCCAGCTCGTGTTATACTCAAAATGCCATGTTTGGCATGATTTAAACCAAGGAAGAAACTCCCATGAAAAAATTGATCGCTGTGGCGGCCCACGCCGCGGCTATGATGGCCTTTTCCGCGGCTTTGGCCCTGAATGCCGCCGCCCAGCAGGCCGCAAAGACACCCGCCGCCAGCCCACAGCCCAAAACCGCCACGCCTCCGGCAGCTTCTAATGGGTCAGCGCAGGTTGACTCCGTGGTGATGAAGGTTAACCAAAAAGAAGTAAAAAAATCGGATCTGGCTTATGTGCTGAGCACACTTTCTCCGCAAGCGCAGCAGGCGTTGGTAAAACAGGGACGGCGTTCCTTTGGCGACCAGTACGCCACCATGCTGGTGCTTGATCAACAGGCCAAGGCCAGCCATCTGGAAACCACTAAGCCCTACCTGCAGGAAATGGAACAGCACGGGCGCCAGGTGCTGGCTCAATTGGAGCTGCAAAACCTGGCCTCAAACGTATCGGTCACCCCTGCCGAGATTAGCCAGTATTACGACGCTCACCGGACCGATTTCCAACAGGCCCAGGTGCGCGAAGTGGCCATCCGCGTGCGGCCGCAAGGCGCCGCCTCAAACGCCGCGGGGTTTACATCCGCCGAGGCCCAGTCCAAGTCCGAAGCGATTCGGAAAGCGCTGGCCTCGGGTGAAGATCCGAAGAAGGTCGCTTCTGATTTTTCCATTCCCAACGAAGTAATCATCGACGCTGACCCACGAACCATCCAAAACAGCGGCAACCTGCCGGATTTTGCCAAGTCCGCGTTCACTTTGAGCAGCGGAGCGCTTTCGCCGGTTCAACAGACGGCCAACGCCCTCGTGTTCTTTCAGGTCATCAACCACAATCAGGAGGATTTGAAATCCGCCACACCTCAAATTGAAAACGCTCTGCGACAACAGAAGGTTAATGAACTGGTACAGGGTCTGGTAAAGAAAGCGAACGTTTGGATGGACCAAGCGTTCTTTGGCAGCGCAACGCCGAACGCCTCCAAACCCGCAGCAGGACAGCCTGACGCCGGCTCAGGCGGGGCGACTCCGACGAACCCCGGCTCCAATCGATAAACCATTGCTGCGAGAAGCTGGCTGTTAAACCCGGCCGGGCGTAACATGCTCGGCCGGGGTACGAAGGCCTGTGTGCCGCTGATATGAGCCGCGGAGCGCTGCGGCCAGTCCGCTGACGCCGTAGATTATGCATCATGAGTTATTTCTGTAAATGAGTATGTTAAAGTTATCAACATCTGTGTGGAAAACTCTGTGAAAAAATGGCTTTGCCAGCTCTGGAATCCTTATGTTTCCAGCCTTCGGACCACATTGCACAAATATTAAGCAATTCTTAGGAATGAGATTTCGATCAAGCTCAGGCTTCTGCTCAAGCCATGTGCAACAGCTCCGGCAGGATGGTTTGATTGCCTCGGAAAGGACATCGCGGGTCACATCCCGGGGCGCTCGGATTCTTTGGAACAGGGTTTGGCGCGTTTCGGAACAGAGTGAAGAACGCCAGACTCGCCGCCTCAGTTCACAGGCAGACACGGCACGGGCTTTACCAGGAACTCTGAGGAGGGTAAAGGATCGTGGAACGAACTTTGCTGGCCACCTGTCATAGCAGCGGCTGGGGCTTTTTTAGAACCACTTCGAGTATCTGGTCGCTTTTCGTGATTTGAAAATCCTTGCTGAAAGTCTGATGATGCTCGGCCGTCACGATAAGTCGCACCGTACCCTTCGGAATTTCCGTAAAACGGTAGCGGCCCTGAACATTCGTCTTGGCGCTATAAGCCGTCGTCTTTCCAGGCTTCAGCTTTTTGGCGCTACCCGGTTCCCGAAATTGCAGCGTCAGGCGAGCTTGGAAGATAGGTTTTTGAGATGCCGCATCTTTTACCATGACGATGACGCTCGTGTAATCCGGCTCATCGCCGGCATTAGCCACACTTGCAGCCAGACAAGCCAGCATTCCCAGGGAAATTGCGGCCACCCATCCTTGGTGCGGCGGATGTAAGAGTTTGCGCATGAAATTCTCTCCGTTTCTTTGCCTGATGATACCAGAATTTACATCTCGGCTGCAGCAGGCGCGCACCCGGTGGCTACAACGGCGCCGTTATTGATGAATGGCCGATCGTGACCCGGAATAATCAAACCCTTCAAGGCCAGCACACGACCGCGGTCAGCCTGGGCCTGGCAGCGGTTCTGAGGGATCATGGTAAGCACAAACTGCCCGGCGTCGCGCGTCATTAAGGCGTCGCCGGCAATAACAATCGGCTGCTCTGCTCCCTCCAGAAGCAAGGAGGCGTGACCCGGCACGTGGCCGTGCGTAATAAAGAAGTCCATTCCGTCGGGCAACCCTTCCTTCTCCAGCCAGTGATAGCGGCTTACCGGCCCCAGACGGTCAATATCCCACCAGCGCATCGCCAGGTTGCGCAGCTTTCCCATCATCTGGTCAGCACGCTCATACTCAAGCGTTTCGGGATAATACTTCAGCGCCAATTGCCGCCAATTCGATTCGTTCTGGATGTCGCGGTACATGGCGCAGCACCATTCGTAGGATTGCTGTGTGGCGTAAAACTGGCTTTGGCCAAAAAGGCAATTGTTCAGAACATGGTCAATATGGAAGTGAGTGGAGATAACCACATCAATGTTGCCGGGCTCCAACCCGCGCTCCGCCAGAGCCGCGAGAACCTGATGGGAGTTGTGCGGCATGCCGGTATCCACCAGCATGCGTCTGTGCCCGTTGCTTAACAGCACGGTCGTTGCGCCCCGCCAGTCGCCGGCCAGCAGCACATCGGCCTTCCAATGTTTGTCGGACATTCAAACCCCTTTCGGTGCGTGTTCTTATTTTAACAGGGTTCGCGGGTTTCTCTCACCGTGAGCGTGACGCCACATTGGCCACAACATTGAATTGCCCGTAGCCGCTCTTTGAAGCAAGCTTTGCCCCTGCCGCTAATCCAAAGGTGTTGCCACACCCACACACAAGGATTACGCGCGCCTCGCGATCGGTCTATTTTTCTGCAAAGGTTTAATTCCGCGCCCGCCTGATCCCCGTGGGACAACTATTCCTCTAGCCTACGCGTCAAAACCAATGAACTGTTTAATAAGGAGGATGTGTCCTAATGAGAATCAACATTCTAAAGTCCGCCGCCACCGTGGCTGCGGTGATGCTTTTGGCGGCTGGCTTGGCTGTGGCCAAGTCATCTAATGTGAATTTAATGTACCGCAGCAAGGTTAGCAACGGTTTAACATTGAAGCCGGGCAACTACAAAGTGGCGCTCATGCCGAACGCCCAGAAGCCGGAACTTGGCTTTTACGAAGGGCGCAAGTTAGTGGGCCAGGTACCGATAAAGCTGGTGCCGGCCTCGCGCAAGTTCGCTCAGACAGAAGTTTTTTACTCCGCCCCACATAACAACGTTCGAAGCGTTCAAAAAATCGAGATGAACGGGTGGAAGCGCGCCTTTGTGCTGGGTAACACCCCACAGAGCCGCTAGGTCAACAAGTTTGTAGCACCCCCTCCTGATGCTGACTAAGCACGGCAGCCCCCCAAGCTGCCGTGCATTTTTTGTTTCAGCAGGACCAATCACGCCAGCCGGCGGCTGGCAGCGCCGGTTGTAATCAGAGACCGAGCTTTGGCCAAAGGCTGTCGATGCGCTTGCGAACCTCTTCACTCATCACGATTTCATCCGGCCAGCGGCGCGTAAACCCCTCAAAAGACCCCTTGCGCGTGGCGTCCACACCGAACTTGGAGCCGAAGCTGGGCATTCTTGAAGCGTGGTCCAACTGATCGATGGGGCCCAGCGTAAATTGAAAATCCCGCTCCGGATCGATGTTGTTGAAAGCCTTCCAGGCCACCTCTTTCACGTCATGCACGTTCACGTCATCATCCACCACCACAATGCACTTGGTGAACATGGCTCCGGGCAACCCCCATATGGCATTCATCACTTTGCGCGGCTGGCCGGGATAACTTTTGCGGATGGCCACAATCATCAGGTTATGGAACACGCCTTCGGCAGGCATGTGTATATCCACCACTTCAGGCATCTGTTTCTTCATCAGCGGCAAGAACAATCGCTCAATCGCAAAGCCCATCCAGTAGTCTTCCATCGGCGGGCGTCCCACCAGGGTGGCAACGTACACCGGGTGCTTCCGGCGCGTGACGCAGGTGATGTGGAACGCCGGGAACTGGTCTTCCAGCGTGTAGAAGCCGGTGTGATCGCCGAACGGGCCTTCGGTGCGAATATCGTCAAGGTCCACGTAGCCTTCCAGCACAATTTCCGCCTGTGCTGGAACCTCCAGGTCCACAGTTAGGCAGCGCATCAATTCAACCGGCTCGCGGCGCAGAAAGCCGGCGAAAAGAAATTCGTCCAGATCGGCGGGCAGGGGCAGAATACCGGCCAGCATCGTGGCCGGGTCGGCGCCAATGGCCACGGCAACCTCCATACGCCGTCCCTTCCCCTGCCGTTCCAGCCAGCGGAAGTGTTCCGCGCCGCCTTTGTGGATTTGCCAGTGCATGCCGGTGGTGCAGGAGTCAAACACCTGCATCCGATAGCAGCCCACATTGCGGCGGCCCGTCTTGGGGCTGCGCGTCACCACAATCGGAAAGGTGATGAACCGGCCTCCGTCTTGTGGCCAGCTCTTGTTAATGGGCAGTTCGTTCAGGTTCGGCGCGTTCTTCTCAATCACCTCCTGAGCCGGCCCGCCCTTTACATTCCTGGGCATGAATGAGCCAATTTCCGCCAGCCGCGGCAGCATGCGCAGCTTGTCAAAAAACCCTTCAGGCGGCTTCAGTTCCAGCAGGTCTTCAATGCGTTGCGCCACCTGCTCCACGGAGTCAACCTCCAGGCTCAACTCCATGCGGCGCTTTGAGCCCAGGGCGTTGATCAGCAGCGGCATGGTGTAGTCCCGTCCGTCGGCGCCCGATCGCGGCTTTTCAAACAGCAGCGCCGGCCCGCTCGTCTTCGAAACGCGATCCGTAATCTCGCTGATCTCCAGGTCCACGTCGATCGGGAACCCGATCCGCTTCAGTTCACCTTCGCGCTCCAATCGCGCTATAAATTCCCGCAAGTCCTTGTATGCCACGCTTGCTCCTCTCAGGCTCTCCATCGGATTGCCCACTGCTCATCTGGTGCTGGTTCGCAACTCAGGCCTGCATTCCTGCGTGGGCGGGCGTGGACTGGCATAAGTTTGAATCGTCTCGCCGCCTGCGGCAGGCCACCGCCAATGCCCAAGAATTGCAGATTACCTCTGCTAAAATCAAGCTCCGGGCGCAGCGCGCCTCTCATCACCATCCATTTGACCGCCCCGTGGATTCCACCCTTCTGTGAGAAGCCGGGACACCGAAGCGTATAATAGAGAGGTGGAATCCCGTCCGTCTGATGGGGCGTTTCTCTGAGGGGGAGCATGAACTACCGCGGTACGGCTGGCGCACAAAATCACTTAATCCTTCCCAGGCCTGGCTTCAAGCCTGCGGCGCTGATGGGCGCGGCGCTGCTGGCGTGCGGCGTTGCCCTGGGGCAGCAATCCGCGTTAAAGCAGGCAACAGCAACCTCCGGCACAAAGACGGCCTCGCAATACACCATTCGCAGGCAGACCAATCTGGTGCCGGTGCGGGTTGTGGTGCGCGACAAGCACGGCCGTTCCGTGGCAGGACTCAAGCAAAACCAGTTTCAGGTCTTCGACCAGGGGCAGGCGCAAAAGCTGGTGTTCTTTCAGGAAGTAACTTCTCAAGGCCCCGCGCCCTCTGTTACTGCCACCACGGGCGTAAAGCAGACGCAGCAGGCCGGGCCGCGGTTTATCGCCTTCTATTTCGATGACCTCCACGCCAGGATTGCAGACCTTCAGCCCATGCGTAAGGCCACCGAACGCTTCCTGGCAAACTCCATGCTGCCGGATGACATGGCCGCGCTTTACACCTCCTCCGGCAAAGAGATGGTGGAATTCACCCGGGATGCGGCCAGGCTGCGCGAGACGCTGGGAAAGATAAAGCCCGCCGCAGAAGTATCCGGCGCCTCGGACCCCTGCATGGGTCTTACCGATTACCAGGCTTTCCAGATTGTTGAGCAAAACAACCTCGATATGCTCAACTTTGCCGTGTCGCGCCAGCAATCGTGCGAAGGAGCGCCTGCCGCCATCAACTCTGCCATGCTGGCAACCACGGCGGCGCGGTCGATTCTTACCGCGGCGGTGGCCGAATCTCAAAATACCATCTCCCACCTCGGTCAGGTGGTTGAGCACATGAAGACGCTGCCCGGCAGCCGCGAGATACTGCTGGTTTCCCCGGGATTTTTCAACATGAACCTGCAAAAGCCGCTCGACACCGTGGTTGACCTGGCGCTGCGCGAGCAGGTGGTCATCAACTCCATCAACACTCTTGGTGCGGCCACCGACAGCCTGATGGGCTCCGCTTCAACCATCTCCAACCCGATGCAGGGCAACGGCGTGACCGGTGGTTTCACGGTGGACAGCCAACGCGGCACCGAATTTGAGCACGAGGACGCCTTAAGCAATCTGGCCTATGGAACCGGCGGAAGGCTTTTCCACAACAGCAACGATTTTTACTCCGGCATCCAGCGCCTGCTGACCCCGCCGCGGCACTACTACCTGATGGCGTTCAGTCCGTCGCTGTTGCAGGATAACGGTAAGTTCCACAAGCTGAAAATTGCCGTGGCCTCCACCGCCGGTTATAAGGTGGAAGCCCGCCGCGGCTACTATGCGCCCGCCCAAGGCAACCAAAGCAGCGCTCCAAGCCTTGCATCCAGTGGGACGCCGGCCGGGGCCGCCGCTGTTGCACCTTCGCTCGCACCTGCGCGGACGCAATCCACCGCCTCCACCGTTGATCCGCTTGTGGCCATCGCCATGGACCGCGAGGAATTGAACCAGATTCCTTTCCACGCCTTTGTGCAGGCCACCAAGGCTGACGCCAACAATCTGAACCTGATCTTTTTGCTGCGCGCCGACGTGCACGGCCTGCACTTCACGAAGCAGAACGGCATGAACCAGGACGATCTGAAGATGCTGGTCTTTGTGAACGACGCTGCCGGCAAACGCGTGGAATATGTAAGCCATGATATTCCCTTGAACGTTCCCGACAAGGACTTGCCCCTGCTGCAAAAGGAAGGCATGGATATCAAGGTTGACTTCAAACTGGCTCCGGGCGTTTACACCATCCGCGAAGTGATTCAGGATGCTCACGGCCAAACCACGGCCTTAACAAGAATCATAAACTTGAAGGGGTAGCCTGGAGTGCCGGCGCTGAGGATTCCGGTTTCGGGAAACCCGCCATAAAATCGAAGCCGCGGCTGATTAACGGCTGCTGCGGAAACGGCTGAGCCTGGCCAAGCCCCATTACTCTTTGGGCCGTGGGGTAATTGCTGCGGAAGCGTTGGATTCGCCGGACTGGGGCCACACCGATTGCCGTACAGCTATTCGAGGGTCAATAACCACGTGGCGTATGCGGCGGCGCTGCCAGGTGTAGGTGATGTTCAGCATTCCGTCGGAAGTTTGAATCACCGCGGGGTAGGAAAATTCTCCCGGCTCGCCTTCGAGCGTCAAGGGATCACTCCACGTCAACCCATCGTCACGCGAAAAGGCAATGTTCAAGGGGCTGCGGCTTTGCGTGGTGTGGTTATAAACCAGCGCGATGGTTCCATCGCTCATGCGCACCGCATCGATGCCGCTGTTCGGGTTGGGTAAAGAGGTAGGTACCGGATCGCTCCAGGTGTGGCCACCGTCGGAGGAGACCGCGCGGCAAATACGGCCCAGGTCGCCGCTGGAGCGGGTAAGCATCACCAGATGCCCCGGCGAGGATTCCCAAAGCGTGGGCTGGATTATCCCCAGGTGCAGCAGGCCAATGTGCAACGGGCCCACCAACGACCATGTGGCGCCGTTATCGCTGCTGATGTTCACCCAGCAATTCCAGTGCAGCCTGGTCTCCGTGGAGCTTCCGGCCACAATATCGCCGTTTGCGCAGCGAATCGGCTTGTTCTTGATCGGGCCCAGAATGCCCGAGGGAAGGTCCACCGGGGTGCTCCAGTTCACTCCATTGCTGGAGGTTGCCACCGCACCCTTCCAGCTTCTCGGATTCACCCCGTATTTAAAGTAAAGCGCGGCTTCGCCGGGTTGCAGCGAAAACAACACAGGGTTCCAGCACGCCGTGCCCGCTGCGCTGGCCCACACTTTGGGCGGCGACCACTTTCCATCTTCGAAAATTGAGCCCCATATCGCCACGTCCGCCGCACCCTCGTGCGCGCCTCCAAACCAGGCGGCCAGCAGCTTGCCCCTGGCCAGCTCAACCAGCGTTGAGGCGTGACACTCCCGAAAAGGCGCGCGCGTAAAAATAAATTCGGAGCGGAGCATGGGTGCCTGCGAGAACAGCGGCGGCTTGGCATTGCTGCTGTTACAGCCGGGAGTGACGAGGCAAAGCGCCAAAGCGAGCAGGCCCAAAAGGACGGTGAGGGGATTATTGCGTTTGACCAGAATCACACGCAGACGCGAACAAGGCACGGGCGGCAAACACTCCTCTCCTGGAACCTGGAATTTGCGGAGGATGACGCGCCATAGTAATGGAACTTACCAACGTACGCCAGTAAAAAGTGGCGTTGCCCTTGGGTTGCTTCAGCGTTCAGAGGCAAGAGGCCGGAACCGTCTTATGGGCGTTTTCCAGATATGAGGTGTTAATAATGGCCCGCTGCGGTCGAGCTGAGTCCGTAAATTCCCCCACCGCGTTATGCCGGCCGGTGATTATTCAAATCCACTCGAGCGCGCCGCGCTTCAAGAGCCAGAAATAGCCGACGATCAGGATCCCGAGAAAAACGAACATTTCCAGAAGTCCGAAAAGTCCGAGCACGCGGAACTGAACCGCCCAAGGATAGAGAAAAACCGTCTCCACTTCAAAAACCACGAAAAGGATTGCGATCAGGTAATAGCGCACCGTATATCGGCCGCGCGAATCGGATTCCGGCGTGATGCCGCACTCATAAGGCATCAGTTTTTCAGCGGACTGGGGCGGCGTAGGGCGAACCAGCTTGGTAAGCCAAAGAAGAATTATAGGGAAGGATGCCGCGATCACGGCAAAGATTAGAATGGGTCCGTACTGGTTCAACATGGCATGGCTCCTTAGCCAGTAGCCCATCGTACCACGAAACGGCACGGGTGTAAGCGTTCCCTGGGCACGCGGTAGTGGTACAGTATGAACCGCGCGATCGCGTGGCGCCGCCATCCGGGCCGTGGTCTCGGGCGGGACGCCCGTGCCACAGATGAAACGTTACCGCTACCGGAACCCACGTCCCTTGCCTTTCGTAGCCGCAGGCTCAAGCAACGCTTTCCTGGGTTTCGTAGTTCCGCGGGCGCGTTATTCCCCTGCCTCACTCATAGAGCAGGTATTTGCCGCGCAGGTTGCGGAAGGCCTGCAGCCGCTCTTCCCAGTGCAACGCAATGGCGCGCGGATCGCGCCCCTGCTGAATGCTCTCAATCACCTGGCGCGAACCCACCAAAGGCACAGTTTTGGCCAACTGGAATCGGCCGGGAAACAAATGGTACAAGGCGGAGGCCAACTCCACGCCCAGCTCCGGTGAATTTAAGGCCTGGCGGTCAAGCAGCGCCAGGGATACACCGTGACAGGTTTCACCTTTAAACCGCGAACTCCGCGGCGTAAAGTCCACGGGAAGGAACCGCACGCCCTGAATCTTGCGCGCGTTCAGAAAAGCGCTCAGCTTTTTGGCATCAATCCATGGCGCGCCCACCCATTCAAAGGGCGTATCGGTGCCGCGCCCCACGCTCAGGTTGGCGCCCTCAATCATGCCCACGCCGGGGTAGAGCGCCTCCTCGGTCAGCGTACGCAGGTTCGGCGAAGGGTCAATCCAGGCAACGCCGGTTTCATCCAGCCAGTCGGTGCGATGCCAGCCTTGCATTTTGATCACGTGCAGGTCCGCGCCGATATGGTTTTCGTGGTTGAACATGGTCGCCAGCTCGCCCAGGGTCATGCCGTGGCGCACGGGCAGCGCAAAATAGGCGACGAACGACTTAAGGTCAGCGTCCAGCACCGGACCTTCGACCGAATAGCCGTTGATCGGGTTGGGGCGGTCCAGCACATAAATCGGAATGTGTCTTCGCGCCGCGGCCTCCATCATGTAGCCCAGGGTGGTCACGTAGGTGTAGTACCGCACTCCCGCATCCTGAATGTCGTAAACCACGGCATCGAGGCCGGCCATCATTTGCGGCGTGGGGCGATACGTTTTGCCAAACAGGCTGTAGACAGGCAGGCCGGTGGCGGGCTCTGTGGTGGAATCAACCGGCTCATCGGCCTTGCCGTAAAGACCGTGCTCGGGGCTGAAAATGGCGGTCAGTCTGACGCCCGGAGCGTGGAACAGCAAGTCAATCGTGCGGCGGCCCGCCGAATCGAGGCCGGAATGGTTGGTGACAAGGCCCACACGCTTGCCGCGCAGCGGTGCGAATCCCTCCGCCTCCAGCACGTCGATGCCGGTGCGCACCGCATCGTTGCGGAGCGGCGGGGTGCGGAAGCCATACAACAGATCGTAATAACCGGTGGAAGAAGCACGGCTGGCCAATTCGCCCGCCGAGGGAATGCGGCCGTAAACGGCGGCGGCAATGTTGGCCACCTGCGCCCGCAGCCCGATCACATCGCCTTTCCCTACCGGATGCACGGCGTTCGTCAGCAGCACGACGTAAGTCTTGGAAAACGGGTCAATCCAGATCGATGTGCCGGTAAAGCCCGAATGACCGAATGAGCCCACCGGAAACAGCTCGCCGCGATTGGAGGAGAAAGCGGTCTCAATATCCCATCCCAGGCCGCGCACCGCCATGGCGTTGGGCGGGGTCTGGGGCGTGGTCATCTTGGCCACGCTGGCGGCGGAAAGAATCCGCACGCCTTTGGCGCTGCCGCCATTCAGAATCATCTGGCAGAATATCGCCAGATCGTCAGCGCTTGAAAACAGCCCGGCGTGCCCGGCCACGCCTCCCATGTTGTAGGCGGTCGGATCGTGAACTTCGCCCCAAAGCATCTTGCCGCTGGCGCCGTGCTGGTACTGTGTGGGAGCGATATTCTCTCGCCACGAGCGCGGCGGCAGAAAGCGCGTATGCGTCATGTGCAGGGGCTTAAAGATGTGCTTGGCGCAATAGTCATTCAGCGATTCCCCGGAGACGCGCCGCACCAGTTCGCCCATCGTTTCATAATTGATGTCGCTGTAAATAAAGCGCGTGCCCGGCGGCTCAATGGGTTGCGTGTTTACAATCAGTTTGAGCGCGGTGTTGTAGCCGGACCACGCCGGCTCCAGCGGCAGATCGGGGGGCAGGCCGGAATAATGGGTCATCAGCTCCCGAATCGTGATTTCATCCTTGCCGTTGGCGCCAAATTCCGGCCAGTACTTCGCCACAGGATCGTTCAGGCGCAGCTTGCCCTGCTCAAAAAGCTGCATCACGGCCGTGGTGGTGGCAATCACTTTAGTCAGCGACGCCATATCAAAGATCGTGGTCGGCCGCATTGGCATGCGCCGCGGAGTCAGGGAACGCTCTCCAAAGGCGTGCCGGTAAACTACACGCCCGCTGTTGCCAATCAGCACCACTGCGCCCGGACATTTGCCCTCCGCAATGGCCTTCCGCACCACCGGAGCGATGGCGGCCAGCTTAACGGAAGCCCCGTCGCCGCCGCCAGCCTTTGCAACCTTTTTGGATCGCGCAGCCGGGCCTGAGACTGCCGCCGCGGATAGCGTAACCCCTGCAAAAATCATTAAGACAGCTATTGCCTGGATGTATCGGAATAATGCCCGTTCAACCCTTCTTCTCATTTCCACTCCCGCAACGAATTAAGGCCGTAAGCCTTTAAAAGCCGCACAACGACGGTCATCAGAATGTCATAACCCGCCAATTCAGGCAAAGCTTTCCCCCATAATTTTGCCTGACAGTGCTATCCGTATCGTCAATACTCTACGTGCAACTTCCCATGCCACCTTGCCCTTGGAGGTTTTTTTGCCTCACTCAAGCCACGGCGCGTCTTCCAGGCTCAATCGCCGTTACCGGCTGCCGGGCTAACAGCCACCGTTGCGCTCATAGAGCGCCGCTACAGCCGGAGCCGCTACCCCGCGCCTCTGGGAACGGGTTCGTAGAGCCCCGGAGGCGCGGCATAATTTAGCCCAGCGCGACAGCGCTGGGCTGGCCAGCCAAAATGGGATTCCCGCCAGCCCCGGCACGCGTCGTGTCATCCTGAGTCGCGGTTTGCGCGGCGAAGGATCTCGCCCTGGCTGTTTCCGGCAGCACAACCCGCGGACCTCAAAACCGAAGGTCCGTGCTTGTATATTGGTTTTTGT
>VFSW01005818.1_pt1 | contig 18192 bp, 17 predicted proteins | sample 5358111 | NCBI WGS metagenome assembly VFSW01 (sample SAMN11554181, study PRJNA540505) | mine drainage metagenome | isolation source: sediment from site ElyBrook_90M | place: USA: Ely Copper Mine, Vershire, VT | collected 2017
CCGCCGCCCGCCGCCGCCGCGCATCGACGTCCCCGCACAGCGCGACCTCCGCGCGGGCGCGCCGCAGCGCCCGGGCAGGGGCGAGCAGCCGGCCGACCCCGGCCCGGGCCGGGCGCGCGGCCCGGCCGCCGAGCAGTCCGGGCAGGACCTCCACGGCCAGGTAGGCGATCGGCCCGGCGGGCGGCAGCAGCGCGATCGCCCAGATCCACAGGGAGTTCCGTCCGGTCCTGATCACGTGCACGATCAGCGCGGCTTGGATCGCGATCGACAGCAGGGAGGCGAAGATCAGGTGCATATCGGCCTATTCTAAATGCAGATCGACCGGCGCCGCGCGGCGCCCGTGCAGGTGCAGCCCGCGGCGCATGCCGCGCGGCAGGTCCTCGGGGTGGTGCACGGCAATCACCACCGTGATCCCCCGGCGCATCAAGCGCTCGAGCAGACGCTTCATCGCAAGACGCTGCCGGGGATCGAGCCCGGTGAACGGCTCGTCGAGCAGCAGCAGGCGCGCGTCCGCGGCGAGCGCGCGCGCGATCAAGGCGCGCCGCAGCTCACCGTAGGACAATTCCCTCGGCCGGCTGCCCGCCACGGCGCGCAACCCGAAGAAGTCGAGCCAGCGCGCCGCCGCGCGCCGGTCGGGCGCGGTCAGCGGATCGACGAGGCCGATGCTCGCGTGGCGGCCGCTCGCGACCAGTTCGAGCACGCTCACGTCGATCGCGTAGTCGCTCTGCAATTCCGGCGATACGAAACCCACGGTGCGCTTCCATGCCTCGATGTTCGCGCCGCGCGGCAGCCCGGCGCGCTCGATGACGCCGCCCTGCGCGGGCGCGAGATCGCCATACAGCAGCTTCAGCAGGCTCGACTTGCCCGCCCCGTTCGCGCCGAACACCGCCCAATGCTCCCCGGCGCGCAGCTCCCAGTCGAGCCCGCGCAGGACCGGACGGTAGTCGACGTACAGGTCGACGCCGCGCAGGCGCACCAGGCGGGCCCGGGCGCCGCGGGGGCCCGCCTCGACGGGCCGCGGCGCCGCGCGGCGCACCCGCACGGGCCGCGCCGGCCGCGCCTCGCCGGCCAGACGCTCGAGCCGCGCGAGATCGGCCGGCCGCAGGCGCCCGGCCGAACGCACGCGACCGTCGGCGAGCGCGATCAGGCGCCCGGTTCCGGGCGGCACGTCGGCCGCCCGATGCGCGGCGACCACCCAGGCCTGGCCGCGGCGGCGCGCCGCCTCGAGCGCCGCGTCCAGCTTGCGGCGATGGGCCGCGTCCAGACCGTTGTGCACCTCGTCGAGCAGCAGCCAGTCCGGATCCTGCACCAGCGCCCGGGCGAGCAGCGTCAGGCGCTTCTCGCCGTAGGACAGCGACAGGAATCGCCGGTCCGCAAGCCCCGCGATGCCGCAGGCGCGCAGGCCCGCCCCGACCCGCCGGCGCTCGGCCGGCGTGACGGGCGCGAGCAGCAGATCGGTGCGCTGCAGTCCGGTCGCGACCACGTCCCGCACGGGCAGATTCCAGCCGTGGCGGGCGTACTTCTCCTGCAGCTCGGCGCCGACGTACGCGAGCCGCGGCTTCGCCTCCAGCTCGGTCAGGGTCCGGCGGCCGCGCCGATAGACGCGCCGCGCCTCGCCGGTGGGCGTCGGCCAGATCTCGGTGGCGATCAGCTTGAGCAGCTGCGTCTTGCCGGCGCCGTTGGCCCCGAGCAGCGCCCAGCGTTCGCCGGCCCGCAGGCTCAACGAGACCTCACGCAGCACCCAGCGCCGGCCGCGCCGCACGCCGACCGCGTGCAACGTCACCCCGAGACGGGCGCGCCCGGGGCGCCCCTTAGGCTCCGGCATGGCGTGGCGCTTCCCCGTCGGCGCGCGTCCACAGCACGTCGGTCGGCAAGACGGCATCCGGAGCGAATCCGGCCTGGTCGCGGTGCGCCCGGTAGATCGGGGCGAAATCGGTGTCGTAGGCGCTGCGAAACAGCTGCTCGAAGCTGTCGACGACGAAGTAGGTCTTCTGATAGGCGTCGATCAGATAATCGGTGCGCATCACGCGCGTCAGGTCGAAGCCGATCCGGTGCGGCGCATCGCTGTCGATGCTGTAGGCGGTCTCGCCGGCCGAGGACAGGATGCCCGCCCCGTAGGCGCGCAGCCGCCCGCCGTCGCGGATCAGGCCGAACTCGACGCAGTACCAGTAGAGGCGGGCGAGCATCTTCAGGCCGCCCTCGGCCACGGCTTTGGCGCCGGCCGCCCCGTAGGCCTGCACGAAATCCGCGAACACCGGGTCGCAGAGCAGCGGCACGTGTCCGAAGAAGTCGTGGAACACGTCCGGCTCCACCAGATAGTCGATCTCCTCGGGCGTGCGCAGCCACACCGTCACCGGGAAGCGCCGCTCGGCGAGATGCGCGAAGAACTGCTGCTCGGGGATCAGCCCCGGCACCGCGACGATGCGCCAGCCGGTCGCGCGATGCAGCACCTCGCTCGCCGCGTCGAAGCGCGGGATCCGCCGTTCGACGCCGAGCTTCGCGAGGCCGGCGAGGAACTGCTGGGCGGCATAGCGCTGCACGAGCGCACTCTGCCGGTCGAGCAGGCGCCCCCAGAGCGCATGCTGTGCCGGTGTGTAGCCGTGCCAGATCTGTTCCACCGCATAGTCCGGTCCGGCCGCGGAATAATCGCCGCGAAGCTTGACCTCGTGAGCCGCGGGCGCGCTGGGTAGGTTCATGATAGTTTCATGCATTTCAGTGATCTGCTTCACATTTTGACACAGTTGCGGCGGACTACGGAGCCGCTACACTGGAGCGCATGTCCAATCCCCCGAACGCCCGGCGGCTGGGCGGCCCGCCTCCTTGGGATGAGCTGGCGCGGCCGGACTCGGAGCAATGCCAGCGCTTCCTGGCCGAGTCCCTGTCGCTGCTGCTGGCCGATCTGCTGCGCTCGGTGCTGACCGATGCCAGTCCCGCGCTGCCCGCCGAAGAGTCCGCGGTGGAACGGTACCGGGTGCTGGCCGAATCGCTCGCGGACGGCGAGTCGCGCCGGCGCACCACCATCGGCATCACCCGCGCCGGACTCGCCAAGCGCTGCGTCACCTGGCTCAAGATCTTGCTGACCGTGCCCTCGAACGCCGCCAACAGCGCGCCCATGCGCGAATTCGTCGACGCCCTGGGACTGTTCCCGGCGCTGTTCGACAGCGAGCCCTCGGCGCGATCGCGCCGCGCCCGGCTCACCTGGCTGCTGACCCACGATCGACGCCTGGACGCCAGCACGCGCGAGGCGGCCACGGCCTTGATCGAGGCCTGCGAGCACCTGGGGGTGCTGCTCTGGCCGGACGCGGAAACCGCCTGATCGCACGCTTGGCTCCTCGAGTGTTCATGACCATGTCCGCTGCTGCGGCGCGCTCCGTGCAACCCTAGCGCCCGCCCGCGGATTTGCCGGTATACTGCTCCGTTAGTCCGGTAATCCGCGTCGGAGTTCTCAAAAGTGTTATCCGCCCAAAAGCTCGAGCCCGCACCGCCGCCCGCCGCGGAGGAAGCCTGTTCCGCGCCGCCCGCGGACAAGTCACGCTTTCGCTTCCAGAAGATGCTGCAGCCGTTCACGCTGGAGCGTGCCGTCGTGGTGCCGATCCTGTGGTTCCTGCTCGACTGGCTGGTGCTCGGCGCGGCGATCGCGAGTCTCCTGGTGGTCGACCCCTGGTGGGTGAAGGTGTTCGCCTCGCTGGTGGCGGCACTGTGGATCGCGCGCCTGTTCGTGATCGGGCACGATGCCTGCCACGGCGCCTACACGCCCAGCAAGACGCTGAACGTGTGGATCGGCCGAATCGCCTTCCTGCCCTCCCTCACCCCCTACAGCCTGTGGGAGATCGGCCACAATCTCGCGCACCACGGCTTCACCAACTTGAAGGGCCGAGACTACGTCTGGACGCCCTACTCGCCCGAGGAATTCGCGCGCCTGCCCTGGACGCGGCGCCAGCTCGAGCGCGTCTACCGCAGCGGCGTCGGCCAGGGCGTGTACTACATGGTGGAGATGTGGTGGAAGAAGCTGTACTTCCCCGGCCGCAAGCACGTGACCTCGCGGCGCGCGAGCTACACCATCGATAGCCTGCTGGTCACGGCCTTCGGCGTGCTCTGGATCGGCGGACTGATCGCCTGGGGCGCGCATAGCGGCCGCTCCATCGTCTCGCTGCTGGTGTTCGGATTCGCCGTGCCGTTCTTCCTGTGGAACTGCCTGATGGGCTTCGTGATCTACGTGCAGCACACCCACCCGCGCGTCGCCTGGTACGAGCGGCGCGACGAGTGGTCGGCGAACGCCGGCTACGCCACCACCACGGTGCACGTGAAGTTGCGGCGCCCGTTCGACGGGCTGATCCATTACATCCTCGAGCACGGCGCCCATCACGTGAACATGGGCGTCCCGCTGTATCGGTTGAAGGCCGCGCAGGCGCGCCTCAGCGCGACCCTCGACGAGCGGCTGAACTCCGAGGTGTTCACCTGGCGCTACTACTGGAACACGGTGCGCCGCTGCAAGCTGTACGACTTCGCCAAGCACGTGTGGACCGACTTCGACGGCCGCATCACCTCGACCCCCATGGTGGTGCAGACGCGCTGATCAGCGCGCCGCACCCGGCGTGTAGCGCAGCGTGGCCAGCCAGTTCCGGCCGTCCTGCGGATAGTAGAGCGCGGTTTCGTACCGCCGGCCGTTGAGGTTGGCGACCTTGCCCTCGAGCGCGAGCGAGCGGCTCATATGCCAGGTGGCGAGCAGATCGAGCATCGTATATCCCCCGAGCGGCTGCGTGTTCGCGAGGTCGTCGAACCGTCGGCCCGACACGTTCAGGCGCGCGCCCGCCGTGCCCTGGCTCCACAGGCGCGTGAGCTCCAGCCGGCCCGAGTATTCCGCCCGGCGCGGCAATAGATTGCCCTCGTAGGGTGCGGCCGACTGGTTGCGCGGATCGGTCCAGGTGCCGGTCAGTCCCGCGGTCCATCCGTCGAACCGGCGCTGCGCCTGCAACTCGGCGCCCCGGATCAGGCTGCGGTCGATGTTCTGCGCCGTGAAGGAATTCGGATCGGTCTCGATCAGATCGGTGATGCGGGTCTGATAGGCATGCAGGGACCACAGACCCCAGCCCGTGCCCTGGTCCAGGCCCAGTTCCACCGAATGCGAGCTCTCCGGCTTGAGCGTGGGCGTGCCGTAGTACGGGTAATACAGCTCGTTGAAGGTCGGCGCCTTGAAGGCGGTGGCGTACGAGGCGCTGAAGCGCAGATCGCCGGCGAACCGGTAGCCCCAGGCCGCGCCGCCCGTGGTCTTGCCGCCGAACTGCTGGTTATCGTCGTGCCGCGCGCTCACCGTCACGTGCTGGGCGCCGAGTGCGGCGTCGTACTCCCCGAAGGCGCCGGTGTCGCGCCGCGACGTGACCGCATAGTCGGTGTTGCTGTCGATCCGGTCGAGCAGGTAGTCGCCGCCCACGGTCACGGTCTGGCCCGCGGCCAAGCGCCAATCGGCCTGCAGTGAGCTGCTCGTGCGCACCGTATCGAACAGGCTCGGCGCAACGGGCGATTGCGGATTCACCGCGAGGCCCACGGCCACGTCCGTCGCCTGGTCGCGCGCCTGTCCGGCGCGCAGCGAGATCCGCAGCGCATCCGCCGGCGACCATTGGCCGGTGGCGCCGAGCACCTGCTGCACGAAATATTCGCGGTTCTGGTAGTCGCTGTGAAAGTCGCTGGCGCCGCTCGCGCGCAGCGCGAACGCCTCGACCTGGGCGTCGTCCGCGGGCCGATACGTGAACCGGCCGGACACCGAGGCATTGCGGTAGCGATCGTCGTAGGGCACGTTCGTGTAGCAGCCGCCGCCGGGCTGGCTCGGGCTCACGTACGGCGCGCCGAGGCAGGAGTCGAAGCCGTTGGTCGTCTGGTAGGCGCCCGAGACGTCGTAGGAAACCTGCTTCGACCCGCCGCCGATGCCGCCCTCGACCTGCTGATAGCCGTGGCTGCCCGCCGAGTAGCCGAGCTCCGGCGCCGGTGCGCCGGAACCCTGCCGCGTGAAGATCTGAATCACGCCGCCGACGGCGTCCGAACCGTACAGGCTCGAACGCGGACCGCGCACGATCTCGATGCGCTCGATCTGCGACACCGGCAGATACTGCAGCGCCGTGCTGCCGACCGTCGCCGAACTCAAGGGGATGCCGTCGACCAGCACCAGCACGTGGTCCGACTCGGTGCCGCGCATGAACAGCGTGCTCTCCTTGCCGAGCCCGCCGTTGTTGGCGAGTTCGATGCCGGCTTCGCCGATCAACAATTCCTGCAGGGACGTCGCCTGGCGCGCCTCGATGGTCGCGCGGTCGAGCACCGTGACGGAGGCGAGCGCCTCGCCCGCCGCCTCGGGCGTGCGCGTCGCCGTCACCACGATCGAATCGAGCGCACCTTGGGCGTCGCCCAGGGCGCTGGTGCTCGCCAGCAAGGAAATAGAGGACAAAAAGACGGGTAGAGCGCGGCCGCGCTCGATCTCGATCATCATGTTCAAACCCCCATGCACCCACCGTGCATGTCGCAAAGCGTCCAATGAAGGGTGTGCAGGGGGATGCGACACGAAGGGGTCTTCGTATCGATGTCGCCCACCGCAACACCTACCGCTGCGATGGGCCGGTATACGGGCTCGCGAGCGGACCTCCCTGGGGGAAGATCCGACGAGTCGCCTTCCCATGCCGCGAGGCACAGTGGCGTATCGACTCGTCTTGACTCGCTTACCGTTGCGGGGGCAGCTCCGGAATCGCGCTGGCGCGCTCACCGGCTTCCCGTTTAAATCGCGGCGGATGCTGCCGCCGCGATCACCTCAACGCCCGCACAGTGTGCAGAGGAATCCGGGCGGGGTCAACCCGGAGCTCGCCGCTCGGCGAGCCTCAGCGCGCGTGCAGGCGGGCCGCGTGATGGCGCAGATGATCCGCCATGAACGTCTGCATGAAGTAATACCCGTGATCGTAGCCCGGCTGCATGCGCAGGTTCAGCGCCTGACCGGACTTCGCCGCCGCGGCCACGAACTTCTCCGGCATGAGCTGCTGCGCGAGGAACTGATCGGCCGTGCCCTGATCGATCAATATCGGTCCGGGAAACGGCCGGCGCGCCACGAGCTCGCTCGCGTCGTGCTCGCGCCAGGACTCGCGGTCGCCGCCGAGATAATTGGTGAACGCCTTGACGCCCCAGGGACATTGCATCGGCGCCACGATGGGCGCGAAGGCCGATACCGAGCGGTAGCGCTCGGGGTTGCGCAGCGCGATGGTGAGCGCGCCGTGCCCGCCCATCGAATGGCCGAAGATGCTCATCACGCCGGCGAGCGCGGGCAGATTCGCCTCCACGACTTCCGGCAGCTCGCGCGTCACGTAGCTGTACATGCGGTAATTCGCCGCCCAGGGCTGCTGGGTCGCGTCCACGTAGAAGCCCGCCGCCTGGCCGAAGTCCCAGGCGTCGGCGTCGCCCGGAATGCGCGGCTGGCGCGGACTCGTGTCCGGTCCGATCAACATCAGGCCGAGTTCGGCCGCGAGCGCCTGGGCATGCGCCTTGATCGCGAAGGTCTCCTCGGTGCAGGTCAATCCCGCCAGGTAGTACAGCACCGGCACCTTGCCGGTGCGCGCCTGCGGCGGCAGGTAGGCCGAGAATTTCATCGGCCCGCCGGTCTCGCGCGATTCGTGCGTGAAGAACTGCTGCACGCCGCCGTAGCAGCCGTGCTCCGAGATCAGCTTGATGGAGCTCATGGACTCGTGTCCTCCTGAAGGAATCAGTTGGCGGCCGCCGCCTGCTTGGCGGCACCGTCGCGTTCGGCGACCCAGCGATCGAAGGAGTCGATATCGGACGGACGGACGCCGTCGGCGGCGGCGCGGTGCCGCGCGACCCACTGCTGCATGAGAGTCATGAGCCGGTCGGCGCCCGCCCGATCATGGTTGTACAGATCCATGTAGGCCGGCTTGACGGCATCGACCCGGTCGAGCGCCAGCAGCGCCTCGCCGCGGTGCTCGACCGCGTCGTAGCTGTTCGCCTTGAGCGCGAGCGCGTGATCGTAATCGTCCACCGACTCGGCGAAGGCGCCGAGCTTCAGGTGCACGTAGCCGACGTCGTTCCACGCGTCGAACAGGTCGCCCCTCTGGCTCAACGCCTCGGTGAACTGATCCAACGCCCGGTTGTAGGCATCCTGCACCTTCCCGAGGGCGGCCGCCTTCTTGTCCGGATTGGCCGCGTTCGCCGCGGCAATCTCCTGTTCCTTCGCCTTGTTGAGCGACTTGACGCCGGCGGCATAGGCCTTCTGCGCCGCCTTGTCCGGCGGCACCGGCAGGGGATCCGCGGTCAACGTGGTCGGCATGCCGCCGGCGCCCCCGGGGGGCATCTGCGCGTCGGCGCGCCCGGCGCCGCAGACCGCGACCGCCGCGAGCAGCCAGGCGCCGGCGTGTGGTAGTTTTCGCATCATGCCTCATCTTAAATTCTCGGGCGCCGCCGCGCTGGCTTTTTTGACGGCCGGCGCGTACGCCGCGTACGCCGCGCCGCCGCCCGCCGCACCCGCCGCACCCGCCATGGGCGCCGTGCTGGCCGCCTCCGCCCCCGGCGATTGGCGCCCGGTCGATCCGGCGCGCACCTTGTACGTCGATCTGCCGGCCGGGCGGGTGGTCATCGAGCTCGAGCCGCGTTTCGCGCCGCTGCACGTCGCCGCCATCGAGCGGCTGGCCCGCGCGGGGTACTACGACGGCCTGCCCATCCTGCGGGTGCAGGACAACTACGTGGTGCAGTGGGCCGATCCCGAGCACCGCCATCCGCTGCCGGACGGGCCCCTGCGCGTGGCGCCGGAGTTCGACTCGGTGCTCAGCCCATCGCTGCCCTTCACGCGCCTGCCCGACGGCGACGTGTACGCGCCCGAGGCGGGCTTCAGCGACGGCGTTCCCGTGGGGCGGTCGGTCCGCGAGCGGCGCGTCTGGCTCGCGCATTGCTACGGCATGGTCGGGGTCGGCCGCGACCTGGACGCGGCCAGCGGCAGCGGCGCCGCGCTGTCCGTCGTGATCGGACATGCGCCCCGTCATCTGGACCGCAACGTCGCCCTGGTCGGACGGGTGCTCGAGGGCATGGAACTGCTCGCCGGGCTGCCGCGCGGCGCCGGCCAGATGGGCTTCTACACCCCCGAGCAGCAGCCGCTGCGCATCGAGAGGATCCGCGTGGCGGCGGACCTGCCCGCCGCCGAACGCACCCCGCTCGAGCAGCTGCGCACCGATACACCCACGTTCGCGGCCCTGGTCGAGTCGCGGCGCAATCGACCCGAGGAATTCTTCAAGCGGCGCGCCGGCAAGATCGACCTGTGCAACGTGCCGCTGCCGGTGCGCGCCGCGCCCGCGCGTCATTCGCCCTGACGGGAGGCTTCGTCGATGCCGATCTGCAGATTGGCGGTGGCGATGCGCACCTCGATCAGGAACGCGAGCAGCGCCGCGGCCAGCGACAGCATCGACAGGATGAACATGCAGGCGATGAACGCCGAGAGATCCCACCTCAGGAAGGCGTTCAGGAACAGCATCACCACCACCAGGGCGATGAACAGCGCCGACAGCGTGATCAGGGTGATCGCCGCGTTCATCCAGCGCGCCCGGCGCTTGAGGATGGCAAGCTGGCCGTGCAGGTGCCGCGCATCCACCCGTTGATCGGGGTCGTACAGGCGCGCCTCCATGCCGCGCGCCCGGTCGACGATGCGCGCCAGACGGCTGGTCAGGACGTTCAGGGTGACCCCGATCGCCGAGATCAGGAAGATCGGCGTGAGCGCGATCTGGATCAGGTGCGCGATTTCCGCCGAGTGCACCGAATACGCGGCCGCCGTGAGCGTGTCGTTCATTCGCGCTCGCCGACGCGCACCCGCACGGTCAGCGATCCGGCGTCGCGGAAGCGCAATTCCACGGGGAATTCGGCGCCGGCGGCGAGCGGCGCGGCCAAACCCATGAGCATCACGTGCACGCCGCCCGGCTCGGCGCGCACCGTGGCCCCGGGCGGGCAGTCGAGGTACGGCAGTTCGCGCATCTGCATCGTGCCCTCGACGGTGCGGGTCTCGTGCAGATCGGCATGCGCCGCGGCCGGCGTCGAGAGCGCCATCAGGCGATCGGCCCGCGCCCCCCGGTTGGTGATGGCGAAATACATCGCCGCGGCGCCCGCGCCCGGCGCCGTGGGCCGGGCCCAAGGGTCGCGCACCTCGAGCGCGCCCACCCGGTAGAGCGGCGCGGACGACGCACCGGCGGCCGCCGGCGGCGCGCCCAGCGACCGGCCGATGAAGAACACCCCGATGGCGGCGATCAGGCAGTAATAGCCGAACCAGCGCCAGCGTCCGCTCTCGAGCCAGCGGGACAGCCAGGCGAGCGCGAGCCAGCCGGCCGCGAAGCTGAGCGCCATGCCGCCGAGACTCAGGCCGAGCCACCCGCCGAGGCCGCCGGCATGCGCCTTCATCAGCCTATGCCCCTCCAGCACGATCACCGCGGGCGTCAACACCACCGCCAGCGCGAAGCTGTAGTTCTCGAGCGTCTCCTGCCGCAGACCGCGCAGCAGGCCGGTGGAAATCGTCGCGCCGGAGCGCGAGAAGCCGCGAAACGGCAGGCACAGGCCCTGCACGGCACCGATCCACAGCGCATCGCGGGTGAGCACCTGGTCGCGGCGCGGCCCGGTCGTCGCGGCCCGGCCCGACCAAATGATCAACACGCCCACGGCGGCGAGCGCCGCCGCGATCAGGGTCATGTTGCCGAACAGTTGTTCGACGTCGTGCGTGGCGGCGTCGCGCAGCACCAGCTTCTCGATGATCAGCTTGAGGCACAGACCGACCGCGCCCGTGCATGCCGTGGCGACGGCGAGGCTGCGGGCGAAGGCCCAGAACGCGGGGCGCGAGGAGAAGTATCGGCTGCGCCAGGCCGGCCAGAAATACGCGATGCACGCGAACATGGTCCCGGTATGCAGCATCACCAGCAGGAAGGTCATGCCGGGGCTCGTGGGATCGAGGCCCATCAGCCGCTCGGCGACGATCACGTGCGCGGAGCTCGACACCGGCAGCAGTTCGCAGGCGCCCTGCACGATGGCGAGGATCAGGACTTTGAGCAGCACCGGCATGTCGAGGAACTCGTGGTGGACGACCCGGCTATTGCATCGCAACTGGGCCTCGGCCGTCCAGCGCCGCGGCCGAGATTCCTGCGGCGCACAAAAAAGCCCCGACCGCCACAGGCGGCCGGGGCTTTACGGTAGCTCTTACTTGGAGCTGGAAGAAGAGGCGGAGGACTTCTTGCTCTTCTTCTTCTTCGTGTGATGCTTCTTCGCCGGCTTCGCGGTGTCGGTGGCGGCGCTGGCGGCCGGCGCATCGGCGGCGGGCGCGGACTTCGCCGGCTCGGCGGCCATGGCACCGGCGGCGAGACCCATGCTCAACAGGGCGGAGCTGATCAGCGTTGCGTACTTATTCATTTCATTGACTCCAACGGTGGTATTGACGGACAAGGCCAGAGAATACGACGGAACGGCGGCTTTCATCCGACATGAAGATCATTTCACGAAGGCCGGCGCCCGCCGCGCGAGCGCACGTGCCATATGAGGTATGCCACGATCGCGACGTTGCCCAGGATCACCAGCGCCTTGCCGGCGTTCGGCCGTTCGAACATCTCCCACACCTCGAAGGGAATCAGCGAACCGGTGATGATGGTGGTCAACCACTCGGCCCAGCGCTTCTGCATCCACAATCCGACCCCTTCCACCGCAAATACCGCGGCATACCCCAGGGTCACCGCCCGCAGCGCGTGCAGGCGCGCCTCGCTCAAGCCGCTGAACCACTCGAGCGCCCGTGAGATCAGCACGTGCTCGAGGCCCGACGGACGCTCCGCCGACCACGTCAGGAGCTTGGCGAGCAGCGACGCATCGTGCAGCCGCAGCTCGCCGTAGGCGGCGAGCAGCAGCAACAGCACCTTGAGCAGCTTGTAAAGCGCGATGGTGCGCAGCATCCCGAAGCCGGGCGGATGCACCGGCGACCTCACGGGCGCCATGAGAGGTCAGGCCCGACCCGCGGGCGGCTGGAACTCCAACGTGGCGTCCAGCAGCGCCGGGATGTCGAACACCGCGCGCTCGTTGTCGATCACCAGGCGCGCGACCGCGGCCGCCGCCACCAGGGCTGCCGGCACCTGGATCCGGTCGCGGTCGCGGACCACCGTCCAGGTATCGAGTCGCTTGTCCTGGAACGCCAGGTTCAATGCGCTCCAGCGCAGCAGCGCCGCGCGCGCGAGCGGCGTATCCCCGCCCCATTGGCGCTGCGCCAGCGTGGTGGCCGAGCTCACCGCGATCTCGGCGTGCGGCAGGGTCATCAACTCCTGGATGTACTTGACCATCTCGTCCGGCGGCACGTGCATGTCGAGGTCAAGCGTGGCCGTTTCGTTCATGGTTCCGGCATTTTACGTCGGATTCTCGAGGCTGAACACCGCGGCCTCGTCGTCGTAGGCGAAGGCCTCCGCGTAGCGCGCCCAGCTCACCACCGCGCGCAAGCTCTGGTCGGCCGCCTCCTCGTTCATGAAATCCTCCAGCTCGTCGATGAAGCGGCTCTTGCGGGCCGAGTGCGAGGCGCGCTCGTCGAGCACCCGGCGGACGTGCGCGGCGAGCGGCACGTAGGTGAGCAGGTGCCTCTGGAAGATCCGCTTGCGCTCGTCGAGCGCCGCATGCGCGAACGCCAGGCCGTCCTCGGTGAGCTTGATGTCGCCGCCCTCGACCTCCGCAAAGCGCAGCATTTGCAGCGTTTCGGCGACCGGGAACAGCTCGTCGATCTCCATCTGCAGGTCGGAGGCGATCTCGGGCAGATCCGCCTTGCCGTTGAACGGCGCCGCCGCCACGGCCTCCATCAAGCCCGACAGCAGGTTCGAGGACACCCGCGGCAGGATGCTGCCGATCCCCAGGCCCGGGAAGCGCTCCTGCCGGGCTCCGGGCGCGGCACCCTTGGGGCGCGCGGTCATCTCCACGTAGATCCGCTCGACCATCTCGCGGAAACTCGGCTCGAGCCGATTGCGCGGCTGCGCCATGGTCACCTTGATCTCGCTCAGGATGCGTCCGGGATTGCTGCCGAACAGCAGGATGCGGTCGCACATCAGAACCGCCTCCTCGATGTTGTGCGTCACCAGGATCACCCCCTTGATGGGCATGCGGCCCTCGGCCCACAGGTCCAGGAAGTCGGTGCGCAGGGTCTCTGCGGTCAGCACGTCGAGCGCCGAGAACGGCTCGTCCATCAGCAGGATGTTCGGATGCACGACCAGGGCACGCGCGAATCCCACCCGCTGGCGCATGCCGCCCGACAGCTCGCGCGGATAGGCCGACTCGAACCCGTCGAGGCCGATCAGGTCGATGGCCGCGAGCGAGCGCTTGCGGATCTCGGCGCGCGGCAGCCGCTGGGCTTCGAGCCCGAGCGCCACGTTCTCGAAGACGGTCAGCCACGGAAACAGCGCGAAGCTCTGGAACACCATCGCGATCCCCGGAGCGGGGCCCGAGATGGGCTGGCCCAGGTAACTGATGCGGCCGCCGCTCGGCTCCGCGAGGCCCGCGATCAGGCGCAGCAGCGTCGACTTGCCCGAGCCGGAACGGCCGAGCAATCCGACGATCTGCCCCTCGCGCAGCTCGAGATTCATCCCCTCGAGCACCAACAGCTCCTCGGCGTCGGGCACCGGAAACGCCTTGCGCACGTCGGTACATTGCAGGAGCGGTGACTCGTTCATGGGGCAGCCCCGTCAAGTGATGCGAAATTTGCGCTCGGCGTAGTAGTACATCGGCCGCCAGAACAGCCGGTTGATGACCACGACGAACAGACTCATGATGCCGATGCCGAGCACGATGCGGTGAAAATTCCCCGCCGCGGTCGCCTCGGCGATGTAGGCGCCGAGGCCCCGCGCCTGCACCTGCGTGTCGCCCCAGCTCGCGAGCTCGGCCACCACCGCGGCGTTCCACGATCCGCCCGAGGCGGTGATCGCGCCGGTCACGTAGAAGGGCAGGATCGCCGGCAGCGCCACCCTGCGCCACCACAGCCAGCCCGAGACGCGGAAATTCGCGGCCACGTAGCGCATCTCCGTCGGGATTGCGGACGCACCCGCGATCACGTTGAACAGAATGTACCACTGCGTGCCGAGGATCATGAGCGGACTGAGAAAGACGTCCGGATTCAGCCGCCAGGTGACGATGCCGTAGACGACGATGGGGAACAGCAGATTGGTCGGGAACGCCGCCATAAACTGCGCGATGGGTTGGACGATCTGCGCCACTCGCGGGCGCATGCCGACCCACACGCCGATCGGCACCCAGATGAGGCTCGCCAGCGCGATCAGCACGAACACGCGCAGCATGGTGAGCAGCGCGAGACCGGCGACCGACAGCGCCTCGGCCGCCGTGGTGTCGGCAATCAGCCCCTCGACGATGCGCCACAGGCCGAGCAGCACGGCGATCAGCAGCACGCCCATCCAGAGGAGATCGAGGCTGGTGCGCCGCCCCCGGGTGACCTCGGCCGCCGGCTGCGCATCGCGCGGCAGCGCCCGGCTGGTCCAAAGCACCACGGAGTGGAACGCGATGGTCGCGGCACGCACCAGCCGCGACCGCCGCAGCATGACCAGCGCCCAGGATTCCGGCACCCGCGCACCGGGCTCCTGCTCGACGCGGAACCGGTCCACCCAGGCGACCAGCGGGCGGAACAGCAGCTGATCGCACAGGAAGATCACGACGAACATGGCGCCGATGGCCCAGGCGATCGCGCCCAAATCCTTCTTCTCGATGGCGAGCGCGATGTAGGAGCCGATGCCGGGCAGGGCCACGGTGGTGTGTCCGACGCTGATCGACTCGGAGGCCACCACGAAGAACCAGCCGCCCGACATGGACATCATCATGTTCCAGATCAGGGCCGGCAGGCCGAAGGGGACCTCGAGCTGCCAGAAGCGCATCCACGGCGAGAGACGGAACGACTCGGCCGCCTCGGTCAGCTCCACCGGTATGGTGCGCAGCGACTGGTAGAAGCTGAACGCCATGTTCCACGCCTGGCTCGTGAAGATCACGAAGATCGAGGCGAATTCGACCCCGAGCACCCGGCCCGGGGCGAGCGACATGAAAAAGACGTAAGTCACCGACAGAAACCCGAAAATCGGCACAGACTGTAGAATGTCGAGGATCGGCACGAGGATCCGGCCGGCGCGTTCGCTCTTCGCCGCCCACGTGGCGTAGGTCAACGTAAACAGCAGCGACAGGGCGAGCCCCGCGAACATCCGGAAGGTGGTGCGCGCGGCGTATTCCGGCAGATGCCTGGGATCGAGCGACAGCGGCGTGACTTCGAGCTGCGAGAGCGGCGCGAACAGGCCGCGCGAGGTCTCGCCGAGGAACACGATCAATCCGATGACCACGATGAACGCCAGCACGTCCCAACGGGACACGAGGTCGCGAAGAAAGCCGAATGGTGCCGCGCGTTTCATGGCCGGCATTGTCTCAGGACAGATCACGAAGTAGCTAGTAGGGCACGACCCTCGAGCCGCACGACCATGCAAGAGACTCTCGCGTCCGCCTCCCTGCCCGACGACCGCCGCGAACACGGCGCCCTGCGCGTTCTCGGCGCGATCAGCTTCGCGCATTTCCTCAACGACATGATGCAGTCGCTGATCGTCGCTATCTACCCGCTGCTCAAGGGCGGCTTCCACCTGAGCTTCGCGCAGATCGGCGCGATCAGCCTGACGTATCAGGTCTGCGCGTCGGTGCTGCAGCCGCTCGTGGGCGTGTTCACCGACCGCCATCCTCAGGCCCACGCCTTGAGCGCGGGGATGGGCTGCACGCTCCTCGGCATCGTGCTGCTGGCGGTCGCGCCGGATTATCCGACGCTGCTGCTGGCGGCGGCCCTGGTGGGCACCGGCTCGGCGATCTTCCATCCCGAGTCATCGCGCATCGCCCGACTCGCCTCCGGCGGCCGCCATGGGTTCGCGCAGTCGATCTACCAGCTCGGCGGCACGGGCGGCAGCGCCATGGGGCCGCTGCTCGCGGCCTGGATCATCCTGCCGCACGGCCGGCGCAGCCTCGCCTGGTTCGCGCCCGCCGCGCTGCTCGCGATCGCGGTGCTCTGGCGGGTCGGACGCTGGCACCGCGACCGGCACCTGGCAGGACCGGGCGCCGCGCAGCGCCGCCGGGCGGCTTCGAGCCCGGCCGACCGCGCGCGCGCCGCCTGGGCCGTCGCCATCCTCCTGCTGCTCGTGTTCTCGAAGTACTTCTACCTGGCGAGCATCACGAGCTATTACAGCTTCTACCTCATCGAGCGATTCCACGTCTCGGTGCGCACCGCGCAGATGCTGCTGTTCGTGTTCCTGGCGGCCGCCGCCCTCGGCACTCTGCTGGGCGGGCCCCTGGGCGATCGCATCGGCCGCAAGCACGTGATCTGGATCTCGGTGCTGGGCGTCGCCCCGTTCACGCTCGCCCTGCCCTACGTCGGCCTCGGCGGGACGGTCGCCCTGAGCTTCGTCATCGGACTCATCCTCTCGTCGGCCTTCCCGGCCATCCTGGTGTTCGCGCAGGAGCTGCTGCCGGGCAAGGTGGGCGCCGTGGCGGGATTGTTCTTCGGATTCGCCTTCGGCATGGGCGGCATCGGCGCCGCCGTGCTCGGCGCCCTGGCGGACCGGTACGGCATCGAGTTCGTCTACCGGCTGTGCGCGTTCCTGCCCCTGCTCGGGATCTGCGCGGCGCTCCTGCCGGCCGTCGAGCGGCGGCCCGCGCGGAGCGCCCGTTGAACGGCGACCTGATCGACGCCCTGCGCAGCCACGGGCCCGCCATCGTCTTCGGCAACGTGCTGCTCCAGCAGCTCGGCCTGCCCGTTCCCGCGGTGCCGACTCTGATCGTGGCGGGCTCGCTGGCCGCCGGCGGCCGGCTGCCGGGCGGGGAGACGCTGCTGCTGGCGGTGACCGCCTGCCTGATCGCCGACTTCGCGTGGTACGCGATCGGCCGGCGGTTCGGCCTGAAGGTCCTGCGCACGCTCTGCCGGATCTCCCTCGAGCCCGATTCATGCGTGAGCCAGACCCAGACGCGCTTCGAGCGCTGGGGCGTCAACTCGCTGCTGATCGCGAAGTTCGTGCCGGGACTCTCGATCATCGCGCCGCCGCTGGCCGGCGCCATGCGCCTCGGCTGGCTGCGCTTCGCGTGGCCGAGCGCGGCGGGCGCGACCCTGTGGGCGGGCGGCGCGCTGTTCGTGGGCGCGCTGTTCGAGCCGCAGGTCGGGCGGCTGCTCGCCCTGCTGAACGCCCACGGCGCAGCCGCCCTGACCGGGCTCGCGGCGGCCTTCGCCGGCTACGTGGCCTTCAAATGGTGGGAGCGGCGGCGCTTCCTGCGCGATCTGCGCATGGCGCGGATCGACGTGCACGACCTGCATGCGCTGATCGAGTCCGGCGCCGCACCGGTGATCGTCGACGTGCGCTCCCCGACCGCCCTGGCGCTGCAGCCGCAGACCATCCCCGGCGCGCTGCACGTGCCGGTCGACGGGGTCGGCGCGCACCTGCGCGACCTGCCTCGGTACCGCGACATCGTGCTCTACTGCGCCTGTCCGAACGAAGCGTCGGCGGCGCGCGTCGCCCGCATCCTCAAGCACCACGGCTTCGCACGGGTCCGCCCGCTCACCGGCGGGCTCGATGCGTGGATCGCGGCGGGATATGTTAGTCTCGGTTCGGACGCACCCTAAGCAAAGACACGATGAGCGATCCCTCCCCGCATCACGTCGTCATCGTCGGCGCCGGCTTCGGCGGCCTGTCCGTCGCGCACGCGCTCGCCGGCGCGCCGGTGCGCATCACCATCGTCGATCAGCGCAACCACCATCTGTTCCAGCCGCTGCTGTACCAGGTCGGCACCGCGACCCTGGCGACTTCCGAGATCGCCTGGCCGGTGCGCCACCTGCTGCGCAGGCGCAAGGAGGTGGTGACGCTGCTCGGCACGGTGACCGGAATCGACGCCGCGGCGCGCACGGTGCACCTCGAGGGCGGCGGCGACCTCACCTACGACACGCTGGTGCTCGCGACCGGCGCCCGGCACGCCTACTTCGGCCACGACGAATGGGAGCCGTATGCGCCGGGGCTCAAGACGCTGGAGGACGCGACCTCGATCCGGCGCCGCATCCTGCTGGCGCTCGAGCGCGCCGAACGCGAATCGGACCCGGCCAGACGCGCGGCGCTGCTGAATTTCGTGATCGTCGGCGCCGGCCCCACCGGCGTCGCG
>VFSW01005819.1_pt1 | contig 18192 bp, 14 predicted proteins | sample 5358111 | NCBI WGS metagenome assembly VFSW01 (sample SAMN11554181, study PRJNA540505) | mine drainage metagenome | isolation source: sediment from site ElyBrook_90M | place: USA: Ely Copper Mine, Vershire, VT | collected 2017
ATGTTTATATTTGACTGGCCCTGCAATATGCTAGAGCCGGTGTTGTTGGCTAAGACGACACTGCCGACCGGCTGGGCGCTTTCCCAGTTCCCGGCGTAGCACAGGCCGCCATCGTTGTGGGCGTTGGTGCCGGTGCCGCCGATGTACGTCCAGGCCTTGAAGAACCCTGGGTTCAGGTAGTCGATGATGGAGAACTCCCCGAAGCCGGTCCACGGCCGGGGCGGGTTGCTGCCGTCCCACATCGGGTTGTTGGAGGGCACCTCGATGATGGTGATCCAGCTACCTTCGTAGCCGTGGGCCTGCACGCCGGTCGCCGCGTTCCCGGTCATGCCCGCGAAGTCGTAGTTGTTCGGGTTGGTGTCAACACTGCCGCCGACCGGGGCGAATTGCAGGATGAGCCCGTCGAACGAGCCCGCCCGGTCGGTCTGGCAGTTGGACAGCCGAATCTTGACCGTGTGCGGCACGGCGGGCAGGAACGCGGTCGGACTCGGCATCGGCACCGTGATGCTCAGCACGCCGGGCCCGGCTGGCACCGTGTAGTCGAAGTAGTGCTCGAAGCTAGACATCAGGGGTGGCCGTGACTCCGTTGCCAGGACAGTGGACGCAGCCGATGGTCCAGTCCTCGCCGTCGCGGCAGTGGTGACACATCTGGCCTCCAGCCGCGGCGATCTGGTCGTAGATGGCCCGCTGCTTGTCCGGGTCCGCCTCAGCCCGCAGCGTGTCCCACAGCGCCATCGTCGCGGCGTGCTGGCCCTCGTGGTGGTCGGCGTGGTGCTGGTTGCGCTTGACCTGCACGAGGCCGGTCATGATGCGCCCGATGCGCTGGCGCTCGGCATCCCCGGCGTCCCCGGCATAGAACTGCGCCACCAGCCCTTCCTGGCCGCAGTCCGGGCAGCGGACCGGCGTCTGCACGACGAGGTCGTTCTCATGGTGGTCGGCGGGCACGTGGAACACCATCTCCACCGGCACCTGCTCGGTCGTCGTGAGCGGCTCGCCCTGCTCGTCGGTCAGCGAGGACAGGATGGTCTGGTCTCGGGTGCAGTCGGGGCAGTGGACGCCCGCGCCATGTTCCATTGACATGCTCCTAGGTGCTCGCCGTCAGGCTGCCGCTGGTGGTCGCCGCCGAGGCCGTGCCAACCGCCTTGATGGCGACGAGGTCGAACTGAGCGAAGGTGGCCGAATGCGCCGTGTCGCTGCCGGTGGTAGCCGCCGAGCCCTCCACGAAGGGGATGGCCGTATCCGCGCCGTTCTTGCGCATGGTCAAGGTCTGCGTGTCCGATCCACCGGGGGCCAGGTTGGTCTTGAGCGCCAGCTTGGTGAGGGTGACGGCGGCCGCGACGGGCAGGGCCACGATGTTCTCCGTGGCGCTATTCGTGGTGCCCCAGTAGCCGGTGCCGATGCCCACACCGCCGACGCCGGAGAAGAACTGCATGAAGGTGTTGTTGCTGGTGGCGGCCGTCCAGGCGGGCAGGCCAGCGCTGACGGCCAGCACCTGGGCGCTCTGGCCGATGGCCAGCCGCGTCAGGTTGCCGCTGGAGTCGCGATAGTAGATGTCGCCGGTGCCGTCAGATCCCAGCGCCAGCTTCCAGCCGGTGCCGATGGTCTTGTTGTTCAACGTGTCGGTGGTGCTCAGGCCCACGGCGTTCACATCCAGGTTCTGGAGGGCCGCGCCGTCCGCCGCCGTGGTCGAGATGTCGCTGCCGGCGGTGCTCACCACCGGGGCCGCGTTGGGGCTGGTGAATCGGGTGAAGGTGTAGTCGCTCATAGGAAGCTCAGTGCTCCATTCAGGTAGGCTGCCAACTGGTCGTTGGTGTAGTTCGCCAGGTTGTTGTTCTGCCCGGCTGTGCTTATGAAGTTGGTCGTGAAGTCCATCACCGCCATCTTCACCGTGGCCACCACCTCCGGGTAGTTGTCGTCGCCCTGGTAGGCTTCTTCTTCCTGCACGGGCGGCAGCACGGCCACCCAGCTCATGGCCCCGGTCAGGTCGATGAGTTGCTGCGGCTGGTCGGTGATGGCGTAGGTCCGCAGTTCTTGCAGCATGGTCGCGCCATCGCGCAACGTGCCGCCCTGGCGGTCGGGGATGTTGTCGCCGATGCGCACCTTGGCCGTGATCTCCGTGGCCAGCGGCGGCCGGGCGAAACCGTGCGCCACCACCGAGCGGATGACCGGCGTCACGTTCAGCGAGGCGGTGAATGACTCCAGGCTGATGGCCATGGCCTGGCCCCGGATAAACCCGGCTGCCGCCGGGTTGTTCAGGCCAGGGAAGTACAGCACCGAACGCGGGCTCAGAGTGGCCGTGCCGAGCTTGGTGCGCGGCGCGTTGTCCACGGTGTAGTACACGTCCACGTACTGGCTACCCGACAGCAGGTTATCGGCGGTCACTTCCAGCGCCCGCCACACCTTGGGGATGTTCGGCAACTCCCAGTCGCTCATCGCCATGTCCAGGCGGGCCGAGCCGCAGTAGGTGGCGCTGAAGGTCGTGTCGGCGATGGGGTTGTCGTCGCCGTAGGAAATAGGCCAGGAGTACAGCGGGGCGGTGGCCCCGGTCTGCGCGCCGTAGGTGGCGTCAGTGGCCACCCACATCCGCGGCGGGATGGATGTCCCGCCCGACGTGGCGCTCACGCTGTCCACGTGGATGCGGCTTATCTTGCAGACGCTGGGCAGCAACTGCATCGGCTGCCAGACGTAGGGCATATTCGGCCCGGAACCGGCCAGGGCGCACATGACGTAGCTCTGGCTGCCGGTGAACAGACCGCCGTACAGCCACTTGCCGAACCCCCGGAAGCAGGTGAACCGCCCCCGGACGCTGGAGCGGTTGGTGTAGAAGCCCACCGGCCCGACCTCGCTCATGAGGCTGTTCGCTCCGCTGGAGGGCTTGTAGTGATACACGTGCGCCCCGGCGCCGAACACCAGTCCGTCGTCATAAGCGGTCAGGTCGCGCACGCTGTCGGCCGTCACGGCCTCACCGATCTCCGTGGCGACGTTGTTGAAGGTGCCAGTCTGGTCGCCCATGTACAGGCCATCGGGGAAGCCCATGAAGATGCGCGTCTCGAACGCCATGGCCGCGTCGCTCACCATGTTGCCGTTGCCGACGTTCAGGGTGGCGCTCCAGTTGGCCGTCACCAGCGGGTCCGCCCCGATGGCCAGGCTCTGCGCCATGAACCCGTTCGCTCCGCCACTGGCCGCCGATCCAGCACCCGGCCTGCCGCGCCACAGCCGTCCGGCAGCCTGCGCGAACCAGCGCGCCGGCATGCTGTCCGAGAGGGTGTAGGTCGTGCCGTCGTGGCCCCGCTGGTAAAAGCCTGACCCGCTCAGGTTGGGCAGGTACGTGAACGAGCCGAACACCGCCGGCTTGTGGCCGAAGGCCAGCGCGCCACCGCCCGATGCCTCGATGGCGAAGTCGTAGGCGCTGCCCGGCGTGGCGTAATACTGCGTCGGCGTGAAGTGCGCCGCGAATCCCCGGCCCAGCGCCAGCACCGCGCCCGCGCCCGCCGGCTGCGGGCTGGCGCCACTGCCCAGCGGCAGGGGCACGTCCACGAAGGCGTCCGCGTTCAGGTTGGCGCTGGCGTAGCGCGCCGGCAGCACGTTCGGCTGCTGGGCGTGGATGAGCTGCTTGGGGAAGCGCGCGTCGAAGTTCTGCGCGAAGTGGTAGTGGTTGGGCTGGTCCCGCCGGCGGAAGAAGTCGCCGAACCCACCGCTCCAGTCGTCATAGACGTCCGGGTGGTCGATCTCGTCCGGGAACCCGCCGTACTGCTCCTCGTTGCCGTAGATGGAGCGCACGATGCGCCGCTGCGTGCCCAGGATGTCGGCCAGGCCGCTCCGGTTCCATGCCCGTCCCCGGTTGCGGGGGTCGCGCGCCAGCATGTACGGCAGACCGTTGATGAGGAAGTCACCGGCCTGGTTGGCTGGCATGGCCTCAGAACGGGTCGATCAGGGTGGTGGGATTCAGCCGGCCCTCGCCGGCCTCGGACGAGTCGAATTGATAGCGCCGCGCCAGCGTCTGCTGCCGCCGCCCGCTCAGCTTGGTGAACATCCGCGCCGCCTCGGCCCGACGGTTCGCCATCAAGGTCGAGTCCTGGCCGGGGGAGTTCTGGATAGCCAGGTTGTAGGCCTCGGCAGCCGCGCCCCACAGCACCCAGTCCTGGTGCTGGAGAGTGATGGTCGAGGCGTCGTCCGCGGCCAGCGTCAGTTCCAGCAGCGCGTCCAGCACGATCTGCTGCGAGCCGCCCAGCGCCGAGGTCAGGCGCAGTTCGTGCCCGGTGGCCGTGGTGGTGATGCCGAAGTTCACCAGGTCGCGCCGCTGCCGGTCCAGGCTGCCGTTCGGGCTGCCGAAGAAGTAGACGTTGCCCACGTCCACGATGAGGTTCGGCGAGGCCGCCGCGTCGATGGTGTAGAACAGCGCGCCATCCACGGTCGGGATGCCCACCTCCTGCTGCACCCGCAGGCCGCGCAGCACCTCGTCCAGGCACAGGTCGAGTTCGTGCGCCGTCACCCGGCTGTGGAGCTCGAAGTCGGCCCCGCTGGGGATGGCGTACTGTGCCGCCTGCTGGCTGAACAGCGCCCCGCTCTGGAAGTTGAAGGACGCCACGCGGTAGTCCACGCTGGCCACCCGCAGGTGCTGGCCCACGTACTTGCTTTGGCCCGACAGGCTCAGGTCGGCCAGGAACGGGTCCATCACCGTCACGAACGAGCCCGACGCCACCGCCAGTTGCGTCGTGCCCAGCGTGCATTCACGCATGCGCAGCACGCCCACGGTCTGGCGGAGGCCCTTACGGCCAAAGGTGGGCATGCTAGGCCGCCACTTTCGCCTTGGCCCGAAGTTCCAGGTGCGGCAGCGGCAGGATCAGCGGCACGTCCTCACGCTTGGCGAAGGCCTCGGCGAACCCCCACGGCAGCACGAAGAAGCAGGCCGGGTGCATCGCCCGCGCCTCCTCCTCGGAGACGATGGGGATGCCGCTGCCCACCGTGACCCGGCCCCACTTCTGCGGGCTGCGCTCGGCGATGCACGGCAGCAGCTCCGGCCCGATGCCGTAGTACTGCAAGAGCGTGTTGCCCTTGGTCGATGCCCCGTAGCCGATGACTTGCTGGCCCGTGTCCCGCATGCGCTTTAGCAGGGCCACCGTCTCCGTCTTCCGGGCCTCAACGTCCCGGCCGAAGCTGGCCCACGCTTCCGGCTCGTCCTCCGGGCGCACGCTGGTCTTCAACTGGCAGCCGTGGCCCACGATGATGCGCAGGCTGCCGCCGTTCACGGCGTTGGTGCTCCAGTCCCGAATCTCCAAGCCGTGCTCGTGGATCAGCCGCTCGAACGAGTGCAGCGAGTACAGGCACAGGTGCTCGTGGCAGAAGTAGTCGAAGGCCCGGTCGCGCAGCACGCTGGCCAGATCCTGCAACTGGACCACCCACACGCCGTCCTGGGCCAGCAGGAACTTGATGGCATCCACGAAGCCGTGCGGGTGGTTGACGGCGTACAGCATCGCCACCGAGGTGATGACCTTGTAGCGGCCCAGCCAGTGGCTCAGACGCACCACCGGGCCAGGGAAGAAGCGGCCCCGATGGTCGTAGTCGCCCTCCGCCGCCAGCGCCAGGGCAGGCTCGTAGCCGTGCTTGCAGATGTGGTCGGGGTAGCAGGCCAGCAGCGTGCCGTCGTTGGCACCGATGTCCAGCACCGCGTCGTCCGGCTTCAGTGCCACCCGGCTCCTGGCATCCTCCACCACGTCCGCCAGCGCGGCCCGCATGCTCTCATTGGTCCCGCTGCGGTACCAGTAGGTGCGGAACAGGCGGTCCTCGGCCACGACGTGCCGCGTCTGCACCAGGGTGCAGTCCTCGCAGCGGGCCATCACCAGCGGCGCACGGTCGCCCGTGTCGCCTGGTGGCAGGAAGTCCGAGATGAACGGCGTGCCCAGGTCCAGGACGGTGGTCAGGCGGTCGGAACCGCAGACCCGGCAAGCGTCTACGCGGCGGTAGAGGTCGTCTCCCATGCGCCGCTGCTAGGCAGCGGCTGTCTGATTCTCCTGCAATTTCACGAAGCGGATACCGTACTCGCTCTCATAGCCGCTCGCTGCTTCCAGAGCCTGGCGGAGCGTGACCATGGTGATCAGGGGATGCTCATGGCCGGTGGCCACGTTAATGTCGGCGATGTCATAGAGGTAGTGTCCCTGGCCGTCGCGCCGCTCGCTTACGACGATTTCATTATCCCTGCTCATGCCGCCCTCTGCCCGTTCAAGCGATCAACCAACACACCAAGCATATCTTCGAAGCGGTCCACCATGGCGGCCCAGGTGTGGTTCTCGGCCAGCGCCCGGCCGGCCTTGCTCGCCGCCTGCCACTTCTTCGGTTTGCGCATCAGTTCCACCACCACCTCGGCCCAGTCCTGGGCGTCCACCCGCACGAAGTCCTGGCCCCGCCGGGCGCGCATGGAGCCGACCACCGGCAGCAGCGTGGCCGCCTCGCCGAACACCTCCGGGAAGGCTTCGATGTCCGACAGGATGAGCGGACAGCCGGCCGCCGCCAGTTCCATCTGGAGCATGCCGTGAATCTGGCTGCCGGGGTTGGGCGGGTCGCTGGGGTAGGCGTACACGTGGCACTCCAGCACCTCGCGCACCAGGTCGGCGCGGCTCAGGCCGCCCAGGCTCACCACGCCCGGCGTCGTCTCGATGCGGCGCTTGCACTCCCACAGGTACTCGGCCATCGTGCGGGCGCTCCAGCGGTGGAACTCCCACTGGCGGTCGAAGTCGTAGCCGATGTGCAGCGTGGCCTCCGGCACCTTGGCCTTCACCAGGTCGAAGATGTCGAGCACCGGCAGCAGGCCCCGCGCCGGGTCGTTGCTGAACAGCAACCGGCCATGTACCGGCTTGGCGCGCGGCCAGGGGAAGGTCGGCAGGTCCACGCCCAGGCCGGTCAGGAAGCACTGCTCCTTGTGGATGGCCGGGTTCAGCGTGGTCATCAGTTTGATGTGGTTCTCCGAGAAGCAGGCGTAGGCGTCCACGAGGCCCTCGTGGCCGAACAGCAGCGGGTCCACGCCGTTGGGCAGGGCCACCAGCATGGGCGCGGACAGGTCGCCTACTGTCTCCAGCGTGCTGGCCGCCAGCACCACATCGGCGATCTGCGGGTGAACCTGCGGTCCCCACCACCACTCCGTCGCGCCGCGCTGCTCCTCGTGCATCAGGTCGGGCGTGATGACGTGGACCGTGTGCCCGCGCAGCGCCAGCCCGTGCGCCAGTTGCTTGACGTAGGTTTCCGTGCCACCCGTGAAGCCATCGTGGCCCAGCCCATAGTAGCGCAGCGGCCTGCCGTCGATCAGGATCGCCAGGTCCTCCAAGCTATGCCGCCTCCTTCAGTTCCTGGGTCACGTCCAGCCCCAGCACCTGTAGCCAGCGTTCGAAGGCTACGTCCCAGGTGAACCCCTTAGCCCGCTGGATGCCCCGCACCGCGTAGCTCAACCGGAGTTTGGTGTCCGTCAGCACGCCCTTCGCCACGTTCGGCCAGGTCGAGCCGTAGGCCCGCGTCTGGGGTGGCCCCGGCACCAGTAAGCCGGCATCGCCCACAGTCTCCGGCAACGCGCCGGCTCTGGTCGCCACAGGCACAGCCCCACCGGCCATCGCCTCCATTGCTGAGATACATGACACCTCCAGGAAGTCGCAGGGGTACAGCCAGAGGTAGGACTCACAGTACAGCCGCGCCAGTTCGTCCTGCGGCAGTCGCCCGCGCCAGACCACGCCCGGCGTCTCCTCCAGCATGCGCGTCACGTCGGTGCGGAACTTCACCAGGTCCTGGCGGCCCTGGGCGATCATCTTGTCGATGTTGTCCCAGCCGTAGGCCACGTGGAGCTCCGACTTCGGCTCGGCTTTGTGGATGCCGGGCCACAGCGCCAGCAGGCGGTCCAGCCCCCGGTCAGGGCTGCTCGCGTACACGCACCGGAACGGCACCTTCTTGGTTTCCGCGAACCGCTCCAGGTCGATGCCGTTCGGGACGTGGTTCACGTACAAGCCGCCCTGGTCGTAATAGTCCAGCAGCATGCTGGCGTGCCAAGCCGAGACGCCCAGCACGCGGTCCCATTTCAGGATGTCCCCGACCACGTCCGGGCCATAGTTCAGATCGTGGCACCACAGCACCTTCTGACGGGCCTGCACCGGCAGGCTGTGGGCGCGCGGGTCGCGCCAGGACACGAACACGTCGCACTCCTCGTCGCGGTGCAGCCGCTCCGGGTCCCAGTAGCCCACGCCCTCGTACTCGCCCTCCAGGTAGTCGGCCCCGTTGTACACGTCCACCAGCCAGCCGGCCCGCGCGAACCGCTCGGCGATCTTCACCACCGCCGTCTCGCTGCCGCCAATGCCGGTGGTGGTCAGGGTCAGCGGCGCCCACGGCTCCAGCGAGCGCCCGCACCAGAAGATGATCTTCGGCTGGGTTAGCGCTTTGCGCCGGGTGCGCAGCACAGTCATGGCCACGTTGCGCGTACGCCCGTAGGTCTTGACCGCCTTGGGCAGCTTGCCGTACAGGTCCAGCATCGTGTCCTCGTCCACGATCTTGGCCGTCTCCACGAAGGCCGACGCTGCCCGCTCGGCCATCTCCTGGCGCTCCATGCCCTCCAGGCTGGCCTTCACCCGCTCGTCAGGGAAGGTGTTGACCGCCTCCTGCAAGCACTGTCGGGCCTCGCTCAGGTGGCCCAGCCGCAGCAGCGAGTCGGCCAGCGGCAGCCACTTGTTGAACGAGCGGTCCATCGGGTTCTTGAAGGCGAAGAACGGGGCGTCCTCTTTCTTGTCGCCCTCCCGCGCCCAGTACACCGCCTTGGCGTCCTGGCCCATCTGGCTGTACAGCGCCGACAGCCGGTAGTACGGCTCCGGGTGCTCCGGTCGGGCGTCAATGGCCCCGAAGGCCGCTTGCAGGCTGGCTCCCGCGTCGCCCAGCCGCTCGTAGGCCAGGCTCATGTACACGTAGGACTGCCAGCGCTCGTACTCGTTGCCGTCCGGGAACTGCTGGGCGTAGCGCTCGTACCACTCCGCCGCCTTGGCCCACTCCGCCATGGCGAAGTACTGGTTGCCCATGTAGAACACCGTGCGCGGGTCGTCGGGGTGTTCCTCCAGTTCGATCTCCAGTAGCAGCAGATTGCGCGGCGCGCTGCTCTCGCTCTTGTGCGCCTGGTGCTGGTGGACCCACTGAATGCGGTGCTCCTGCGCCCAGGTAGGATGCGGTACGTTGGCCGGGCCCACCGTCTCATGGACGCGGTGCTCCCAGCGCCAGTCCACCGGCTGCCCCAGGTACTTCGTGCGCAGGATGCGCTCCCGCTCGAACACGGTGTTGGGCACCCGCCGGCCATCGTCGCCCAGCACGTAGGCGTAGATGTACTTGCTCCAGAAGCCGATCACCTGCGGCGGCACGTCGGGCGTCAGGATGCGTGGCAGCAGCTCCGCGCCCTCCAGCACGTCGTCAGCGTCGATCCATGCGTGCCAGGCCAGGTCCGGGTCCAACTGCGCGAAGGACCCATTGCGCGCCCTGGCGAAGTCCTGGGCCAGCACACGGCCATGCTGCTCGCACTCGTGCCAGTCGCTGACCTTGACCGGGAACACCACGTCCGCGTAGCACTTGGCGATGCGCTCGGTCTTGTCCTTGGTCAGGGTATCGATGCCGACCACGATCTGCTTGACATGCGGCCGGATGCTTTTGAGGCACGCCTCCAGCGTCTTGTCGCTGTCGCGGGCGATTAGCGCGAAGCCAACGTCGGCCTTAGCCACGCGGGTGAATGGCCTCCGGCCTACTCAAGCGACTCCTCTACGGGAACCGCCAGATTCGCAGCAGGATAGCGGATGTGGTGCAGCACCTCCAACACCTGCAATCCAGACATGGCACTGGCAGGGTCGGGACTCCTGAGGCCGCCCTTGATCGCCTCCACGGCGAGGGCTTCCAATTCGCGATAGGTTTCTTTCGTCATTCGTTCTTCCTTCGTTGTGTGATTGGGGTTTACTCGCCGCCCTCCCCTTCGTCGGCGGCCATGTCCATACCAGGCCGGTCGGTGTCCGGCACCTCGATGTCCAGGCCCTTGCTCACCCGCGCGTCGCCGCCGCTGAACCGGCCGCGGACCCGCATGGAGCCGTCCGTCAGCATGGTCGGGTCGCTCACGCTGTCGCGCTTGCGCATGATGTAGTCGATGTGCTCCTTGGCGTGTCGCATCCTCAGCCGGCTTTCGTCGTGGATGTCCTTGAAGCACTTGGGCGTGGTGATCTCCACGTCCTCTTGCACGTACAGCGTGATGCCGTTGTAGGTGATGGGGCAACTCATGCGCGGCGTCCACGTTGCCTGATCCATGCGGTCGGGCGCGAGGTCGCGCGCCGTCCACGGCTTCTTGCCGATGGCCGGCCCCAGGTCCGCGCCGGGCGGCACATCATTGTTGGCCACCTTGGCCTGCACGACCTGCTCTGTCAGCTTGGCCACCGCCGGGTGCTCCAGCAGTTCGCTGTAGGCTTGCGGGTCGAGCTTGTTCAGCAGGTCCGCCACCTGGTCCAGGATGGCCCCGCGCTCCTGCTTCTTCTTGGCTACGCCGCCGGCCGCCTGGGCCAGCTGCACGAGCTGCTGGAACACGTCGTCGGGCGCGTCCAGCACGTCACCCTCCAGCGCCTCCTGCACGGGCGCGGTGGCCTTGGCCTTGCGCGCCGGCTGGGTCCACTTGCCGTCGTGCCACACGCGGCCAAACGGCCCCACCTGTCCTTCGGTTGGCTGTTCGATTGTTGCAGTTCCCATGCGCCGCCTGGCGGGAGAAGGGGACCGTCAGGCGGCTAGCTCATTCCTCCTAGTGAGCGCTGTTGCTGGACGAGGATTCGATCCGCACGCCCAGGTTCTGGTTCAGGATGACCGCCGCGTAGGCGCACTTCCAGCCCACCGAGCCGGCCTGGTCCAACGGGTCCAGGATGCCGGACGAGCCGATGTCCTTGCGGATGACGCGCGCCGGCAGGGCATCGAGGTCGATGGTGCCGAACCACTCGTCGCCGAACATCAGGTTGCCGTACACGTCCGCGCCCGACAGGCCCAGCGAGGCGAACACCCAGCACAGGCTGGACTCGTACACCCGCACGCCGAACGGCAGGTCGCGGAACACCACATCGAACAGCTGGTTGGCGTTGCCGCGCTCCCCGGCATACTGCCAGATGTTGGTGATGTTGGAGTCGCCTTCGAGGTCGAACAGGCAGTCCGGGTGCGTGTACAACACGAACTTCTGGTCCTCGCTCTTGACGCCCTTGGCGTTCTTCTTCAGGAGCGTCCGCTTGGCGGTGCGCAGTTCTTTGAGCACCAGGTTCATGCCGGAACCCACACCACCGCGCGAGCCGCCCGTGGAGGCGTACTGTACGGTGGTGCCCGCCACCAGGATGTCGCGGGTGACGAGCTCGATGGCCTCGGCCATGGCCTCGCCGTAGTCCTCCACCAACTCCGGAACGATCTGGTCGATGGACTGGTTCTCGGCCAGGTCGGTGATGATGGAGTACATGCCGTACTGAGCCACCGTCGCCAGGATTTCCGTCACGGTGAAGTCCAGTGCCGCCCCCGCCGTGCCCTCGGTCAGGATTGGAGGCCCGGAGGCGTAGGCGCCGCCGGAGTTGTAGGCCGCCGCGTAGGACGCGCCCAGGATAGCCTCCATGCGGCGGAAGCTGATGCTCTTGCCGCCGTTCACGGGGATGCCCCGCTGGAAGCCCATCTTGCTGAGGATGATGTTGCCCCTGAATCGGTTCAGGAGCCGCTTGTCGAAGGTGGTGAGCTGGCCCTCCTTGGCAAGGCCGCCCGTCCCCCATTGCTGATACGCCACTTAGTTCCTCTTTCTAGCGGGCTCCCACGAGCCCGCCCGACTTCATGCGTTTTTCGTACCAGGCCGGCCATTCCTTGCTGGTGAAGTCGGTAGGCTCGCCGGTGTCCTCGGCGCTCCGCGCGGGAGGAGCCGCGTTCCGGGGGGACTGCCGCCGCTGCAAGGCCTTGTCGGCCTGTTCGCGCTGCCACGCCTTCTTCTCCTCGGCCAGCCGCTTCTGCAGTTCGGCCTCGGAGCGTTTGGTGGCGCGCTTGTCGCCAACCAGGTCGGTGGCCTTCTTGACGAACACCGCCAGCACCTGGTCGTCGGGTACGCCGCGCAGTGATGCTTCGATGGCCTGGGTGTCCTCGGCGGTGAGTTCCTTGAACTCGGGGAGGTCACCAATGGCGTCCCCGATGGTCTTCATGAACTCGCGGCGCGTGGTATCGCGCAGGCCAGCCTCGCGGCGGCGAATTGTCTCTACGTCATCGACCTTCAGCCACTTCTCGGCGAAGGCTACCGGGTCGTCCCCGGCCAGGTTGCGCATCTCGTCGTGCGTCTTTTGCACGGCCTCACGCGCGGCCTGCTCCCGCTCCTGCTCGCGCTGCTGCTTGGCCACGTCGCCGGCCAGGCCGGCTATGGTGCGCCGGCCGCGCAGTTCCTTTCGGAAGTCGGGGTCGTCGGAGAACTTGTCCAGGAGCGCCAGCATCGTGGCGCGGTCGAGCTCAGGAAGCGCGGGCTCCTGCGAGCCGGTGCTGTCGCCGCTCGGCGGCGTCTGTGGCTGCTCAGCAGCAGCCTTCGGTGCTTCGTCTCCCATGCGCTAGCCCACGGCGGGCTAGCTGGCAGTCTCCTGGCTCACAATCGTTTGCATTCTACAAGCATCTGCCCTAAGCCGCAAGGCCCATGGGCGCGAACGCCGTGCTGGTGCTGTTCGGCACGTAGGCATTGCCCTGCGGCCGCTGGGCGTCGATCTGCTCCAGGAAGGTGTTGGGGTCCCAGCCGTACTTCTGCGCGCCGGCCAGGAAGAACTGCTGCCCGGCCTTGCCGAGCTGGTCCCACTTGGCCGGGTCGATGTTGCCGCCGGGGTTGCTCAGTTCCAGGCTGCCGGTCGGGTCCTGGCTCTGGAGGCCCATCGCCCGCAGCGTGTAGGTGTTGCTCAGCGGGTCCGCGCCGCCGTAGTTCGAGTCGGTGCCCCAGGGGTTGCTGGTGCCGCCGCCGCCGCCCGTGGCCTCCTTGCCCTTGTTGGAGGAGATGTGGTGCAGCAGCGCCTGCCAGATGGTCGCGCCCAGGTCGCTCATGCCCTCACCCGCGTCGGTGCCGGGCGCATGGCCCGCGCCGGAGCCGCCGCCGCCCGTGGCCACCGTCTGCATCGGCGCGCCGCCGGGCGTACCCGCGAACGGGTCGGGGGTGTCGGCGCTGCCCGTGGGCGTGCCGCCGGTCGAGGTCATCAGGCCCATCTGCTGGAGCAGGGACGGCAGGCTCATAGGCGTGATGGTCGACGTCGGCGCGCTGGACGCCGGCCGGCCGCTCAGGAGCTGGTGCGCCACGTCTTTGCCGGCCCCGGTGTAGGCCAGGAAGTCGCCGTAGTTGGCCGGGCCGTTCAGCTTGGCCGCCGTGTCCGTCAGGTTGAGCTGGTCGGACAGGTTGGCCTCGCGGGCCTTTTCCTCCTCCTGGCGCAGGCCGAGCGTCGGGGTGTTGCCCTGGAATACGCCCAGGAGTTGACCTACGGCGAGGTCATAGGCGCGCTGGTCGCCGCTGTTGATGGCGTTCTGAACATTGCCCAGGCCGGTCTGCACGGTGAAGTCCGCCATCGAGGGCCACGTCTGGCCGTTGCTGTCCTGCACCGAGCCGTCCGGGTTCACCTTCACGATAGTCGCCATGTCTGTCCTCCTATGCCGCTACCGGCTGTGGCTGTGGTGGTGGTATGTTGCTGCCCTCCATACCGGGCAGCCGCATCGCGTACTGGTCCAATGGGTTGGTGTCGGCCGGCGTGCCGCCCGCCGCGCCCGTTACCGGCATACGCGGGTCGAGCCCGGCCGCCTGGGCGTGCGCTCCGATGCCTTGCAGCAGCGTCTGCGCCAGGTCGGTCAGCGGCTTGGCCTGCTGCTGCGACTGCTGGAGGCTGCCCTGGTACAGGTCCGACAGCGTGTTGTCCGGCAGGATGCCGTACTTCGATTGCGTCGTGCCCGTGATGGCGTGGCTCAGCAGGTCGTTGGCCGCCGTGTTGGTTTGTGTCATGGCCGTGTCCAGCAGGTCCTTGGCCGTGGCCGCGCGGTTGTTCTCCAGTTGCTGTTCCTGGTAGTGCATCTCCCACGGCGTCGAGCCTTGCAACGCCGCCTGGGTGTAGGCGTCCAGATTCTTGCCGTAGTCGGCCATCTGCTGCGCCGTGATCGTGCCCGACAGGTATTGCTGCTTGATGTAGGCGCGCGTCGAGTCCGCCTGCTGCAACAGCGTCAGGAACTTGCCCTGCTGCGCCTGCTTGGCCTGAATCTCGGCCGTCGTATCCGGTCCCACAATGGCCTGCTGCCATTTCCGGCTGTTCGGGTCCCACTGGTAAAGCGTGTTGCCAATCTGGTGCGTGGTCGGGGCCTTCAGCCCGCTGGCGTCCACGGCCACGCTCCAGGAGCCGGTGGCCGGGTCGTACTGGTACAGTTTGTCGCCCAGCGCGTGAATCTCCGGCTTGGTGGACATGAACGGGTTGCCGCCCGTGCCTGGCTGCCCGCCCTTCTCCACGTTCTGGAGGAATGCCTGAGCCTCCACGCCAGTCCCTTCGCCGAAGTCGTTGAAGCCGTTGCCTGCTAGCCCGGTGTTACTGGCGCTGATGCCGAGATGTAGGTGCGGCGGTGCCGCTTTGGGGTCGTAGCCAGTCTGCCCTACGTGCCCCAATTGTTCACCCACAGTTACCGGATCGCCCACATGCAATAACGACGGCTCAGCCAAATGCTGATACCAGTAGTACCTGCCGCTCTGGCCTTTCATCAGCACGTTGTCGCCAGTGCCTGAGCCGCTGCCATGGTCGCTGAATGGCTGCTCAGAGACCACGGTGCCAGACTCAATCGCAACCACAGGAGTGCCAACTGGCGCGAACAGATCGACCGCCCCCGACGGCAGGGGACTCGCGCCATCGTGGTGCGGCTTGATTGGGCCGCTGTAGCCCGCAATGGGCATGGCGTATTGCCCGTCCGTGGTCTGCCCCTGCGCCGTGCCGCCATGCACCTTGAAGTAGGCGGTGAGTTCGGTTTGGGTCAGCTTGCTGCCCTGGCCGGCGGCGATCTTGGCCTCCGCCGCCTTACTCAGCGCCTGGGTGTCGGTGTCCTTGCCGCTGGCGGTCAGGCCCTCCTTCTCCGCCGCTCGCAGCGCCGCCGCCGCCGAGATCATGTCCTGCGGCGTGGCCTTGGGGTCGCCGCGGATGGCCTCGTACTGCGCCTTCTCCGCCGCCGAAGCATGCGGGGCCAGCACGTCCGCCGACTGGTAGGCCGAGGCGCCGACGCCGCGGGTGGTTTTCGGCGCGCCAGCCAACTGCCAGGAGCCGTCCTCGCCGATCAGGAACTGGTACGTGCCGTTCGGCGTTTGAAACTGCACCGCGTCCCCGGGCTGCGGGTCGGAGCCGTCATAGGGTACGAAGGACGCCTTCCCGGCCAGCACGTCATTCGGATCGACGCGGTGCGCAATCCGGGATGGTGCCTGATTACCAGTGAGGGCCGCTACTTCTTGATCGGTCATGCTGCTTTCTTCCAGAACGCCGTCGCGGTCCCGCCGCCGGAGCTAGCAGGCCGTGATGGTGTAGATGATGGCACGGCGGAGCCGCCAGCCTTCCAGAAGGCCGTCGCCGCCGCAGGATTGCCGCCCTGAGCCACGCCTACGCGCCGCACCACTTCGTCCTTGGTGAGGACCTTCAGCACGGCGTCCTTGCCGGCGGTGAACGCCTTCTGCTCGATGGCCGTCAGCACCGGCTTCGTGGCGCGGTCGCCGTACTGCTGCATCCCCGCGTCCAGGACCTTCTTGTAGGCGGCCTCGAACACGGGCTTGTCGGCCGCGGTCGTCGGCACCTCCGTTTTCTTGCTGCCAGCGCCGACGCTGAATGTGTTGGGCATCGTGGACAGTTGCACGCCCGCCTCATGGAAGGGCTTGGCGCTCGGCCCATATGCCTGGTCCTCTTGCCGCTGGAAGTATTCATCCTTGGTGCCGATGTCCCGTGGCCCGACGACGGCATTAGCGCCCGTGACAGCGCCCGCAACGCCCGCGGCGATGCCGGCTTTGCTGGCGTTCGGCCCCACGTCGAAACTGACGCTGGGGTTCGTGAGCTTGATGCCCTCCGGGCTGCGCGTCGCGGCGTTATAGCGCACCTGCACGGGAGACACCTGATTGAAGGCGAAGGCGCCCATCTGCTTGGCCATGTCGCCCGTATCGCTGGTGCCAGGCGCGATGATTGGCGGCCCGCCGGTAACGCCCGGCGGCTGATCGACCGGAGAGAGGTACTGTGACCCGCTCACGATGTCAGCGCCCGCACCGAGCAAAGGCGCGGCCTTGTTGGCCAGGGCGGCTGTCGTGGTCGTGCCCTCCGCCTGCATAACGGGATTGCCCGGCACGGGCGCGGCCAGTAGATGCGCTGCGTCCTGCACACGTCGGAAGAAGGGATCGGGCACATAGATGGTCTTGCCCTGGCCATCGGTCTGGCCGGTGTTGATGTCCAGCCAGCGGCCCTCGTCGTTCTGCCACGGCCACTTGCCAGACAGTTGGTGGTTGATGACGGCGTGCGAGCCCACCAGCAAGCCGATACCCTTTTGGAAGTCGCCTCGGAGGCCGGCGGCCAGCTGCGCCTTCTGCGCGTCCGTCAAGGTGCTGGCGTAGCCGCCGAAGCCCGGCTTGCCCACGAGCGATCCCAACTGAATGCCCGTACCTTGCAGCCACTTGCCCGCGAAGGCCGCGTTATTGCCGATCCACTGCATGAGCTCGTTGCGGTCGGCGTTCCCGATCTGTCCGAACTTGGCGTTGGCGTATGCCGCCGCCGTCTCCGGGTCCATGCCCATTCGCTTGGCGCCCTCGTAGCTGGCGATCTGGAGCCGCTGGCCCAGGTTCTCAAACAGCATCTTGTGGTTGAACGCCGTGAGGGCGTCATAGGCGGTCTTGGCCCCGCCGACGACTGGCAGGTCCTTCAGGCCGCCGCCCACACTATCGCCGAGGTCGTTGGCCCAGGTGCGCATGGTCGGCAGGTTGAGACGCCCATTCGACTCGTCCACAAGCTGCGCCGCGATGTCCGGGTTGCGCATGGCCGACTCCGCCGTCTTGAAGTCGCCCACCACGCCGGCCATCTGGCGCGGATCGGCGTACTGGCTCAGCGTCTCCGACAAGAGATTCCAGGTATGGATCAGCGGGTTCATGAGTTTGGCCTGCACGATGCCCCGATTCAAGGTGCGCCAGACATCGCCAACCGTGGGTTTTGGCCCAGGCAGGCCAGCCCTAGCCTCCTCAAGACTGATGCCGCCCGGCAACGGACCGGTAGCCCTTTTCTGCGCGGCCTCCAGCGCCATCTGTTCCTCCGGGTCCGTTGCGCGCAGACCGCGCGGAGAGTTCATATCCCCGTTCAGGGCGTACCCATTCGGAACACTGCCCGTGCTCTGCCACTCTTTCACGGCGTCGTTGTATCGCTCCAGTGCGGCGGCGGCATCCTCAGGGTCAATGGGAGGGGCCGGGTTGCGCCCCTCTGTCGCCAATAATTGCGCTCCCTCATCTACACCTGGAGCCGCAGCCTCGAACTGGTTCATGGGCCCGCGCATGTTGCGCGCCTGTACGCGATAGACCGCCTGTTGCTCAGCCGGTGACAGAGTGGCGTTTATGCGCCCTCCAAGACCCGGGACGGAATCCCAGATTTCCTGCGCCGTAGGATTCGCATCGCCAGTCGCGGCCTGCGCGGCCTTGACCAGCCCGTTCGCCAACTCGGCATCGCTGGCCGTGCGGTAGGCGGTCAGGGCGGCCGTCTGCACGGCATTCCGCCGGCTTCCGGCTTTCGCCAGGTTGACCGGATTGAAGCCAGGGCTCTGGATGATGCGGGCCACGGCCTCCGGGTTCACGGGCGCGCCGTTGGCCTCCGACGCTTTCGCCACGGCCTGCACGATAGGGTGGTCTGCCGTCAACGCCTCACGGGGGATGGCCTGCGCCACCTCGTCGTCCGCCGCGCCCGCCATAGCCGGGATGCCCATGCGCTTCATGGCCACGGTCGACAGAGCACTCCCGCCGAAGTCCTTCGGCAGCGTCTGGCCGAGCGCCGCGGCCCCCTGGGTAATGCCCGAATTAAGGGCCGGCGCGGCTGCTTCCGCCGCCGCAGCCGCCACCTTCCCGGCCGCCACGTCGCCCGCCATGGCGCCGGACGTAAGACTGGCCCCGGCCGCGGCGTGCTGGTCCTCGGTGTACGGGTTACCGCTCAGCGG
>VFSW01005820.1_pt1 | contig 18189 bp, 23 predicted proteins | sample 5358111 | NCBI WGS metagenome assembly VFSW01 (sample SAMN11554181, study PRJNA540505) | mine drainage metagenome | isolation source: sediment from site ElyBrook_90M | place: USA: Ely Copper Mine, Vershire, VT | collected 2017
GTTTTATATACCATTAAAGGAAACCAACAAAATAAACAAAAACACATGGCGAATTCCGCGTTCATGAAGCCCATGAAGCTCAGTTCCGAGTTGGAGGCGGTGGTTGGCAAAGGTCCGCTGCCCCGGTCGGAGGTGGTAAAGAAACTCTGGGTGTACATCAAGAAAAACGGCCTGCAGGACCAGCAAAACAAGCGCAATATCAACGCCGATGCGAATCTGCAGAAGGTCTTCGGCGGCAAGAAGACGGTTTCCATGTTCGAGATGACGAAGCTCGTCTCCCAGCATCTTTCTTAAAGAAAACCTACAGCAAAAGCGCCCCGCATTGCGGGGCGCTTTTGCTGTAAACAGCCTGCTTACATAGCCGATTTGCCCGGTCCGGCGCAGGTGGCGCAGTTTTTCTTGTGCATAGCCACTTCCCAAATCGCCGCGAGTCCGACCAGGATGTAGATGATCTTGGAAACAGTGGAGTCCATGCCTCCGAAAAGCTGGCCGATGTCCCAGCCGGAGAGGGCGAAGACGAGCCAGTTCAATCCGCCGATAACTAGGAGGATAAAGGCCGCTATGTGTAGTCCCTTCATGGTAGTGAATGGATTTACGACCTTTGGATATCTTAATTATAGATTATAGCCGGATATTTCAACCCGCCTTTACATTTAATAAATTGAATGGTATAATATGCAGGTTAGAGGTTTGGGTAGTACCTGAACAATTTTTGGAGGTGCTAAATGCACGGGTTGTTCTTCTGGCTTACATTGCTTCCCGCGCCCGCCACTTGGGCGATCCTCGTTGTCGTGTGTCTCGGGGTGACCTGGGAAATCCGGGAGTGGGCGGAGGGCACGTCCTACACGTGCTCCAAGTCCAGTTTCCCCGGCATTCCTGTATTCCTCGCGGCCGTCCTCACGGCCATACCGGCGCTGCAGCGCGGCCACATCTCACCGCGCCTGGCGGACGGGTGGTACCACTTCCTCTGTTTCCTTCTGGCTGTGGCTTGGGCGGCGGTGGCGCAAGTGAGCGAGGCCAAGCAGTCCATATGGCAGCCGAAGGTAACGGCGGCGGATACATATCACAATGTCATCGCCGCGCCGTTGCAGTTCTTTCTGTTTCTGGCGCTCGCTCCCGTCACCTGGATGTACCAACCCACAAAGGACAGGGTGACAATGGTCATCCTATTCGCTTTCTTCGCTGTTCTCCTGGTCTATGACTACCTCACCAAGCGGTTAAACCAGCGCGAGTGGATGTTTGAAAACAATTTCGATGACGTATTGCAAGAGTCGGATCGGCTGTAACGATTTGCGGATTGACTGAAACACCGGTGCCTTAAATCGGCCCGTATCATTGACCCGCCCGCAAGCAGAACCTGCTGCGAGGCGGGTTTCTGTTTAAATTGCTAGAATCTAATTGCGTGAATCCATACGATCACATAGCGGAAAAACACATCGCCACCCCCAACGGCGACATTTTCTATTATTCGGATTCCGGAGCGCATCCGGCGGATTCAGTGCAGGCGGGGGACAGAACCGTTGTTTTTCTGCACGGCCTTTCCGCCAACCACACCACCTGGCTGAAACTCATGCCCCGCTTCCGGGAAGCGGGCTTCAATACTCTGGCGCCGGACCTGCGCGGCCACGGCAAATCGGACAAAGCCAAGCGGCGCGAGAATTACAAACTGGAAGTTTTTACGGAGGATTTGAAGCAGATATTGGATAAAGAAAATATCCGGAAAATAATTTTGGTTGGCTATTCTTTCGGCGGACTGATTGCGCTGGATTTCGCGGACAAATACCCGGACCGGGTGGAGAAGCTCGTACTCGTGAGTTCCGGTATGGGCAATCCCGGCAAATACATGCATCTGGAATTTATAAAATATATCGCCGGAAAATTCCTGGATTTTATCGGCTGGCTTCTTTTTTGGCAGAGCCGCAGGCAATATATCATGTACCGGCACGGCGAGTCCAAACATTACTGGCATTCCGTCTGGATAGGCCTCAATACCATGCCTTTGACCGTCAATATGTGGCTTCTGAAGATGCAGTTCGCGGAGCTTGATTTTAAAGACATCTTGCCTAGGATAAAGGCGCCGGTCCTCATGGTTAAAGGCGCCAAAGACCCGTTTTTGAGCCAGCGGGAAGCGGAAGACATGCTGAAGCTTTTGCCGCACGCCGAACTCATCTCCTCGCCGGAGCTCGGGCATTTCGTCGCTTCCCGTTCCCCGCAGGCGCTCGCGGACATCATTCTTCGGTATCTACTCAAATGAGAATCGCGATTTTCAGCGACACTTTTTTTCCGCAGATAAACGGAGTGGCTAGCGTCGCCCTGCTTTCCGCGCGGGCGCTCGCGGCGCGCGGCCACGAAGTGATGGTTTTCACGGCGGTCTCGCCGGCCAATAAGGAACTGGCGCGCGCCAAATCCGGAGTTCACATCGTGAACATTCCCTCCGTTCCTTTCCCCGGCTATCCCGGCGAGCGCGCGGCATTTATGCTGGGTTTCGCCCTGCCGAAGATAAGGAAATTCCGGCCGGACATCATTCATGTCCATACGCCGATGGGCGTGGGCTGGGAAGCGGTTTTTGCCAGTTCTTTGTTCGGCGCGCCGCTCGTCGGCACCCATCACACCTTTTTTGACCACTATTTGAAGTACGTCAAAATGAATTTCAACTGGGCCAAGGCGCTGTCCTGGCGTTACACCGCCGCCTATTACAACCGCTGCGACCTTATTTTGAGCCCCAGCGCCGCGCTCATCGCGGCAATGCAGTCCAAGGGCCTGAAGCGTCCCGCCAAGGTCATGCCGAACCCGGTGGACGCGGAATTTTTCCGGCCCCTGCAGAACCCCGCCGAGCAGAAAAATTTGAAAGCGAAATACGGCCTGACCGGTCCGGCGCTCGTTTATATGGGCCGCATCGGCTACGAGAAAAATATCAAAGAGCTTTTGGAAGCGTTTCGGATAGTCAGCGCCGGAAAATCAGACGCTGAGCTCATGATTGTGGGCGACGGCCCGGACCGGCCGGAGCTGGAAGAAGCCGTACGGCAGCTGGGCCTGGCGGGCAAAGTGATTTTCACCGGTTTTTTGCGGGACAAGGATTTGCTGGGAGCGCTCCAGGCGAGCGATATTTTCGTAACCGCGAGCAAGAGCGAGAATATGCCGATATCTGTGCTGGAGGCCCTGGCCGCGGGGCTGCCGGCTGTCGGCGTCCGGGCCCGGGGCCTGCCGGAGATAATCCGGGACGGCGTGAACGGCCTTTTGGCCGAACCCGGCAATCCGGCGGACCTGGCGGAAAAGATAAGCGCTCTTTTGACGGACGACGGTTTGCGCCGCCGGTTCGCCGCGCGCTCCCGGGAGATTGCGCTGGAGTATTCGGCGGAACGCACGGCGGAATTTCTGGAAGAGGCCTATAATGAAGCTATCCAGCTTAAACAACACGGCCAATGAAAATAAAAATAGCCCTTTATCTGGAGTTTTATCATTTCCTCGGCGGGATACTTTTCCGGAAAATCGGGACAGGCCTTTTGTCCTCCTATAAAAACCAGATGCGCATGCTGGAGCGGATGGGCATACCGTTTATCGAAGGAGGCTGGGATGATTCCTGCGATATTTTGCAGATAAACACGCCCTGGCTGAAATCCCTGCGGCTCATAAAAAAAGCGCATCGTGCCGGCAAGAAAGTGATAATCTGGTCGCACGTGACGGTGGAGGACGCCATGCAGGTTTTCCGCTTCATGCCGCTCGTCGCGCCGCTTTTTAAAAGATATCTGAAATACGCCTATGACCAGGCGGATATGATTTTTTGTCCCTCGGCTTACACCAAATCCCTGCTCATTAATTACGGTATCGCGGAAAGCAAGCTCGTGGTGCAGTCGAACGGCGTGGACTTAGCTCTTTATTATCCGGATGCGGATGCCAGGGAGCACGGCCGCGAAAAATACGGCCTGGGCGAGAATCTGGCGGTCGGCACGGTGGCCTTGGCCATACCGCGAAAGGGGATAAATACTTTTTTGCACCTGGCCCGCGAGTTTCCGCAAAACCGCTTCGTCTGGTTCGGCGCGATTTACAGTTCGTTTCTGGCCAAATCCCTGCCCAAGAACCGGCCGGTAAACTCGGAATTCACCGGTTTCGTGGACGATATAAACGAGGCCTTCAATTCTCTGGATATATTCGTTTTTCCGTCTTTTGAGGAAAATGAAGGCATGGTCATCCTGGAAGCCGCCGCGCTGGGCTTGCCCATAATCGTGCGCGACATACCGGTCTACCAGGGCTGGCTGGAAAACGGCGTAAACTGCCTCAAGGCGAAAACAGACGCGGAGTTCGCCGCGGCGCTGCTCCGCCTCCTGGACGATTCCGCTCTGCGCGCCCGCCTTGGCCAGAACGCAAAGATACTGGCGGAAAAAACAAGCACCGAAAATTTAATGCATAAGCTGCGCCGGGAATATGCAACCCTCCTCGGCGCCGCCGCCTGACCCATGTCGCCCCAAGCCCTTATTCCCATTCTGCTCCATTACCGCTACGCCATTTTGTATCCCCTGGCGGTTATTGAAGGCCCCATTTTAACCGTGGTGGCGGCGTTCATGTCCACCCTGGGGATTTTCAATCCGCTCTGGGTCTATCTCATCATGGTGGCGGGAGACGTGACCGGGGATTTGTTTTACTACATGCTCGGCCGGTACGGCGGCCAGCACCTGCCAAAAATCACCAGATTTCTGGGAATTACGGACGAGAAGGTGGAACGGGCCAAAAATTATTTCGGCGCTCATCACAAAAAAGCGATAGTTCTGTCCAAAGTGATTCACGGCATCGGCACGGCAGGGTTATTCGTCGCCGGGCATATCCGCATTCCGTATCCGCGGTTTTTTCTGGTATGCCTTTTAACCTCTCTGGTGCAATCCGCATTCTTCCTGGCCCTGGGCATTCTTTTCGGGCATGCTTACCTCCAGATTGCCGGGTATTTGGACATATACGCCACCGGCACTATAATTTTAGGCATCGCCTTAATTGCCATCTTAATCTGGCGTTTCCGCAGAAAATAACAACATGTTCGGTATTTCCCTAAAAAATATCGGCGGTATTTATAAAACCAGCTTCCGCGACTCCAAATTCCGGAAACTGGCTGCGCTTGGGTTAGTGATGCTCGTAATATCCCTGTTTGCATATTATTTTGCGGGCATTTACGCGACCGATCGCGCCAGCAATCCGGTTACGGATGTGGTTTTGAGCAACGTCCCGGTCATGGATACAGACGGCCTTTTCATCTACGGTTCGCTGATTTTCGTGGCCGCCGCCGCCGTTTTGATTCTGGCCGACCCGCGCCTCATACCTTTTACCCTGCGGAGCGTGGCCCTCTTCGTCATCATCCGTTCTTTTTTCGTTTCTCTGACCCACATCGGGCCTTTTCCCGCACAGCTGTTCCACCCTTCCAACTCTCTTTTGTACCGGACAGCTTTCGGCGGCGACCTGTTTTTTTCCGGACACACCGGGTTGCCGTTTCTCCTGGCGCTGATTTTCTGGAATAACAAACCCCTGCGCTACATCGGCATAGTTGCTTCGGTCGTCTTCGCCATAGCCGCGCTGCTGGGGCATCTGCACTACTCCATAGACGTTTTCGCCGCTTACTTCATAACCTATTCCATCTACCACCTCTGCGTACTGGCCTTTCCGGAAGACTTGAAGTATCTCCGCACTTCACCCGTAGCCGGCGCAGCGAAATAAACGCGGCGGCAGATTGTAGTATAAAGTGGAAACTCGTACCGACGAAGAAATAGTTTTGGCGGTTCAGCGCGGCAACGCCGAAGATTTCGGCATCCTGGTGGAAAGATACGAGGAACGGCTTTCCCGCTATGCGCGCAAATTTCTGATAAGCGGCGAAGACACCAAGGACCTGATGCAGGATATATTTATGAAAGCCTACGTGAACGTCCAGAGTTTTGACGGCTCGCGCAAATTCTCCTCTTGGATTTACCGCATCGCGCACAATGAGTTTATAAACACCATAAAGAAGAGGAGCCGCCTGCCCATTCCGTTCTTTGATCCGGACATTCTCTTTCCTCATCCCGTAGCGGAAGAATCCGCAGATACGGCGGCGCAAAAAAACGAGATGCGGCGGCTATTGGACGCCTCTTTGTCCAAACTGGACCCAAAGTACCGCGAGCCGCTGGTGCTGTATTACTTTGAAGATATGGACTACCGGCAAATAGCGGAAGTTCTGCAGATTCCGGCGTCTACGGTGGGCGTGCGTCTGCAGCGCGGCCGCGCGATCCTCCGGAAAACTTTCGGCAACTACCATGGATGAGGACAAGGAAAAAAAGGCGGTGAAAGAGAAGGTTTTAGCAGCCATTCAGGAAGGGCGGATTAAAATGCGCCCGCGCTGGCGGTTTGTTTTGAGCGCCGCGCTAATCGCCACCGGCGCCGCTATTTTCCTTCTGGCGCTGCTCTATCTCGTCAGTTTCATTTTCTTCGTTTTGCATCAAACCGGTATTTTCTTCCTGCCGGAGCTTGGCGGCCGGGGACTCAGCCGGTTCTTTTTCTCCCTGCCCTGGATGCTCATCCTGCTTTCGCTGGTATTTCTGCTGATTCTGGAAGCTATGGTTCGGCGCTATAAATTCGCTTATCGCCGGCCCCTGCTTTACTCCCTGCTGGCGGTGGCGGCTATGGTGATTGTGGGCGGATTCCTGGCGGAACGAACCGGATTCCACCACCGGATTTTCATTTACGCCCGGACGAATCATCTGCCCGTGGCCGGCGTCTTCTACCGCAGTTTCGGCGCGGAGCACCTGGAGAGCGTTCACCGCGGGCAAATCTTATCTTTGAGTTCCAGCACTTTGGTTTTGGCGGATGAAAACGGCTCAACTTCCACGGTTTTGATGACTTCGGAAACCAGCATCCCGCCCGGCACCGTTTTAAAGACAGGGGATACGGTAGTCGTTTTCGGAGATATCCGGAACGGCCTTATTCAGGCGGAAGGGGTGGTGGAAGCCCCGTGAAACGCCCGTGAAATAAAAGAAACGTCAGGGTTGTAGTAGCAAATACCGGCGTGACGCAGGCAGATTTGAATTAGCCGCATGAAGAAATTTATTCTATCCTCGGTAGTCATAGTTTCTTTCGCCGCATATGCGGCGATAACTCAAATTTTAAACGTGAACCGGCCTCTGCCGCCGGCTGTTTCCGCGCCGCTGCCATCCGGCAGCCAAACCTCCGGTCAGACCGCCGCGGGACAGGCTTCCGGCGGCAATCCGCCGGCAGGCGCTTCCAATAACCCGGGCTCCGGCGGAGCGGTGGCGCAAAAAACAACGCCGCCGGCCCGCCAGGGTTTATATAAAAACGGCAACTACATCGGGAGCGTTGCGGACGCCTATTACGGCAATATCCAGGTGGAAGCAGTGGTGCAGAACGGCCGGCTGGCGGATGTGCAGATTCTGCAGTATCCGAACGACCGTTCCACTTCCATCATGATTAACTCCCAGGCGCTGCCGTATCTCCGGAGCGAGGCCATCCAGGCGCAAAGCGCGTCGGTGGACATAATTTCCGGCGCAACCGATACGAGCATGGCTTTTCAGCAATCTCTGGCTTCCGCGTTATCCGCGGCTCAGGCGTAAGATTCCAAATAAAATGAAAGAAACGAAAATAATCATGGGCATGCCGGTCACGGTGGAAATCGCCGATGCCAATCCGGCGGCGGGCATCCGCGCCGCTTTGGATTATTTTGAATATGTGGATTCCAAATTCAGCACTTATAAAGATACGAGCGAAATCAGCGCTATTAACCGCGGCGAACTGCCGGCGGAGGAATGGAGCGGGGATATGCGCGCGGTTTTTGGCCTGGCGGAGGAGACCAAAGCCGCGACCGGCGGTTTTTTTGACATCCGGATGCCCGCCGGAGGCTACGATCCTTCCGGATTGGTCAAGGGTTGGGCCATCTGGAAGGCGGCGAAACTTTTGAAAGATATGGGCTACCGCAATTTTTACGTGGATGCGGGCGGAGACATCGAAGTGAGCGGCCGGAACGCCCAGGGCGAAAATTGGAGCGTGGGCATCCGGAATCCCTGGAACCGCAGGGAAGTGGTCAAAACCGTGCGCCTCCGAGACCGGGGCATCGCCACTTCCGGCTCCTACATCCGCGGCGGCCATATCTATAATCCGCTGGATCCGGAGGAGCGGCTGGACCAGGTTTTAAGCCTGACCGTTATCGGACCGAATATCTACGAGGCGGACCGCTTCGCCACCGCAGCTTTCGCCATGGGCCTTCCCGGCATTTCTTTCATCGAGCGGCTGCCGGGATTTGAAGGGTACATGATTGATTCCGCCGGCATTGGCACGGAAACCAGCGGCTTTCAGAATTACGCCTATGCTTGAACGCCTGGATAATTTTTTGAACCGGATAACCATGTACAGATTGATGCTGTACTACCTGCTCGTGCTGTGGCTTTTGGCGCTCGGTTTGAGCTTCGTCGGGGTCATGCCTTTCACCCCGCAGGCGCTAATCCTCTCCGGCGCGGTGATCTTGGCCATGGCCTGGGCCGCGAATTACATATTCGCAGAGGTTTTTAACGTGCCGGCCAACGTTGAATCGATTTATATCACCGCGCTCATTTTAGCGCTCATCATTACGCCGGTCAGTTCTTTCACCGATTCCGCCGGCCTGGCTTTCCTCGGCTGGGCCGCCCTCTGGGCCATGGCTTCCAAATTCATCCTGGCCATCCGGAAAAAACACGTTTTCAATCCGGCCGCTTTCGCGGTAGCCCTGACCGCTTTGACCATAAACCAGTCCGCCAGCTGGTGGGTCGGCGGAAATATGTGGCTTCTGCCGGCAGTTCTTTTGGGCGGAGTGATGGTCGTCCGGAAAATTCAGCGGGCCGATCTGGTTTTAAGCTTCCTCCTCGCCGCGCTTTTGAGCATAGGCCTCGGCGTCGGCCTGAACGGCGGGGACTGGCTTAATTCCTGGAACCGGGCGCTGTGGTCTTCGCCTCTTCTTTTCTTTGCCTTCGTCATGATTACCGAGCCCCTGACCACGCCGCCCACCCGGCCCCGCCGGATTGCTTACGGCCTTTTGACCGGCCTCTTATTCGCGCCGGCGGCGCACCTCGGTCCGGTTTATTCCACGCCGGAGCTTGCGCTTCTCGTGGGGAATATTTTCTCGTATCTCGTGAGCCCCAAACAGCGGCTCATTTTGCGCCTTAAGGAAAAAGTACGAATCGCGGAGGACATGTACGATTTTGTTTTCGTCCCGGACGAAAAGCTCAGCTTCCGGCCCGGCCAGTACATGGAGTGGACCCTGGGCCACGCCAAGCCCGACAACCGCGGCAATCGCCGCTACTTTACCATCGCTTCTTCGCCCACCGAGCGGGAGATAATTGTCGGAGTGAAATTTTATCCGGACTCCTCCAGCTTCAAAAAGAAAATGCTTGCCCTGCGGCCGGGAGACACCGTCGTCGCTTCGGAGCTCGCGGGGGATTTCGTCCTGCCGCGCGGCAAGAATAAGAAACTGGCGTTCATTGCCGGCGGCATCGGCATCACCCCTTTTCGCAGCATGCTCCGGTATATGGCGGACCGGGGCCTTCACCGGGACGCGGTTTTGCTTTACGCGAACCGCGCGGCGGACGAAATCGCTTACCGCGACGTCTTCCGCGAAGCGGCGGAGAAAAACGCAGCCAAAGTGGTTTATACTCTAACCGGACGCGACCTGCCCGCCGGCTGGTCCGGCGAAAAAGGCCGGGTGGATGCAGAGATGATCAAGCGGCAGATACCCGATTACCGCGAGCGGATTTTCTACATCTCCGGGCCGCGCACGATGGTGCGGAGCGCCGAAAACATCCTGCAGCAGATCGGCGTCCGGAAACGCAGGATCAAAACAGATTTTTTCCCCGGTTTCGCTTAAACCAGCCGCTAAATAAATGAAACATATTTTTAAAAACATCCGTAAGTTCGCCGCCGCGCACAAATTCCTAACTTTCGTCTTCGCCCTGGTTGTTTTGGGCGGCGGCTATTACGCCTACGGCCAAACCCGGAATACGGGGAATTCCACCCGCTACGTCCTGGCCGCCGCGCAAAAAGGGCTCTTGGTCGCTTCGGTTTCCGGCAGCGGGCAGGTTTCCACTTCCAACCAGGTGGATATTCAGCCCAAAGTATCGGCGGACATTTTGAGTGTGCCGGTCAAGGAAGGGGAGAAAGTCGCCGCCGGAACGGTTTTGGTGCGTTTGGACGCAACCGATGCCCTGAAAGCCGTCCGGGATGCCAAATCCGCCCTGCAGGGCTCGGAACTGGCGCTCCAGAAGCTGCAGGAGCCGGCGGACCAGGTTTCCATGACCCAGGCGCAAAACGACCTTATTCAGGCCAATCAGTCCAAAGTAGATGCGCAAAACGCCCTGGCCAAGGCCTACGACGACGGCTACACCGCGACGGCCAATGCCTTTCTGGACCTGCCGGGAGTGATGTCCAATCTGGACACCATAATCAACGGCACGACTGTTAATTCCGGGCAGGCGAACATCAACGCCTATTACGACCTCATATCCAGCCGGTCCGATGCGGAGCAGTTTCACGACGTGGCGGAAACCAGCTACCAAACGGCGCTAACCGCCTACAACACCAATCTGGACGATTATCGCGCGACCACGCGGTATTCCACGACCACGGCAATTGAAAACATAATCAGCGAAACTTATACCACCGCTAAGCAGGTCTCCCAGGCGCAAAACGACCTGAAGAATTTCCTGGACCTGGTGCAGAATACGCTGACCAACGCCGCCTCCGCCGGAACCGCGCCGCCGCCGGTTCTCGCGACCCACGAAACTAGCCTGCAGACGAACATGGCCACGGTTAATGCCGACCTCAGCAATCTCCTCACCGCCGAAACCAATATTCAAAATGAGAAAGATGCGATGCAAAATGCGATTTTGGACATTGCCGCCAAGACCGCGGCTTTGAACAAACTGCAGGCAGGCGCCGATCCGCTGGACATTCAAACCGCGGAGTTGGATGTGACGCAAAAGCAGAACGCTCTGCAGGATGCCGAGAGCAACCTTGCCGATTACGCGATTACCGCGCCCTTCGCGGGTACGGTGGCCAAGCTCACTGCCGTGCCCGGAGATTCGGCTTCGCCGTCCGCCGCTCTCCTTACTATGGTGACTTCCAAACAGCTTGCAGACATTTCCTTAAACGAAGTGGATGCCGCCAAGGTACAGGTGGGGGACCAAGCCACCCTGACTTTTGATGCGCTGCCGGATCTCACGATTGCCGGGATGGTGAGCGAGGTGGACACCATCGGCACGGTTACCCAGGGAGTCGTGACTTACAATGTGACCGTCGGTTTTGACACGGAAGATTCGCGGGTTAAGCCGGGCATGAGCGTTTCTGCGGCCATCGTGATCGCCACCAAACCGGATGCGATAATGGTGCCGAATGCGGCGGTCAAATCCCAGGGGAGTATCTCGTACGTGGAGGAAATTCCGGATGCCCCGGCGGATGCGGCCGCGGCGACAAGCCCCCAGGGCGTCGTCTCCAAAGCCGACCCCGTGCGGGTGCAGGTCCAAACAGGCTTGGCGAACGATACGGCGACGGAAATCACAAGCGGGGTGAATCCGGGCGACCTGGTCATCGTGCGCACCATCTCCGGCAGTTCCGCAGCTCCCGCTGCGGCCTCCGGTCTCGGCGGCGCCCGCGGCGGCGGCGGTCGCGGATTTATACTCGGCGGATGATTGAATGCGAAAAAATATACAAGACCTATCTGAATGAAGGCGTGGAAACGCCGGTCTTGAAAAACGTTTCTTTCACCATCAAGGATGGCGAGTTTGTGGCTATCATGGGACCTTCCGGTTCCGGCAAGTCCACGCTCATGCACATCCTGGGAGCGCTGGACACGCCCACCGCCGGCACCTACAAGCTGGACGGCCGGGATGTTTCCGAGCTTTCGGATGACGAACTGGCGGATATCCGCAGCAGCAAAATCGGTTTTGTGTTTCAAGCCTTTAATCTTCTGCCGCGGGCGACAGTTTTCCGGAACGTCGCTTTGCCGCTCGTTTACGCGGGCGTGCCGGAAGACAAGCGCGATACGCACGTGAAGCGCGCGCTCCTGGCCGCCGGACTGCCGGAAGACCGCTGGGAGCATTTGTCCAATCAGCTCTCCGGCGGGCAAATGCAGAGAGTGGCCATCGCCCGGGCGCTGGTTAATAATCCCGTACTTATTTTGGCGGATGAACCGACCGGCAACCTGGACACGCAGACCGGCGAAGTTGTTTTGCGCACTTTCCAGGAACTGAACCGCAAGGAAAAACGCACCATAATTTTAATTACCCACGAGCCGGACGTAGCCCACTACGCCGACCGGATTATCCATATCCGGGACGGGGAGATAGTGGAAGACAGCCGGAACCATACCCGCAAATGAAAATCCCTGATTTAACGGCGGAAACCTACTCCGCCATAACCGTCAACAAGGTTCGCTCCGGCTTGACCATTCTCGGCATAGTCATCGGCATCGGTTCGGTCATTGCCATGATTTCCATCGGCCAAGGCGCGCAGAATTCCATTGAAGCCAGTATTCAATCCATCGGTTCCAATCTGATACTCGTCATGCCCGGCGCGCAGCGCGGCCCCGGCGCGCAGGTCAGCGCCGGGCGCGGCTCGGCGGAAACTTTGACCATGGAAGACGCGAACGCCATCGCCGCCGCCCTGCCCACATCGCTCGTCGCGCCGGAAACCACCCGCGCTTATCAGATAACCGCGCCCGGTACGAATACGCGGACCCAGGTAGTCGGCACAACCAGCGCTTATCCGACGGTGCGGAACGTGGCGATAGACTACGGCAATTTTATATCCGACCAGAATGTCCTTTCTGCGGATAAGGTCGCGGTTCTCGGACCTACGGCGAGGGACGATCTCTTCGGAGTAGGAGCGGATGCGATAGGTCAGATCATCCGCATCAATCAGGTGGATTTCCACGTCATCGGCATAACCCAGGCCAAAGGCGGCAACGGTTTTGGCAGTCAGGACGACATGGTTTTTGTGCCGATTTCCTCCGCCCAGCATTTCCTGGCCGGCGGGGATTACGTAACGACGATAAGCATCCAGGCGCCGGACCAGAATTCCATGAGCGATATCCAGCAGCAGGTTACCGCCCTGCTCCTCCAAAGACACAACATCTCCGACCCGACGCAGGCGGACTTCAGCGTCCTCAATCAGCAGGACATTGTGGCGACCGCTTCCTCCATCACCGGCACCTTTACCATGCTCTTGGCAGCCATCGCCGGCATATCTTTAATCGTCGGCGGCATCGGCATCATGAACATGATGCTTACGACCGTCACCGAACGGACGCGGGAAATCGGTCTTAGAAAAGCGATTGGCGCGAAGCGCAAAGACATCAACTTGCAGTTCCTGACCGAGGCGGTTACGCTGACCTTCCTTGGCGGGGCGCTGGGCATAGCCTTGGGCTGGGGGCTGGCCACGCTTATCAGCAGCCTGGCGGGAATTTCTACGCAGGTTTCGCTTTATTCCGTTATCCTGGCTTTCGGCGTTTCCGCCGCCATCGGCATAGTTTTCGGGTTTTATCCGGCCCGCCGCGCGGCGGCGCTTAGTCCCATTGAAGCCCTGCGCGATGAATAAATAATGCATTAAATAAAAAAGTCTAAAAACAAACAAAAATAGAAATGAAAAAATATCTTCCAGCAGTCATAGCGGCAGTGGTCGTGGGCGCCGCCGGATTCTGGGGCGGCAGCCAGTACGCCAAAAGCGCCGCTCCGTCCGCATCCCAGCAGACGGCGTCTCTGGCCGGGCAGTTCCGGAGATTCGGCGCCGGCGCCGGCGGAGGCCAAAGCGACAATCTGGTGGCAGGCCAAATAATCGCCGAAGATGCGCAGAGCATCACGGTCGGGCTTCGCGGCGGCAGCGGTTCCAAGATAGTATTCCTTTCGCCTTCTACGCGGATTTTTAAAATTGAACCCGGCGGCGTGAGCGACCTCAAGACCGGCGCGCAGGTTGCGGTGACCGGCACGGCCAATTCCGACGGCAGCATAGCGGCGAGCGATATCCAGCTTCGGCCGGATTTCGCCACTACCACTGCCCCTTAAAACCGGATTTGGCTTCACTTAAATTTCCAAGTCGGTGTTAAAATAAGACCATGAACAAAGGGCTGGCAATTTTTCTGGTGGTTTTGGCGGCAGCGCTGGTCGTATTCGCGGTGTGGTTTATAAGCGGGAACCAGGCCGCCGTGCCGGGAAACAATTCCACAACCACGACCACAACCGCCACTTCCACGCCCCAGAATGCCAGTTTGACCCTGCCCGGCGGACAGGTGTCCTTGAGCTATCCGCCGGATTTCTGTTTGGCGGCGGCGCCGGAGCCGCTGACAGTTACTTCTTACATCCCGCCCTGCGACCAGGGATTCCAGTACTGCCTTTATTACAACGGCAGCGCATACAGCGGCACCAACTTTGAAAGCGCCGGTATCCGGATTAATCAGCGCGCGGACCTTAAAACCCAGAACGCCTGCCTTAAAACCCAGCCGTCCGGATACATGAATCTGACCCCGGCCATTTACAACGGCTCCGGATATTTCACCAGCGCCTTCGGTCCGGTAGGCGACGCGGGCGCCGGCCATTACGCGAACGGCGCTCTCTACCGCCTGTACTTCAGCGGAAATTGCTATGAATTTGAAACCAGAATAGGGGAAACCCAATTCGCCAATTATCCTCCGGGAGCTATTCAGCAATTCACCGACGCGGACCGGACAGCCCTGTTTTCCGAACTGCAATCCATAATTCAGAGCGCCGTTCTGAACGGCTCGCCGGTGACTTTCCCGCCCGCGCCCACTTCCACTCTGCCGTAAACTGAACCCGGCGCCCGCGGTAAATTTGACAAGGCGGCCTGTTTTGATGTATTCTAATACCGCTAGTAGTTTTTAGTAAATTCACAAACAGCTTCAGAGAGGAGGAATAATCTTGAAGCGAATAATTCCTGTAATTCTGGCAGTTCTGGCGGTTTTTGCGGCAACCCCGCTATTCGCCGCGAGGAGCAAAACAACAACTTTCACCGTCACGGCAGGCATCAGCGGCAACTGCGTTATCTCCGCAGTGGGCATAAGTTTCGGAGACTACGACGCCGTATCGGCCAACGCCACTTCGCCCCTGACCGGCACCGGGAGCATCGCAGTGCAATGCACCAAGGGGGCGTCCGCCACCATTGATTTGAATGGCGGCGCCAACGCTTCCGGCGGCGTGCGCCGGATGATCGGCGGAAGCGACTACCTGCAGTACGGCATTTACCAAGATGCCGCATATACGACCGCGTGGGGAACGGGAGTGACGGGAGGAACGACGGAAACGTATAATTCCACGTCAACCCTTACGACCACCACCCTCACCATGTACGGGTCGGTTCCGCCCGGTCAAGGCGCCGGAATCAATTCGTTGTACACCGATACGGTTACGGTCACCATCAATTACTGATTCTGGCGGGCCGGACCGGGCAACACATGGAGCACTCTGCGCAAGCAGGGTGCTCTTCTTTTTTATCCAGGTTTGGACCGGGGAATAGTATTCACAATTGACAGATTTACTTTGTGATGGTTGGATTAGGAAATGTTTAACGGGCGGGGACAGAGCCAGTTAATTATTATTTTGATTTTGGCCGCCGCGGTTATAGCCGGCGCGGCTTTCTACGTCGGCCGCCTGAGCGGCCAGCCAGCCGCCAGCAACAATGCCACGAGTACCGGTCCGGCGCCGGTTGTAACCGCGGGTCCGAGCTCCACCAGCCGGACTTATACCGAAGGCACTGCATTTTCGTTTAATTATCCGGAAAATTTCACCGTTAACAGCGCTCGTCAAGCGCTCGCCGGCGCCGCAGTAGATTCAATAACCGTAAGCGGTCCCAATTGCAGCGATGCCTTCGCGTTGGAACTGGACGGACCGTACAGCGGCGTATCTACAGCCAGTAATCAATGGTGGCTAGCTTCGCTTAAATCGCAGTACGCCAACGGTTTCAATCTGGAGAGCGAAAACAGTTCCGGCAATGTTCAGTTATTTAGATTCACCAATGCGATGGGGTCGTCTTTCCGCAAGTTCGCTGTCTGGATTGATGACAACTCTCCCGAAATGCGGGTCAACGCATTTTATGACGCAAGTGCGCTGAATTACAATCAGACCACTGGCCAGAAAATAGACCCGAATCAGGGGTCGACTCTTACCAATCCCTGTCAGAGCGCTTTCGAAAACATCCTCAGCAGTGTAAGTTTCCACCAATAAGCCGTTAAACCGTTCATTTGACGGATAAGGCATATTTCTGCTAACATATACCCGATTCCGAAGACAGTAGGTCTTTTAGCTAAGTTTCCCGCCCCTCGACAAGCTCGGGGTAGGCGAGAAAGCCTACCGAGGAGCCAGATACGTTTTTACGTTGCGGCGACCTTCGGAGACAAAGGTCGTTTTTATTTTCGCGGGATACCGCGAAAATAATCCCGTTAGATGCGAAGCTATCTAATGGGATATCCCAGTGAGACAGGCAAGCCGTCTCACGGAATGTGATTCATTACATTCATCACATGAAAACCAAAGCGCAAAAAGAAGTTGACCTGAAAGAAGCCGGCGAAATGCTCGGCCGGAGCGAAACCCTGCTTTTCGCCGATTTCGGCAAGATTTCCGCCGAAGATATGCGCAAGCTCCGCCGCACCGTGAAGGAAACCGGCGGCGAGCTCAAAGTAGTCAAAAAGCGCCTCTTGAACGTTCTCTTTAAAGAGAAGGGGATAGATTTCGACGTTCAGCAGTTCACCGGTTCGGTCGGCACTATTTTCGCCAAAGATTCTTTGGACAAAATTGCCGGTCCGGTCTACAAATTCCTTTCCGCCATAGGCGCGGATGCCAAATCGCGGGCGGAATCGTCCAGAAAAATTCTGGGCGCTTACGAAGTGGCGGATAAAACCGCCGTGCCGCAGGCGACCGTTCTCATGATCGGGCAGCTGCCGCCGCGCGAAGTGCTGCTCTCTGAGCTCTTGGGCATGCTCGCGGCGCCGCTCACCTCCTTCATGTACATCCTGAAGCAGAAATCGGAAAAGGGCGCATAAAATAAAAACACATGGATAAATTCAACGATATCATCTCGAAGATTGAAGGTCTGACCGTAGTGGAGCTCGCGGAGCTGGTGAAAGCGCTGGAAGAGAAGTTCGGCATTTCCGCCGCCGCGCCGGCCGCCGCCGGAGCGGGCGCGGGTGCAGCAGCCGAAGAAAAAACTAGTTTCAACGTTCTCCTCAAAGCCGCCGGCGACCTGAAACTGAACGTCATTAAAGCCGTGCGCGAAGTGACCGGCCTCGGCCTCAAGGAAGCCAAGGATCTGGTGGACGGCGCGCCGAAGATGGTTAAGGAGGGTCTCAAAAAAGAAGAGGCCGACGAATTGAAGAAAAAACTGGAAGAGGCGGGTGCCACCGTGGAGATACAATAAGATAGGGGATAGGGTTTAGGGTATAGCCAATAGTGAAAACCCAATCTAACCAAAAACCGCCGACTGGCGGTTTTTGGTTTGGTGCACCCTGTAGGGCGTTACACTATCTGACGTCGCGCCATCTCGGGCGCTCCCACGAACCCAGCGGTTCGTGAACTCCGCCACAGGGAAACTCCCGTTTCCCCGACCCCTTTCCCGTCCGATCCCTGCCCATATAAGTATCCGCCGCGCGGCGGATCATTTGGATGTGCACCCTGTAGTGATCGGACCTACGGCCTTTCCGATGTGAACGGAACGCTCTACCACTGAGCTAAGGGTGCGTTTTTCGTAGCCAAATATAACCCAAAACAGCCGGTTTTTCAATCTGAGATAGTATAATAAACCTATGCCCAAACTCAGCTGGCGCCGCATAGCCTGGGGCGTCCTCATTGGAGTAATTTTGCTTGCTCTGGTTTACGGCATCTGGTATTGGTACGCCATCTGGTTTCCCGCCTGGCAGACAGCCAAGGTGAATGCAAGCGTGGAGCAGGTGCAGAGAGATTTCTGGCAGGCCTACTGCACTACCGGCAAGTATAAAAACGCCAAGGTCCGCAGTTTGTGCCTGAAGCTGGCCCCGGATATGCAGAAGTAATCCCATGCCGCCGCGTTCCTCCCGCGCTGATTTCGGCTTCACCCCTCACTTTGCGCAAAGTGAGGGGTTCACCCTGATCGAGCTCCTGGTTGTAATCGCCATCATCGCCATCCTGGCCGTAGTCGTAATACTCACCCTGAATCCCCAGG
>VFSW01005821.1_pt1 | contig 18189 bp, 13 predicted proteins | sample 5358111 | NCBI WGS metagenome assembly VFSW01 (sample SAMN11554181, study PRJNA540505) | mine drainage metagenome | isolation source: sediment from site ElyBrook_90M | place: USA: Ely Copper Mine, Vershire, VT | collected 2017
CTCCAGCTCGAATCGAGTGCCGCTTTCTCCAAGATTGCCAAGAATGTATTCAATGTCGGCGAAGGTATTCTTGAAGACACCGCTCTTCATGCCGTCGATCTTCGGCTTCTCCCATTCATATCGCCATTTTGTGATCCGCTCGGCTACGGGATGAATGGAAAAGTTCATCGATCCCAAATTCAGCGAACACAACTCGGGTTGGGCCTGAGTGGGATAGGCGAGCCTTTGTTCGATCGTCATATCGGAACTGCCGCCCGTCGTGATATTGATGATCGAACTTGTGCGCTCTGCCAGAACAGGACAAATTTCCCGATAACGCGCCGGATCTCCCGAGGGGCTTCCGTCCTCGCTATTTCTGGCGTGGATATGGAGAATCGCAGCTCCAGCCTCGCTGGCCTCAACGGCACTATCAACGATCTGGGATGTAGTGATGGGAAGATACTCCGACATAGTGGGCGTGTGGACTGAGCCAGTAATTGCGCAGGAAATGATGATTTTGCGATTGCTCTTCGCCATTGTCATTCTCGGTAGGAACAATGATCTGCGAATGGTAATGGGTGGCAGGCAGTACACGACAGGTCCCGAGCGGACTTTTTATTGTCGCCCTCGCACATCGCGGCATGGTTTTATCTCCCCCTCCTGCTGGTTGCGCAAAAGGTGAGAAAGTGCGCCGAAGTGCGATTCGAGCGGCCCTGCGCAAGGAACGAACCGGTTTTTCTCACCGCGTGCAGCAGACGCGCCACCGGCCAGCTCGATCTTCTTTGCAGGTTGACTGAGATTTTTGGCTTGAGAGCGTGGGTGTCGGTAGATGACACGAAACTGTCCGGTCGGGACCTGTCGCGTTCTGCAATTAATTTCCTACGATACGTGAATTCTTTACGGGGAACCAGATTCGGATAGGTCATTCGAGGAGGCAAAACCACATGCGTTGCTCACAACGGATACAGCCCTTTTGCGATCGGGTTGTTTCGTTTTACCGTCGCGCATTCGCGCCGTTCGTCGTAAGCGCACTCATGGCGGCTTGCGGGCCGCTATTGGCACAGACCGGTGCAACGGGTGCCATCAGCGGTGCGATTACGGACCCCACCGGTGCAATGATCGTGGGCGCTCAGGTCAGGGTTACGAACATGGCTACAGGCGACAGTCGAACCGTGCAATCGAACGACCGCGGACTCTATGTTGCCTCCCTGCTTCAGCCAGGTCAATACGCGCTCGAGGTCACGAAACAAGGATTCAAGGGAGCCTCGTCGCAGGACGTGCACGTGATCGTTGCGGAAACAACGGTGCTGAATATTCCATTGGCGCCGGGCACGGTGACGGAAAGTATTTCAGTTACGAGTTCAAATGTGCAGTTAGAGACTGAATCGAGCGAGTTGGGGCGCGTGACGGATTCGCAAATGGTAGAAAATCTACCTTTGGTTTCGCGCAATTACACCCAGATCATCGGCCTGAACCCAGGCGTGGCGCAAGAAGCCACTAACGCGAGCAATTTGGGAAGAGGCGGCGGCTCGCAAGCCGGGTTACCTGGGGGTGGAAGCATTATGACCCAGGGAGCCACTTCGTCCGATAATAACTTCGAGATGAACGGCCTCTCTGTCAATGACATGCAGAGTTCCATGTTCTATTCGGCGGGAATCCCCATTCCCAACCCCGACACCATTCAGGAATTCAAGGTACAGACGTCGCAGTACGATGCCACGACGGGCCGCAACGCCGGGGCCGACGTCGATCTGATCTCGAAAAGCGGCACCAACGAATACCACGCAACGCTCTTCGAGTATTTCCGGAACGAAGATCTCAACGCCAATGACTGGTTCACGAAGAACGCAGGGGCACCGCGAGGAATTCTGCGGCAGAATCAATACGGTCTTACCGCCAGCGGCCCGATAGTCAGGGATAGGTTCGAGCTCTTTGGTTCCTGGCAGGGCACGAGGCAGCTCAATGGCATCGATCCATCGACCCATAAGATTGTCCAGCTTCCTGCCCTTACGAACGACCGGTCGGCGGCGGGATTGGGAAAGGTTTTCGGCGGCGATGTCGGCTACCTCGGGGCATTCGGGGGCACGGTCAAGTCCGATGGCTCCAATATCACTCCCCAGGCCCTGGCGCTGTTCAACGTCAAGTTGCCCAACGGTCAATACATGATCCCGAATCCGCAGACTATCAACGCGTCCAAGGGGCTCGAAGTGCAGGGTACTACATCCTTGAGCGACCCCGGCACTTTCAATGAAAACCAATGGATGACGAATGCCGATTACATTCTGTCCGACCGCGACAAACTTGCACTTCGCTATTTCGGTGAAAGCGGTGTCTTAGATCAGACCGTATTATATTCAACTCTCGGGAATCCTCTGTTTATCCCATCGCGGTTTGATGTGGCTTCGCTCGGAGATACCTTTATCCTGAGACCCAACCTGGTGAACCAGTTCTTAGTTGGTTTTCATAGATCGACCTTCCAGATGTATTACGACAATGCCTTTACCTTCTCGAGCCTGGGTATGAAGGTTCCGGCCCAGGAAGACGCGTATCCCAATATCGACATTGCCTATGACGGGTTCCAGACCGGGACTACCTCGGCAACGAATTTCGGAGAGGATGAGTACAACATTACCGACGCGTTGTCGTGGACCAAGGGTAAGCACCAGTTTACCTTCGGCGGAGACTTCGCCTACGGCCGCGACGACATGTCGAAATTCATCTTCGAGGCATATATGATTCCGCTCACCTGGGCGGATTTCCTGCTCGGGCAGGCTAACATCGGAGGATCTGGATACAGTAACATCTACGAGTCATTGCAAGGCCTAGGGAACTTCGCGCGCGACTGGCGTTACAAGAATGCTGACGGCTACATTCAGGACAACTTCAAAGTAACGAGTCGGCTGACGTTAAACATGGGTGTGCGCTATGAGCATATAGGCGACCTCGGAGTTGCGAATGGACTGGGGGGCAACGTCGATTTAGCCAATGTGAACCCCACCCCGCCCGCGGCTGGCAGTCTCCAGGGCCTCCTGGTGGCGTCCAACTACATCGGCCCCAGGCCTCTTCCGGCTGGAGTGGAGCAGGGGAAGAACACATTCGGATTCAATGGCGACCTCCAGAACGTATGGAATCCGCGACTGGGTTTCGCCTGGCTGCTTCCCGGCACCGACCGGTTCCTGCTGCGCGGGGGCGCGGGCGCATATCACACCACGCCCACGGGCCAGATGAATCTGCAAATGTCCGCGTCGGCTCCCTTCGGTCAATGGAGTTTCACTGAAGGAACGGCCAATGCGGCTGCAAGTGATGCCGCTCCCATGCCGAATCCCGGTGCCTTCCCGCAATGGATCCCATACAAAGGTGCCGTGGATGCAAGCGGCAACCCCACCGGCAATGCCGACACCGAATTCACCATGGCTGCATTTGCGCCGAACTGGCGTCCTCCGACAACCTATCACTTCAGCCTTGGCCTGCAATCCAGGATCCCGGGCGGTGCGATTCTCGATGTCACGTACTCCGGAGCGCGCGATCTGCACCTCATCGTGGGCATCTCGGCGAACCAGGCGGGGCTGGCCTCTCCGTCACATCCAATTCGCGGCGTCACCACAAATACGGTTGCGAATATTAACTCTCGCAAACCCTATCTGGGGTGGGAACCGAACACGATGTACCAATGGCGGACCGGCAACGAGGCCTGGTACAACTCTCTGCAGACGTCGCTGTCGCAGCAATGGAAGCATAGTCTGGAGTATCAGGCTTCCTTCACCTGGGCGCGATTGCTATCGCCAGTACCTGACTTTTCCACCGGCACGAACACTGTCGGACCATCCGGCGACCAGAACAATCTGCACGCTGGATACGGACCGGACCAAAACATCCGACCACTGCGGTTCGTATTGGCGTTGTTCTATCACCTTCCCAGCCCATCGCTTTCTCATCATTTTCTTGCAGCCGCGGTCGGTGGCTGGACAGCTTCAACCGCTACCGTGATGCAAGACGGCCACCAGGTTGCCATTGGCTACACCAACACCAATAGCGTCTACGGCGAAAACGTCGATCGGGCAAGCTTTGCCCCGGGTTGCACGGCAAAGAATCTGCCGACGAAGGGATCGGACGGCTATCGAGCATTGAACGGCTGGATCAACAAAGCTTGCCTTACAACCCCGGCAGTTGTCGGTAGTGACGGTATAGCTTTAGGTTTTGGCAACACCCCCAACGGTGTATTGCGTACGCCTGCCCAGGACGTTGCCGATATCTCGCTCGCGAAGGCCTTCCCGGTGCATTGGCCGAAGGAAGGCGCCAAGGTAGCCTTCCGGGCAGACTTCTTCAACGCCTTCAATCATCCCAACTTTGCGCTGCCGGGCTTGGGCTACACTCCGACACCATCCTCTTTTGGGTACATTACCGCGATGAGTACGAACCCAAGAGTTATTCAATTCTCGTTGAATTATTCGTTCTAGCGAACGCAACTATGACCGCTCCTTTGCCCAGGTGCCGCAGCGATTGCAAAACCAGCATCGGAGCATCTCAATGAGCGATCTGAAGGGCCGCCTCTTGCATCAGGGAGTGGCGGCCTGCGGCGATTTCCGACAGGCTGCAATCGGTCATTTCACCTTAACGCTTCCTGCTTGATCGAGCATCGGGAAGAGTGGGATCGCGTGAACCCGGAAAAGGGACTTCAGATCGTTCTTGCCGCTCGGCCGCAAGGCAAGGTGACGTCTGACAACTTTCGCCTGGAACATTTCTCACCACCTGAACCAGGCCCGGGCGAATTCCTGATGAAGGTCGACTATCTTTCGCTGGACCCATATATGCGCGGAAGGATGGACGACAGAAAGTCCTATGCGGAGCCTGCGACAATCGGCGAAGTCATGCCCGGAGAAGGCATCAGCACGATTACCGCTTCAAACCATGCCGATTTCTCTCAGGGAGACGTCGTTCTCGCCCGCACCGGGTGGCGAACGCACGCCATTTCGACGGGGGCAGGGGTATGCAGGATCGATCGAGGCGCGCTTCCAGTAACTACGCGGTTGGGCGTTCTGGGCATGCCTGGCTTCACGGCCTACGCGGGAATGAAGGCAATTGGTAAGCCTCAAAGAGGAGAAACGGTTGTAGTCGCAGCTGCCTGCGGACCCGTCGGTTCCCTCGTCGGACAGCTTGCCAGAATCGATGGAGCGCGGGCAGTTGGGATTGCCGGTGGCCCCAGGAAATGCGCTTATCTGGAAAAGGAACTGAATTTCGATGCCGCGGTCGATCACCGCTCACCTGATTTTCGCGACGCTCTTGCCGCCGCGTGTCCGGATGGGATCGATGTCTACTTCGAGAATGTTGGCGGCGCAGTGTGGCAGGCGGTGCTCCCGCTCCTGAATCGATTCGCAAGAGTGCCGGTGTGCGGGTTGGTTGCGCAGTACGATAGGGACCCGGAGAGTCAGCCAGCGGGCCAACTGGCTGCGACGATGCGGCAGATCCTCAATCAGCGCATTCTCATGCGGGGGTTCATCAATTACGACTTTGCGAAAGAGTATCACGCAGACTTTCTCCGCGATGTCGAAAGGTGGGTCTCTGAAGGACGGATAAAGTACCAGGAAACCATCGTTGACGGCCTGGAGAACGCGCCGAAGGCCTTCATCGGAATGCTCACCGGTGGGAATTTCGGCAAGCTTCTGGTCCGCGTTGGCGAAAAAGAATAAGCCTCGCAGCGCAATGTCCGATCTGTGCCATCAGGAAGCGACAGGGTTCAGTGCGGTATTTTTCTGGCAGTGCAGATCGTGTTTGAGATTAAGGGGGCAGCTTCAGTGCCGGAAATTCGCCGGCGTGCTGCCCGTCCATCTGCGGAATGCGTGGCGAAAGTTCGCAGCTTCGCTAAATCCCACCAGCTCTGAGATATCTTCCATGCTGAGTTTCGTTGAGCGGAGATATTCCTTTGCCAGATTGCAGCGGACATCGTCGAGGATCTGTGTAAACGACGCGCCTTCCGACAGGAGCCTGCGGTGCAGCGTCCGCACCGTCGTGGCCAGTTGCCTCGCGACCAATTCCATCGTGGGCGAGTGTCCCGCAGTTGATGCAATGATCTGGTAGACCTCGCCGGCAACGCCGGTCGATGTCTTAACCTCTCCGAGAATCCGGTCGCATGTATCTCGCATAAGCTTCGAAGTAAGGCAATGGGCCATGTGCGGCCTCTCCGAGAGAATGGACTTCGGATAGGTGAGTTCGCAAGCCGACTGGCCAAACCGCAGGTCACAGCCAATGTAGCGTTTATAGAGATGCGGATGGCGCGGAGCCGCATAGGGAAGCGCGGCACGAAGCGGACGGCATCGCTCGGGCTCCACAACTGTTTTCAGATGCGTCGTCAATTGCGTCAGTTGTTGCTCCAGAATGAAACGCACCAGCGACTCGGGGTGGGTAACCACCGGATTCATCGCCAGAATCCAGGAAACAGACTCTTTCTGCTCGCGCCACGACATCGATAGCAGCGGTGTCGCCAGCCGATGGTACTTCACTGCCACCTGAAAGTACTCGCGAATCGTTTGGCTGCACACCAGCGCGAATCCATACATGCCATACGCCGACAAGGGAATCCGGCTGCCCACGCGGAAGGGAGTCTCCGGATCCCTGGACAAATGCACCGCGTTCTGGCAAACGGTAATGTACTGGCGGATGGATGTCAGAGTCTCCGGCTGGGCAAGACTCTTCTGTGACAGCCCGGTGCCTGACAGGCTTTCTTCGGGCGCAATGCCCTGCTCACCGAGAACTTCTACAAGGGCCGTGAGCTTATAGGGCGCGTACCGTTTCTCATTCCAAAGAGGAAGTTGCAACATAGCTGGGGAATTGTCCGAAACAGACCCGCTGGTGTCCGAATCGAACCTACGGCATTTCATTATGCACAAGTAGCATCCCTTTGGGAAGAGGGTTTCTGAGCTTCCAGCCTGGATGCGAGAGTTGCTCCCGCATAAGGTGAAGTGTGCCGTGCGACGGCTGCAGTTCGCAGCGTCGGAGCGCCACTAAGAAGCCTCCCTGCCTCGGCGTTCCCTGCCGGAACGGAGCCCTATGCCAGAGTTGGTCATTACGGCAGCTAAACGGACAGCCATTGGCGGTTTTCAGGGATCGTTGAAAGATGTTTCGGCCGTCGATCTCGGTGTGGTTGCAGTCCACGCGGTCCTGCCAGGGCTGCCGGCGGAAGACATTGCGGATGTGATCGTCGGCAATGTGCTCCAGGCGGGCAACGGAATGAATCCGGCTCGCCAGATCGCATTGAAGGCGGGCCTGCCCGACCATGTAACCGCGCAAACCATCAATCGCGTCTGCGGGAGCGGTCTTCAGGCGGTCCTGAATGCGTTGCAGGGGCTGCAGTGCGGAGATGGGCAACTCTATCTCGCTGGCGGCACAGAAAGCATGTCGCGCGCGCCCTACCTTCTGCCGCATGCGCGAGCCGGTTATCGATACGGATCGGGCGAGCTGATCGACAGCATTCTCAGCGAAGGCCTCACCGACCCAACCCTCAGCTACGCAATGGGGCTTACCGCGGAGAACGTTGCCGAGCAATTCGGCATCACTCGCCAGGAGCAGGACGCTTTTGCTCTCGAGAGCCACGCACGCGCGACAAAAGCCGCCGCCGGCGGATACTTCGACGCTGAGATCGTCCCGGTGCCTGTCAAAACCAAAAAGGGCATCGTCGACTTTGCCGCCGACGAGCATCCCCGTCCGGACTTGAGCCTGGAGGTCCTCGCAAAACTCAAAGCCGCCTTCAAACCCAATGGAACCGTGACCGCGGGAAACGCGAGCGGATTGAATGATGGAGCCGCTATGCTCGCTGTCACTACCGGCGCGTACGCGAAGGCCCACGCACTGCCGGTCCTTGCGAGCGTGGTTTCGTATGCTGTCGCAGGCATCGCTCCCGATGTGATGGGCCTGGGTCCCACGGCCGCCGTACCAATCGCTCTGCGCAGGGCCGGCCTCACTGCGGAACAAATCGATCTCTTCGAATTGAACGAGGCATTTGCCGCGCAATCCATCGCGGTCATCCGGAAACTCGATCTTGACCCGGCCAGGGTGAACGTGAGTGGAGGCGCCATCGCGCTCGGCCATCCCATTGGCGCTTCCGGGGCTCGCGTGCTCGTGACACTCATTCACGCTCTGCGGCGTCTGGGCAAGCGGCTTGGCGTCGCCAGCCTCTGCATTGGCGGCGGCATGGGAATCGCCATCGTGGTCAAAACCGCATAGAAAACGGCGCCGTGTGCCGGTGTTGCAGTTTTGTCAGGAAACGGTTGGATTACGACAGCGGATTGTCCGATCGGCACACGGCGGGGCGCTTTTTCTCGCCACTAAGATACTATCGGGTGTGCAGTGCGATACGCGCAGGAGTAACGGGAAGCAAGTGAACAAGGTTGTCGACTCTCCGGATACCGCAGTTCGCGATCTGCGGGATGGCATGACCATCATGCTTGGCGGCTTTGGATTGTGCGGGATTCCAGAGAATCTCATCGCAGCTCTGATTCGCAAAGGGCTGAAAGGGCTGCACACCATCAGCAACAACATGGGCGTCGACGGATTCGGCATGGGACTGATGCTCGAGGCCGGGATGATCGCTTCTCACATCGGTAGTTACGTCGGCGAAAACCGCCTGCTTGAGAAACTCGTGATCGCCGGCGATCTGCACCTTACTCTGATTCCGCAGGGCACTCTAGCCGAACGGATTCGCGCCGGGGGTGCCGGCATTCCGGCATTCTACATTCCCGCCGGAATCGGCACGGTTGTGGCCGAAGGCAAGGAAATGCGCGAGTTCAACGGAAAGCCCTATTTGATGGAGCGCGCCTTGCGCGCTGACGTTGCTCTCATCAAAGGATGGAAGGCCGACCGTCACGGCAATATTGTTTACCTGAAGACCGCCCGCAACTTCAATCCCGCGATGGCCACGGCCGCGGACTTAACCATTGTTGAGGTAGAAGAGCTCGTTGAACCGGGCGAGCTCGATCCGGATGCGATTATGACCCCGGGTATCTATATCGATCGTGTCGTTGTCGGACCGGAGTTCAAAAAGCCGATCGAGTGGCGCTTTATCAGGGAGCACGCACAGCAATGAACGACGAAAATGCACGGCTGCCGCATGCTCCGTTCACGCTTGCGAACAAGACTGCAATTGTGACGGGGGGCGGGCGCGGAATTGGCAGGGCGATCGTACAGCAGCTGGCTGCGGCGGGCGCCAATGTCCTTACAGCCGATATGGATCAGGAGGCTTTGCAGGAGACGCAATTCTCAACACGCGGTCCTGGAAGCGTCGCGCTGGTTTGCGGAGACCTGATGGATCCGGCTCATCCCCAGCAGATTGTTGATGCCGCGCTCGATGCGTTCCGGTCGATCGACATCATCGTGAACTGCGCGGGCTTCAGTTGGGATGGCGTGATCCAGAAAACCTCCGACGAGCAGTTCCTCACCATGCTGGGCATTCACATTGTCGCGCCGTTCCGCCTGCTGCGCGCCGCATCCGATTTTCTTCGTGCGGCCGCGAAACGCGAAATTGCGGCGGGTGAGCGTGTGATGCGCAAAGTCGTCAACATCACCTCAATCTCCGGCACCGACGGCAATCCGGGCCAGGCCGCGTATTCCGCAGGCAAGGCCGGAGTGATTGGGCTGACGAAGACTCTGGCCAGGGAGTGGGGCCGCTACAACATCAATGTGAATGCAGTCGGTTTCGGGCTCATTCAAACCCGCATGACGCAGCCTCTCGCGCCCGGAGGGAACATCCGCGTGGCCGGAAAGGAGATTCCGATTGGCGTTCAGCCCGCAATGCTCGAATCTGTCGCTGCCGCCTGCCCCCTGGGGCGCATGGGAACTCCCGAAGAAGCAGCGGGTGCCGTGCTCTTCTTCTGCTCGCCGTTATCGGATTACGTGACCGGCGAAGTGCTGATCTGCGGCGGCGGATTTCATTTTTGAGCGGCGGAATTGCCGTGCTTGAATTTTGGCTTCGCCAAAAAGATAAGCCGAGGAGCAGGAAATTGGATGCCAAAGAGTTGATCGCACGGCGAATAGCCCGGGAGCTAAAAGACGGCTGCTATGTCAATCTCGGCATCGGCCTTCCCACCATGATTCCGGCTTTCGTGCCGCCCGGAATTGACGTCATCCTCCAATCGGAGAATGGCCTGCTCGGGATCGGGCCGCCGCCGTCGGCCGATCGGGAAGATCCCGACCTGATCAACGCTGGCAAACAACCCGTGACCACGCTGCCCGGTTCGAGTTTCTTCTCGAGCGATCAGGCCTTTGCGATGATTCGCGGCGGGCATATGAGCATGAGTATTCTGGGCGCGATGCAAGTCTCCTGCCACGGCGACCTTGCGAACTGGACGATTCCCGGAAAAATGGTCAAGGGCATGGGGGGCGCAATGGATCTCGTCGCCAGCGCCGCTCACGTCATTGTCGCCATGGAGCACAATGCGCGAGATGGATCCTTCAAAATCGTCGAGCAGTGCTCCTTGCCGCTCACCGGCAAAGCCGTAGTTCACGATGTCGTAACGGAGCTTGGTTGGTTTCACATTTCCGCGGAGGGACTCGTGATGCAGGAGATTGCCGAAGGCGTAACCAGGGAAGCGGTGGAGGAGCGAACCGGATGCCGGGTCGTCTTTTCGCCCGATCTCCATCCCATGCTTCCATCCTGAATTCCAGAGAAAGCGCCAGTATCCTCTCGGGTTCGTTAAAGCGCAGCACCGTGGCTTTCATTATGTCCGAATTTGCAACTCTCGTTGATGGTCTTTCCTTTACTGAATGTCCCCGCTGGCGCGAGGGCCGCCTCTACGTCTCCGACCGTTATACCCGGCGCATTCTCGCGATCGCAGCCGACGGCAAGGTCGAAACCTACGCGCAAACGCCCGGTCTTCCCGCTGGAATTGGCTTTCTTCCCGACGGCCGGCTGCTGATCACTTCGATGCGCGATCGCAAAGTGCTGCGGCGCGAGCACGACGGCTCGGTGGTGGAGCACGCCGACCTCTCGGCTCTCGCCCCCGGCGAACTCAATGACATGCTCGTCGATGGCGACGGCCGCGCCTGGGTGGGCAACTTCGGATTCGACCTCTTCGGCGGCGCGCCCGCCTGCTCTACCGTGCTCATCTCCGTCGCGCCCGACGGAACGGCCGCCGTTGCTGCTTCAGACCTTTTCTTTCCCAATGGCGCCGTGCTCACGCCAGACGGCCGCACACTGATCATTGCTGAGACCATGGCCAATCGCCTGACTGCCTTCACCGTCTCCGATGGCTTGCTGACCAACCGCCGCACCTGGGCCGCCTTCGGCGATTTTCCAGCAACCACCGATGTGGCGCGCATCGTGAGCGAAGCGGATGTCGTGCCCGATGGCATCTGCCTGGATTCGGAAGGAGCGGTCTGGGTGGCCGACGTGGCCAAACAGCGCCTCATCCGTGTCGCCGAAGGCGGTGCGATCGTCGATCAGCTCAAGACGAATGGTTTGTGCGCGTTCGCCTGCATGCTGGGTGGTGACGACGGGCGCACACTGTTCGCATGCGCTGCGCCCACTTTCGACGAAACCGAAGCCGCTCTGCACCACCGCTCTTCCATTCTCTCGACGCAGGTTGCCGCGCCTCACGCGGGCCTGCCCTGAGGCGCGCAGCGCATCGGAGTTCCCTCGGCAAATTCCGCGAGGGGTTGTGGCGGACGCTCAGACTTAGGTAGCTGGGAGGGTTCAATGGGCAAAATGAACCGCAAGCAATTTCTGCTCGGAGCTTCGGCGGCCGGAATGGCGCTGGGGATTTCTCCGCTCCGCGCGGAAACCTCCGGTCCCCTGCAACGGGTCAACCCGAACTGGGTCGTCTCAGAAGATGAAGCGTTGGCCTGGCATAAGGTCAAGGACTCCGAAGGTCCCGCGCTCACCGGAAACGCCTCCTGGCATCATTTCCTTCAATTCCTCGAAGCGAAGTTCAGGCAGTATGGCTGCCTCAACGTCCATCGCTCGTCGTGGATGTTCGACCGCATCGAAACCAGCAACTGGCCGGATGATTCCAAATGGAGCCTGGTCTCAAACGCCAGGCGAATGGCGGTGGCGAACTATGGAGCCAATTGCGGTCTCACCGGTCCCGAAGGAGTTACAGCCGAGTTGGTGCTGTGGGATCCGGTCGACAAGCCCGATGTCTCTGGCAAGATCGTCGTCTTCCGGCCGGTGCCTCGCCCTGAATTCCGCGACGCTTTCAGCGACGCTGACTATGAATACAGGACGGCGTTCGAGAGTTGGCCGGTTCAAGGAAAAGCGGTGCCGCAGGAATTAACGGCGATACAGTCCATCGCTCCCGTGGTTTGGGACGAAATGACGGCCTCCGCAGCCATCATCAGGGAGGTTGCTCCCGCCAAACCGGCGGGGCTGGTTTTCGCCATGAATCTGAATCGCGCCGCAACCGAAGGCCTCTACACTTTTCCGGTGCCCGAACAATATGGCTTTCCTTCGGTCTATCTCGATAACACCAATGGCGATCGGGTAATCGCCGACGCCCGGGCGCGCGCCAGGGCGACGATCCGGGTTGAAGGACGCCATGTCCAGAGCGAAGCCTATGAGCTGATCGCTTATCTGCCCGGCCGCAATTACGGCACAGACAGGGACGAACAGATCCTGCTTCGCACCCACACCGACGGCCCTTCGATCAGCCAGGATGACGGCGCCTTCGGTCTGCTGGGTGTGGTGAAGTATATGTCGAAGATTCCCCGGAAGGATCGACCGCGCTCTTTGCTGATCGAACTCGACTGCCGTCATTTTATGCCCGGCGCCGAGCGTGCCTGGCAAGCCCAGGACTATTTCGTCAAATTCCCCGACGCCCGCGACAAGGTTGTGGGTCTGATCGCGATGGAACATTTGGGGCAGATCGATTATGTCTTCCACGGCGATGACCTCAAGCCGAGCGGCCGCTCGATGCAGACCTGGATCTATTCGCCCCCCGATCAGAAAATGATTGACTATGCTTACCAGGCTGCCCAGGAAAACCATATCGCATCCGCCATCATTCGCGCTCCGGGGCAACTCGGCGTGCATGGAAAATCCCAGGGTCCCTGGTACGGCATGGGCGGCGTGTCACGCATCCTGGGATTGCCGGCATTTTCGATGCAAGGCGATCTCGGCGCCTATTGGGCATTCTCTGGACGCATCAACCGCTTCGACCCGCGCTCGTTCCGCGGGCAGGTCAGCCTGTTCTGCCAGCTGACTGGTTATCTGATGCGAGTCGACATGCAGACCCTGCATGTTCCCCGCGACGCCCGGACCGTGCCGAGTATCAATCGACGACGTTGACTCGAGTGGTTCGACTGACGTCAGCAGTTGGACAGTCTCAGAGTCTGGCAACGATTGAACAGTCTGGCATTCGTATTACGGGGTCTGGGCTGGGCCAGACAGCACCGGCGCCGCAACGCCGACATTGCCTGCCCAGGGTTGATCGCCGGCCCGCCTTTCGCGTTGCATGACTTCTTCGTTGAGCTCGAACATGCCTGGCATAAGGTTGGTCGACGGTCTCGGCGCCTCCGCGAGGTCCATGTAGCTTTGGTTGGGCGGATACGCCGGCCAGTCGGGCTGCCCCGGTGCCCTGGGAACGCCCGTGCGCGCGAAGGATGTCCAATAGGCCATCATCGCATCCGAAAAAGCCTGCTCTTTAGCACCGTCCGGCACCGGCCAGTTCGCAGGCAATACCGCGTTCTTGCCGACATCGCCAAAGACATAGGGCAGTTCGCTGCCATGGAAGGCGTGGAATCCCCGCGCCTGCGCCGCAGGATAAGCATGATCGAAGAAATAGAGGTAGGAAGGCATCCCCGACTTCGCCTCGTCGCGGACGATCCGTTCCGCACTCCAGCCGAAAACCGCATCGCGGATTGCCGCCATCATACTGCCCTTGATATTGCTGCCCGGATACAGCCGCAGGAATTCCAGCGTCAGATCGCCGTAGCGCTTTTGAATTTCGTCTTCATAGACGGCGCTTGAATCCGGAAGATTGCGCGGCAGGAATCCGATCAGCCCTGGATAAATCTCGTTGCGATTGAAGCCCATCAGGACAGGCACCAGCGCCTCTTCTTTGCGATCAAAGGTATCGACGACCTGACGGGGTAACACCCAGCCGTCCACATTCGGTCCGCCTCGAAAGCCGGCATGTTCTGCCACAGTCCGGGCATCCATCGCCCGCAGCGCTTTAAGGTCCGCCGCGCCCAGCGCCTTTTCGAAAGCCGTTCCGTTCGCTTCGGCAGAAGGCAGCCCATGGTTCGGCTGCTTCAGCTCCGCAGCGGATTGGATGCCAAGGCTTTCAGCGATCGCCTTCTGAAACAAACCGCGCGCCAGCGGGCTAGCCATCAAATCGGCCACGTTCAGACCGCCGGAGGATTCGCCCATGATGGTCACGTTGCCCGGATCGCCGCCAAACGCGGCGATGTTCTGCTTCACCCATTTGAGCGCTTCGATTTGATCGAGCAGACCGTAATTGCCAGAGACGCCGTGCGGCGACTCCGCACTTAGCTCCGGCAACGCCAGCCAGCCGAGCGCGCCGAGCCGGTAATTGATCGATACGAACACAACGCCGTGTTCCGAGAAATGTGTGCCGTCGTAGATCGGCTCCGAGGTGCGGCCTCTGACCAGCCCGCCGCCAAAGATCCAGACGATGACCGGCGCCCTGTGTGCGTGCGGCGGCGTCCACACGTTCAGAGAGAGACAATCCTCGCTCTGCTTCGGCACATCGTCGGCGTAGATGCTATCCGCCGGATAAGGCGGTTGAACACAGCTGGCCCCGAATTCGCGCGCGTCGCGCACCCCCTTCCATGGTCCGGCTGCAACGGGAGCGGTCCAGCGCTTATTGCCAACCGGCGGTTCGGCGTAGGGAATGTCTTTGAAAGACCGCACGCCACGCCTATCCATCGCACCCGCCAGCCTTCCTTGTGACTCGGTAAGGGTGGTCTGATTTTGGGCGGCCGCCGACGCAGCAGTCAAACCGAACAACACTGCCGCACCGAGCCAGAACCGTGGCGTTGCTTTCGATATTGTTTCCTCCCCGTCGGGACTTGCCTCAGGATGGTGTGTGTGAAGGTCCGGAGCTTTCTCTCGGCGGATCGGCAATCACGGTGCCGGCTCCGGCATCAATGACCGAGCGATCATAAGAAGTTCTGGAAATGACTCGACAGGTTTGGAACGGACAATATCATGTAGTATGAGGACTCGGCGCCCGCGGCGTTATTCCCGCGAATCAGGGCCCTCGGCTTAAGGCCCATCGCAGCGCGCAAGCGCGGACTCGAGTGTTTTCCGGGAACCTCATGCCCGGCGCTGACATTTTTACGTCCGGCAAGAACCTTGTGAGCCCCGGCGCATTGTTGTTCTTATCCCCTAAGGAGCTTTCTGGAGGATGGGACTTCAAGCCGCAATCATCGGCGCGGGCCTGATGGGCCACGGAATTGCCCAGGTATTTGCAACAGCTGGTCACTGTGTTCGAATTTCGGATGCCGACGAGAGGGCTCTCAACGAGGCGCCCCAACGTATAGCGGCGAGCCTGGCGGAACTTGGCATTCAAGTAGCGCCTGTCCTCGCCCGAATTCAGTTGACTCCGTCGCTTGCGGAAACCCTCGATGGCTGCGCCGTTGTCATCGAGGCAGTTCCGGAAAAGATTGAACTGAAGCGTACGCTCTTCCAGCAGATTGCCGGAGGTGCGCCGCGCGATGCATTGCTCGCAACTAATACTTCGTCCATTCCCGTCACGGAGATCGGTCGAGACCTGCCAAACCATGCGCGTCAAAGGTTGGTTGGGCTTCATTGGTGGAATCCGCCGGTTTTAATTCCTTTGGTTGAAGTGATAAGAACCGAGTTTGTGGATCCTGCCTTCTTCGACCGTGCGTTCGAGTTGATGAGATTGGTGGGAAAAGAGCCTGTGAAGGTCGAAAAGGATATTCCGGGATTTATCGGAAATCGATTAATGCATGCATTCTGGCGTGAGGCTATCTCCCTGGTCGATGCGGGTGTTTGCGACGCCGAGACCATCGATCTTGTGGTTAAGCGTGGATTTGGCCTCCGCCTGCCGGTACTTGGCCCGATGGAGAATGCCGACCTGGTCAGCCTCGAACTTACAAGAGATGTTCAAAGGGTGATTTTCCCTGATCTTGAAAAGTCATCTGAGCCTTCTCCTCTCCTGGATCGGTTAATCGCGGAGCACAAGCTTGGAATGCGTACCGGCGAGGGCCTGAGGAGGTGGACACCCGAACAGATAACGAATACCAAACGCGATCTATTCCGCCAACTCTTCAACGTGCTGAGAAATGGAAAACAATGAAGGACACAGGACAACTCCACGGAATGTATCGGGCCACATTTGTGATGAGTCCTACAACACCCAGCGCAGCGATTGCCTGATTCATCAGGGTCCGAAACGAAGAAGATGACGAAGAAGCTCAGATCCTTTGCAACTGCCCAATCGATTGAGACCCCTACCTCAGCCGGCGTCCTGACGGATCAGATCGAGGAGAGTCTGCGTCATCCCGCAACTTCGCCGGACTTTGATTTGTTCCATGCGGTCAATGAAGTCCTCTCCGACGTCGGCATGACAATCGATGATTGTGGAGGAAAGCTCGGTTTTTACGGACGAGATCCCATCGTGCCAAGTCCCCTTCGCTACGGCACGATGGCCGGCGTCGGTTTGGCCGCGCGGAGTGTTGCGCTCGCGGCGCTGCGTAAACAGGCGACGGGAGAAGGGCAGGATATTTCGATCGATGTTAGAAAGGCTCTGCGGCGGTTTTGCGGTTTCGCGGAGCGAAGATGGGAAACCATCAACGGGCGGGCGCCCACCCTTGGCTCCTTTGCCGTCAGCCCATTCCTCAACCCTCCCTGGTTTAACGAGACACGCGACGGCCGGTATGCCGTGGCGCTGGACTTTTATCCTGGCATTCGTGCGCGCACACTCAATCTGCTCCAGTGCAGCGAAAGCAGTGAATCGATTGGCAATGCTATTCGTCAATGGCGAAGCTCCGATCTGGAGGAGGCTGCTGCGGAGGCGGGGGTACCGATGGCTATTGTGCGCACCAACGAGGAGCTTCGCCGAGAGACCCAATACACCGAAGTGCTCTCGAAAATGCCGCTTATCAAGGTTGAGAAATGCGGTGAGAGCGAAAAAATCCCGATTCGAGGATGCGGGGATCTCCCTCTCGCCGGAGTCCGCGCGCTGGGCATGGGCCACGTCATCGCCGGCGCTGCAATGGGCAGGTGTCTTGCCCTCTACGGCGCCGACGTTCTCAACATCTGGGGGCTGCACGCGTGCGAGATCGATTTTCTTGCATGGGATGCGCAAGTTGGAATGCGCTCAACGATATTGGGCAGTTCCGCGGAAGATCGGGCTCAATTCCACAACCTGCTCCAGGATACGGATATATTCTTCGCCAACAAACGGCCGAACTTTTTGGAACAGCATGGCCTTGATGCTGCCGAGCTCTGCGCGCGCAAGCCGGGCCTCATCCACGCCACCGTGGTTCTTCACGGCGACAGCGGTCCCTGGGCGGACCGGCCGGGCTTTGATATGCATGGTGCGACCGTGGCCGGCGTGTATCCGCTGGAGGGAACTCCGGCACTGCCCAGCCTGGCTCCCATTGGCACGCCGGTTTGCGATAACGTGGTCGGTTGGCTGGGCGTCACGGGCATCCTCGCTGCTTTGCGCCGGCGCGCTGTTGAAGGGGGCAGCTATCGGGTCATCGTTTCGTTAACCAGGACGGCACTCTGGCTTTTGTCGCTCGGAATCTTTGATAAGGGATATGCTCAGGCGACAGCAGGCAGATCAGACGAGCAGTTCTACACTGAGCCCGATCTTTTCACTTCGGAAACGCCATGTGGTACCTACCAGGGAATGACGGATCAGGTGATCATGTCGAAGACTCCGGGTTCCTACCGGACCGTCCTGGTGCCGCCAGGATCAGGCAAACCTGAATGGCTGCCGGTGGTCCGCGATAATTAGGGATCTCCGGCCAATACTGGCGCTGGGTATCGAGGCAGCAGGAGGATCGATGTTGCCCTGCGACGGATCCGGTCGAGAGAACTTTGATCCATGAGAGTCCTGCGTTCGCGATCGACCACTCAGATGTTTCTTCACTCTGCCCGACTTCCGGGGATGAATCCGGTTTCAATCGGCTGTCTCCGTATTCGTCTTCCATGTTTCCTGCCGGTCCGTGCCGCCAGGAATGGAACAAGGCAGCGGAGCCTTTTGGAACTGTGGCGGCCAGTATGGA
>VFSW01005822.1_pt1 | contig 18188 bp, 9 predicted proteins | sample 5358111 | NCBI WGS metagenome assembly VFSW01 (sample SAMN11554181, study PRJNA540505) | mine drainage metagenome | isolation source: sediment from site ElyBrook_90M | place: USA: Ely Copper Mine, Vershire, VT | collected 2017
CGCGGCGCACTCACGGGCGGCGGAGGCGCGGGGGTCGCGCGGGTGTAGGATTGCAGCCAACCGCTCGGGGTTCAGGGCGCGGCGGGCGTGGTCGACGATGAAGCTCTCGCCCATCAGCCAGCCCACGGTGACGCCGTCCTGGAAGAGGGAGTTCATCCATGGGTAGGGGTGCGGATTGTTGGGCGCGGTCGAGCCGTAGACGGTGTTGCAGCCGGTGTGGGCGGCCATGGCCATGACGGACATGCCGTTGGCCATGCGGCCGTCGACGGGCTGCAGGCTCTTGTGGTTGAAGGCTTCCGTAAGCAGCACAGCGACGATAGCCTCGACTAACTGGGCGTCGGTGAGGATGCCGTTGGCCGCTTCATAGGCGGCGATGCGCCCGAGGGTGTCGGCGTCGTCTTCGCCGCCGAGGCCGAGCACGAGATGTGCGATGGCCTGACGGAGCAGTGCGTATTCAGCGGGGCTGGTGGCCTGGAGCCTGGCAAGGCGGGCCGCGCCGTCCTTCTCCAGTTCGCCGGCCTTGGCGACGAAGCGGTCACTCTTGGCGTGGAAGACGGGGCGCATGTAGGCCTCGGTAACGGCGGCGATGGAGCGGAGGACGGACTTTTCACCGCAGCCGGCGCAGGCGCCGTCGCCGGCCACCAGCGCGTCGTAGTTGGTGCGGACCATGAGCATGTTTCTCAAGGTCGCGGTCTTGGAGTCGGCCGGGTTCGCGGCGTTGAAGAGGCCGAGGTACTTCTGCGAGGTGTCGGGCAGCAGATCGAGGAAGGCGGTGCCGGTTTCGTGCTCGGCGTTGACTTCTTTCGTCTCGGCCACCATGCGCAGGGCGTTGTGGTCGCCGCAGGCGGTCACGCAGGCGGCGCAGCCCTTGCAGAGGTCGCTGACAAAGATGGAGAAGACGCCGCCGGAGCCGGGGGTCTTGCGTTCCGGCGAGGAGAAGATCGCGTTGACCTTTTGATAGGCCATCGGCACCTTGGCGATGATGTCAAAGAACTGCTGCTTCGATTGCGCGGAGACTCCGTCGAGGCTCTCGGTGACTTCGCGGAGGATGGTGGGCAGCGCGGTGCCGGTCTTCATCTCGGCGACCATGCGGGTGCGCGCGGCCTTTTCTATTTCAGGCAGGGCGCGCAGAAGCTTGGTGCGGTCCTCGGAGTCGGCGATGTAGTAGGAGACGGCGGTGGTCAGCAGGGTGCTCAGGTCCTGCGATGTGTTGGGCAGGGCGGTGTCCGGGCAGACTGAGATGCACTCCATGCACTGGGTGCAGTTCTCGGGGATGTAGAGCGGGGTTTCGCGGCGGGCGACGTACTTGGATGCCGTGTCGCCGGTGGCCGCGGCGATGACGCCCATGGCCGAGAGCGGGGTGGCCGGCTGGTTGTAGCCGTAGGTGGAGCGGAACTGCGCATCGAAGTAGGTCACGCTGTCAATGGGCGTGCGCTTGGCCTGGCCGGCAGGCATGGGTGTGGAGCGGCAACCGGTACTGCAACCGCCCGCGGTGGCCAGTTCGAGAATGGGAAGCAGGGCCGGGCCGCGGAGCGTGGAGTGGTCGGCAGCGGAGAGTGCGCCGATCTTGATCTCCTTGACCTGGCTGAAGCCCTGCATCATCACTTCCATGTTGGAAGCGACGACCGCTTCGCCCAGCTTGCCGAATTTCTTGACGTACTGTTTGTGGACGACTTCCTGATACTGCTCCGGAGTGATGCCGAACTCCTTGAGGAGGGTGGAGACGGCGAAGAACGCGCCGAGGAAGGCGTTGCCCTGCATGCGGAGCTGGAGGTCGGCGCGGTCGGTGGCCTTTTTGGCGATTTCAAAGCCGGGAAGCGTGAAGACGCGGATATTCTTATCGATGATTTGCTTGCGGGCCCAGAGGGGCAGCCGCTCCCAGGCCTGCTCGCCCTCTTCGTCGGACTCCCAGACCAGCGAGCCGCCTTCGGCCATGCCGTCCAGCGGGTTGGTGTGGGTGAAGGCCTTGGGGTCGCAGCAGAGAACCGTGGTGACGTGGCGGAGGTCGCAGTTGACGCGAATCCTGTCCTTTGCCGCGACCATGAAGTAGCTGGTCGGAGCCCCCTTCTTCTCAGAGCCGTACTTGGGGTTCGCGCTCACGTGAATGACTTCCTTGGGATTGCCCAGGTCGTCGCGCTCCCCATCCCGTTCAAAGAGCAGGTCGTTGAGGTCTCCGATGATGGCGCCGAGGTTTTTGCCGGTGGTGATGGCGCCCCAACCGCCGATGGAGTGGAAGCGGACCGCGGCAGCGCCGGCGGGGAGCAGGGAGGGAGTTTCGTCGCCGATGACCGCATAGGGATGGTCGATGCCGAGAACGATGAAGTTGGCGCCGTCGGCGGCGGTTTTGCCGTCCTGGCGGGCGCGGCCGGCGGTGGCGAACTCGTATGCGCCGATGATGTGCTCAGGGCGGAAGTCGCGGGAGCCCAGACCGTAGGTGCCGGAGAAGATCTTCGGCACTTCATGGATGGAGAGGGCGGGCAGGCCTTCGGCGGCGGGACGGCCTTCCATCTGTATGGCCTTGGAGATCGCGGTGCGAATGTCGCGGCCCAGCGGGTTGTCGCCGGAGAGGGCTTCGTCCGTACGCTCCAGGATGATGACGTTCTTCTTGCCCTTGAGGGCGGCCACGATGGCGGCCTCGGGGAAGGGCCGGATCACATTGATGTGGATGGAGCCGACGGTGACGCCACGCGTTTCGCGCAGGTAATCGACGGCGGCCTCGATGTTTTCAGCCGCCGAGCCGAGCGAGACGAACACGGTGTCGGTGTCGGAGGTCTTGTACTCGGAGATGAGGCCGTAGCGGCGTCCGGTCAGGTCGCCGAAGTCCTTGTAGGCGGCCTCAAGGAATTCCAGAATCGGCTCGGCGAAGTTGTTGCGCCGCGCGACGATACCCTGCATGTAGTGCTCCTGGTTTTGCACCGGACCCAGCAGGATGGGGTTGGCGAGGTCCAACATCTTGGGAACGCGGCGGCGGGTGCGTCCAAACAGAACGCGCTGCGCTTCGGTCGGGCAGTCGATGATGTCCTCCGGCGAGCCCAGGAACTCGCGGATCAGCTCCGACTCGTGCTTGTAGAAGGTGCGCTCCAGGTGGGTCGTCAGGAACCCGTCCATGATGTTCATGCCGGGGGTGAGCGAGAGCTCGGTAACGCGGCGCAGGATGAGGGCCTGGTCCGCCGCCTGCTGGGCGTCCTTGCCGAAAACCATGATCCACCCGGTGTCGAGCGCGCCGTAGATGTCGTCGTGGCCGCAGTGGACGTTCAGCGCGTGCTTGGTGAGCGCGCGCGCGCCCACTTCGAGCACCATGGTCGAGCCCTTGCCGGGTGCGTGGTAGTACTGCTCCACCCCGTAGACAACGCCCTGGCCGGAGGTGAAGTTGACCACGCGCTTGCCGCAGACGGAGTGGGCGATGGCGCCGCCCTGGGCCGCGTGCTCGCCTTCGGTCTCAATGGCGATGGTGTTGTGGCCGAAGACGTTCAGATGGCCCTCGGCATAGGCCTGCTGGAAGAGCTCGCCGCCCTCGGTGGAAGGCGTGATGGGATAAAAGACGCCGGCGTCGGCGATGCGCGTCTCCGTGTAGTAGGAGACGAGCTGGTTTCCGTTTGCAGTAAGGCGTATGCCTGGATAGCGCGCAGCAGCGGTCATGAATCCCTCTCAATACGGCGAAGTTCTGAACTTGATGTCGTGGCCCTGCGCGAGCGTTTGGATTCGGGGGAAGTCGAATCGTCCGAGAATCCGCGCCGCAGGCCGTTCTGTTGGTGCACCGGTCCGCACACGAAAGCGGACGCAATTTTATGCCTTTCAAGTGTAAAGGCCGCAGTGGAGAGGAGGAAACCCAAGGGGCGGGATTGACCCTCAAAAACCTGCGAAAACAGCCTATACATTAGTATGCTCCTGCGGGGTAGAGACGGCGTCCCATCTGGTGGGATTGGGGGCGGACGGGCAGATCGCGGCGGCCGGGGCGGTGCGGAGCGCAGTGAGGAATGGGGCGGAACGGCGGTCTAAATTGCCCCTCGAGGGCAATCCGCGCGGTGCGGGTCTTTCCAGCTTGCCCGGCAGTCCATAGACAAGGGTCAGGAAGCTTCAGGGCTTGGCTCTCATCCGCCGCACGGGCGGATATGGAGGCATACTGTGGCGGGACCATCGGCGGCAAAAGGACTTGCAGTGTTGGCGATTTCGCTGGGAGCCATGGCTTGGGGGCAGGACAGCAAGCCGGGCAGCGGATCGCGTTCGCAGTGGGCCACGTTTAACCCGGTGACAGCCCTGAGCGCGGCAAACTTTGCCGAGCCGCCGGCGAACGACCGCCCGTGGGTGCGCATGAACATGCCGGCAACCGCGGAACCGGCGGAGATCCAGGCGGAGGTTCAGGATCTGCACGACAAGGGCATCGCCGGGGTCGAAGTGGGGCAGGGCGCGTTCCCGAATGACGAGCAACTGGTGGCGCTGCTGTCGAAGGCGAACGAGCTTGGCATCAAGGTCAGCCTGAGCCACGGTCCAACCCAGAACCCGCTCGGCTATTCGCTCGACGGCGACAACGCCCGCAAGACGCTGGCCTTCGGCAATGCCGTGGTGGATGCGGGTGCGACGTTCGAGGGGCCGGTGCCGGCGGCTCATCCGCCTGCGCGGCCGCAGTTTGGCCCGCCGCCTCCGCCCGAGACCGCGGCGCACCACCGCGTTACGCTCATTGCCGTGCTGGCCTATCGATGCACCGCTTCGCCCTGCCCGGCAACCGGCCCCGCGGAACTGGACCCCTCCTCGGTGATCGACCTGACCCCGGCAGTGAGCGCAACGAACAAGGAAGGCGTGCTGGGGGGCACGACCACCGGCAACCTGCGATGGACGGTGCCCGCATCGCCCGCGGGAGCGCAGTGGCAACTGATCTCGTTCTGGTCGCGCGGCGTATTTGCCCAGCCGGACCCGTTCAGCGACGAGGGATTGAAGGACCTGATCCAGAGCCTGGAGACAGGGCTGAGCCCGCAGGCGAAAGATCTGATGAAGGTGAACGGTGGCGACATCTTCTATGACTCCCACAGCGTGGATCGCGGAAGCCCCGACGAGTTGTGGACGAACAAAATGGCGGAGGAGTTCCGCAGCCGGAAGCACTATGAGCTGACGCCGCGCCTGGCGGCGCTTTTCCCGGACAGCTTCAGCTTCAGCGACGGCAGCGCGGCGCGGGTCCGCGACGATCTCTACGCGGTGCGCGGCGATCTTTGGATTGAAAAGCAGGTGATGCCATTGAAGGCGTGGTTGCGGCAGTTGAACTACAAGCTCCGCATTCAGCCCGAGGGCGAGATGTCGCCGAAGACCGCGATTACCGACCAGGTGCAGGCGGCCGCGGCGCTGGACCGGCCGGAGCACGAGTCGCTGTTCACGAACGACGAGGTGGATAACTATCTGACCATCGCGTCGGCGAACCACATGACCGGGAACCCATGGTACTCAACGGAATGCTGCGCGGCGCTCAACCTTAACTATGCGCAGACGCTGCAGGACGTGACCATACGGATGCACAGGAGCTTTGCCGGCGGTATCACCAGGCTGGTCTATCACGTGTATCCCTACCGGGACAGTCCGACTTCAAAGTGGCCGGGCTACCACGTCTTTCCGCCGGCCGGCTTCTCGAACGCATGGGGACTGCGCGACCCGGACTGGGAGGATGTTCGCATTTATAACGACTACTTCGCGCGCAACGGGCAGGTGCTGACGCAGGGCGACGCCAAGACCGACGTCGCTGTCTACATGCAGAACTACCTGTACCCGCTGCCGCAGATGGTCAAGGGCGGGTTCCGCATGTGGCGGGACACGGGATTGCAGGAGGCCGGCTATACCCGCGACTACCTTGACCCGAAGATGCTCGAACTTCCGAATGCCACGGTGACGGAGAAACGTCTTGCTGTGGACGGGCCGGCCTACAAGGCGTTCGTGATCGATAGCGAACAAGAGCCTGCGACCGACCCGGTGAAGACCTCAATGCCTGTCGCGGTGGCGCGCAAGATCCTGGACTATGCGCGCGCGGGGCTGCCGGTGATTGTTGTGGGCGCGCCTCCCGACCGGACGCCGGGCCTGCTGCCGGGGTCCGACGCGGAGTTGCAGAAGGTCATCGGTGACCTGCTTGCCGAGCCCAGCGTTTACCGGGTTGCGCACGAGGCGGATGTGCCGGCCAAGCTGAAATCGCTGGGGATTCATCCGGCAGCGGAGCCCGCGTCGCCTTCGCCGCTGTTGAGCGTTCACCGCAGGGACGCGGCCACCGGAACGGACTACTACTTCCTCTACAACCAGGGCGCCGTGAGTCCGAAGGGCGAACCGGGGAACCTATTCGAGCCGGCAACGGGAACGCCGCTGGATACGGAGGTCACGCTGGAGGGACGAGGCAGCCCGTATCTGCTGGACGCCTGGTCGGGCAGGATTACGCCGATCGCCAGGTACACGGCGAACGCGGGGCGGGTGACGCTGCGGGTACGGCTCTCGCGCGACAACGCCGAACTGATCGCGCTGAGCGAGAATCCCCGGCGGTTCGGGGTTGCGGCTGCCAAGGCACCCACCACCGCGAAGGGCGCGGTAGCCGAGGCGATGGACCTGACGAATGCCAAGTGGGAGTTGAGCGTGCAGGACTGGCAACCGGCGAATCCCTATGCGGAGACAACCGGGGTTGCCGCGGCGGAGACACGAAAGTCTCAACTGACGGTCCATCTCGACGGATTGAAGGCGTGGCCGGAGATTCCCGCGCTGGAACACGTCTCGGGGATTGGCGCTTACGCCACGAACTTCGACTTGCCGGCAGGATGGGGCAAGAGCGATGGCGCGACACTGAGCCTGGGCGAGGTCTTCGATTCGTTCACGCTGACGATCAACGGGAAGCCGGTAGCCATCGATCAACTGAGCGCGGAAGCCGAGGTGGGGCAATACTTGACAGCGGGCAGGAACACGATTGCCGTGCGGGTTGCAACCACGCTGAACAACCGGCTGGCGGCGATCGACGACGCCGTGAAGAAACGCGGTCTGGTGCAGCCTTATGGGCTGGTTGGGCCCGTTGTGCTTACACCGCACAAATAGAAACAGCTTCGCCTCGCATAGCACAGAGTCCGTCCTTTCGATGGCGGACTCTGTGCATCTGGACGCGGCATGGGCTGCAGTCCCGTTCGCAGTGGAACTCAGCCGGCCCGCAGCGGGCTGAGTTCGGCGCGATCCGCCGTATCCCATTGCCAATCGGCGAAGTCCTGGCGGAGCCTGCTCTTCAGCACCTTGCCGGTGGAGGTGTAGGGAAGTTCATTCACAAACACAAAGGCGTCGGGGATCTGCCAGGAGGCGAAGCTCTGCGCGAGGAAGGCGCGGAGTTCGGCGGGCGAGACGGTGCGGCCGTCCTTGAGGATGACGACAGCCAGAGGACGCTCCTGCCACTTTGGGTGGGGGACAGCGATGACGGCGGCTTCGCGGACAGCCTGGTGGCCGACAATGGCGTTTTCGACGTCGACGGAGCTGATCCACTCGCCGCCGGACTTGATCAGGTCCTTGAGGCGATCGGTGATCTTCACGTAGCCGCCGGCGTCGATGGTGACCACGTCGCCGGTGCGGAACCACCCATCGGCGGTCCACTTGTCGGACTGGTCGACGCCGAAGTAGCCGGCGGCGACCCAGGGGCCGCGCACTTCCAGCTCGCCGGCGGTTTCTCCGTCCCAGGGGACCTGGCCCTCTTCGCTGACGGCGCGCGTCTCGATGAAAGGCAGGGGCAGTCCCTGGCGGGCGCGAAGCGCGTAACGCTCATCGTCGGACCATGCGGCCATTTCAGGCTTGAGGGTGCAGGCTGTTGCGACGGGAGTGGTTTCGGTCATGCCCCAGCCATGAATGAGTTGCACGCCGAGCGTGTCGAAGCGGCGGATCATGGACTCGGGGGCTGCCGCGCCGCCGACAAAGACGCGCAGGCCGGCAGGCAGACGCCAGCGGCCGGGCTCGCGGTCGAGGGCGTTGAGCGCGGCCAGCCAGATGGTGGGTACTCCGCCGACCAGCGTGACCTGCTCGTCCTGAACCAAATCGAGGAGGGCTTCGGGCTGAAGGTTGCGGCCGGGCATCACCTGCCTGCTCCCGTTCATGGTGGCGGCAAACGGGACGCCCCAGGCGTTGGCGTGGAACATGGGCACGATGGGAAGCACGGTGTCGAAGCGGCTGATGCTGATCTGGTCGGGCAGCGAGATGGCGAGCGAATGCAGGCAGATGGCGCGATGGGAGTAGAGAACGCCCTTGGGGCGCCCGGTGGTGCCCGAGGTGTAGCACATGGCGCAGGCGTCGTCTTCTGCAAGGTTGGGATCGGAGAGTTCGCCGGCTCCGGCCAGAAATGCCTCGTAGGGCTCGGCTCCCTCTGGCAGGCGTCCTCTGCCGTGATCGACGACGATGACGCGATCGAGGGAGACTCGGGAGCGGACCCGCTCATAGACATCGAGCAGCACGTCCTCGACAATCAGGAAGCGGTCTCCGGCGTGAGTCATGATGTAGGCGAGCTCGTCGGGATGCTGGCGCAGGCTGAGGGTATGCACCACGGCTCCGGCGGCGGGAATGCCGAAGTAGGCCTCCAGGTGCTCGCTGCCATTCCACATCAAAGTAGCCACGCGATCACCCTTGGCGATGCCCGCCTGCTGCAGCGCGGCTGCCAGTTGGCGCGAGCGGCGATGGAGATCGGCGTAGGTGGAGCGGTGGCGCGAACCGTCGGGGCGGGAGGAGACGATCTGGACGCCGGGGAAGAGCGTGCCGGCCCGGTCGAGCATGCTGGAGCTCAGCAGCGGGGACGGCATCATGGGCGACTTCATGGGACCTCCATGGGCTGGGTGCGCGAAAGCGAACGGATCGTTTGCCGACTGGCGCGGCGAAGAAGCCCGGTGCGAAGAGGGAAGCGGCCAGCGAGCGCGGTCAGTATAGCCCAGGCAGAGTACAGGCCGATAGGGGTTTCCGGCAATCCGCCGCGCGGTTGTATAGTTGGGGGCGACCGCGGTGTATGCGACTCGCCTGCCGGAGAAGGGCGCGCGCCGGGAAACGGAGATCAAAAGACGAGATGGAAAAGCGGAAGCTCAGGTCGCAGGCGTGGTTTGGCGGCAACGACAAGGACGGGTTCATTCACCGCAGTTGGATGCGCAACCAGGGGTTTCCCGGCGACGTGTTTGACGGGCGGCCGGTGATCGGCATCTGCAACACGTGGAGCGAGCTGACGCCCTGCAATGCGCACTTTCGCGAGCTGGCGCAGTTTGTGAAGAACGGCGTGTGGGAGGCGGGCGGGTTTCCGCTGGAGTTTCCGGTCACCTCGATGGGCGAGACCAACATGCGGCCCTCCGCCATGATGTTCCGCAACCTGGTGAGCATGGACGTGGAGGAGTCGATCAGGGCCAACCCCATCGACGCGGTGGTGCTGCTGTGCGGCTGCGACAAGACGACGCCCTCGCTGGTGATGGGCGCGGCCAGTTGCGATGTGCCGACGATTGTGCTGAGCGGCGGCCCGATGCTGAACGGGCGCTACCGGGGCGAGGCGATCGGCTCGGGGACGGTGGTGTGGCAGTTCAGCGAGGCGGTCAAGGCCGGCAAGATGACGCAGCAGGAGTTCATGGACGCCGAGAGCTGCATGAGCCGGTCGGCCGGGCACTGCATGACCATGGGGACGGCCTCGACGATGGCCTGCATGGTGGAGTCGCTGGGGCTGTCGCTGCCGGGGAATGCGGCGATTCCCGCAGTGGACTCGCGGCGCAAGGTGCTGGCCCACGAGACGGGGCGGCGCATTGTGGCCATGGCGCACGAGGACCTGCGCATTTCGAAGATTCTGAAGCGCGAGGCGTTTCTGAACGCGATTCGCGCCAATGCGGCAGTTGGCGGCTCGACCAACGCGGTCATTCACCTGATTGCGTTTGCCGGACGGGTGGGGATTCCGCTCACCCTGGACGACTGGGACAAGTACGGGCACGACGTGCGGACAATTCTCGACCTGCAGCCCTCGGGGCGGTTCCTGATGGAGGACTTCTATTATGCGGGCGGGCTGCCCGCGGTGCTGAGCAGTCTGGCCGAGCATGGGCAACTGGACGGCGATGCGCTGACCGTGAACGGGCGCACCATGGGCGAGAACGTGAAGGACGCGCCGGTGTGGAACAGCGAGGTGATTCGCGACTACGACCGGCCGCTGGTGGAGTCGGGCGGCGTAGCCGTGCTGCGCGGCAATCTTTGCCCCGACGGCGCGGTGCTCAAGCCCTCGGCTGCCACGCCGCAGCTGATGAAGCATCGCGGGCGGGCGGTGGTATTCGAGTCGAACGAGCACTACAAGGAGCGGATCGAGGATCCGGAGCTGGAGATCGACGAGACCAGCGTGATGGTGCTGAAGTATTGCGGGCCGCGAGGCTATCCGGGGATGGCCGAGGTGGGCAACATAGGGCTCCCTGCGAAGCTGCTGGCGCGCGGCATTACCGACATGGTGCGCATCAGTGACGCGCGCATGAGCGGCACGGCGTATGGAACCGTGGTGCTGCACGTGTGCCCCGAGGCCGCGCTGGGCGGGCCGCTGGCGCTGGTGCGCGAGGGCGACTGGATTGAGCTCGATGTGGAGGCGCGGCGGCTGCACCTGGAAGTGGACGACGCGGAACTGGCACAGCGGCGCGCGGAGTGGGTTGCGCCGGAGCCGGCCTTCAAGAGCGGCTACCAGTCGCTCTATGTGAAGCATGTGCTGCAGGCGGACAAGGGAGCGGACTTCGATTTTCTGCTGGGATGCAGGGGTCATGCGGTGCCAAAGGAGTCGCACTGAGATGCAGGGGGGCGGCATCGGAGGAGCGCTGATAATGGAGGATCAACACGGCTTTGCATGTCTGGCAATGCGGTGTGCCGTTGGACTGGCGCAGATGCTGATCGCAATAGGAGCCGCTCTGTTCCTCGCGGCCTGCTCGCTTCGCTACTGGCAGGGATGGGTTTTTCTTGCCGTCTTTGGCTTCGCCGTGGCGCTGATTACGATGTACTTCCTGAGACATGATCCAGGACTGATCGAGCGCAGGTTGAAGGCCGGCCCGACGGGTGAAAAGGAAAAGGCCCAAAAGATCATTCAGGCATTTGCAAGTGTTGTGTTCATCGGATTTTTCGCTGTTTCGGGCTTCGACCATCGCTTTGGGTGGTCGCGCGTCTCCACGCCGCTGGTGGCTGCGAGCGACCTGCTTGTGACGCTGGGATTGCTGCTGGTGTTCTTTGTGTTCAGAGTGAACAGCTTCACCTCCGCCACCATCGAAGTGGACGTCAGGCAACAAGTGATTTCTTCCGGGCCTTACAGTATCCTGAGGCACCCGATGTACTCCGGAGCGTTGCTGATGCTGATCGGCGTTCCGCTCGCGCTTGGGTCGCTGTGGGCATTGCTGTTCGTCATTCCCATGGTCGCGGTGCTTGTCTTTCGCCTGCGCCATGAGGAAAAGTTTCTACTGAACCACCTCCCAGGGTATGCGGAGTTCTGCGGACGAACCCGATCACGACTGATTCCGTGGGTTTACTGATCCCCGGCCGCCAATACCCAGGACCGCTTCGAGAGATAGGATTTCTCATACGACCATGCAGAACTCAACTTCACAATCCAATCCGCAATATGCCAGTTACCCAAGCCTCAAGGGCCGCGCGGTGCTCATTACCGGCGGGGCCACCGGCATCGGCGAGTCGCTTGTAGGCCATTTTGCGCGGCAGGGCTCGCGCGTGGCGTTTTTCGATGTGCAGGACGAGCCTGCCCGGCAACTGGTGGAGACGCTCACCGCTGAGGGCTGCCCGGCGCCGCTTTACCTGCACTGCGACCTGACGGATGTTGGAGCCCTGCAGAGTGCCGTGGGACAGGGGATTGCCGCGCTCGGCGCCGCGGAAGTGCTGGTGAACAATGCGGCCAACGATCAGCGGTACGCGATCGAAGCGGTGACGCCGGAGATATGGGATCAATCGATGGCGGTGAACCTGCGCCCGCATTTCTTCATGATCCAGGCGGTGCTGCCGGCCATGCGCCAGGCCGGCGGCGGGTCCATAGTAAACATGAGTTCGATCTCGTGGATGATTCCCTCCACCGGGGTTCCGGTCTACGTGGCGGCCAAGGCGGCGATTGTTGGGCTGACGCGCACGCTGGCGCACGAACTGGGGCCGGAGAACATTCGCGTCAACGCCGTGCTGCCCGGCGGCATTGTCACCGAGCGGCAGAAGCGGCTGTGGTACACGCCGGAGTACAAGGCAAAGATTCTTTCGCGGCAGGCGCTCAAGCGCGACATCACGCCGGAGGACGTGGCGCGGCTGGTGCTGTTTCTGGCCGCCGATGACTCCAGCGCCATCACCAATCAGAGCTACGTCGTGGATGGCGGGTGGGTGTAACGCAAGGTTCAGGGATCAGGGATCGTGCGTGGCAAGCAGAATCGAGGGGTGGTGAAATGCGCTTGGTACGTTGTTCAGCCTTAGCCGGAGTTCTGGCGATCACGGGCATTGCAGCTGCACCGGCCAAGGCGCAGGATGGGGCGCCGGCGAGGCTGACTTCGCGCATGGCGCCCGGGCAGAGCGAAGCGGCGCCGCCCTCCGCAAACTACCGCGCGTTACAGGAGCGGTTGGCGCAGGGGTGGAACACTTGGGACGTACACAGCGTGACCACGCATGTGCTGCTGCCGGAGGGTCTGGCGATCCATGTGGGGCTGAAGCACAACACAACGGAGGGCGGTGATGCGTATCTGGGCGATGCGCTGATCGGCAGGCAATCGCAGGGTGCGGAGCAGGTGACGCCGGGGCCGCACTCCTGGGACGGGAGCTACACGGACCTCAGGATTGCGTGGGAGGGCCATGCATGGCGGGTGCAGAGCGCAGGCAAAGGCAGTGACCTCGTTCTTCTGGTGACGCCTGAGCCAGCCAAGGCCATCTCCGTTTTGCCGCCCACGATTGTTTTTTCGGTGAACTTCCTGTGGAACCGTGCAGGGACGGCCGTGCGGCGCGCGGACTCCATTGAGTCGCGCGGAGCCTCGTGGGTTGTACCGATCTACTGCACATGCGTTTCGGCCGGGGACAAGCAGGCGGTTGAGATGGCGGACGTGCCGGCAGGCGGCCCGTATTTCGCAGCCGACCTAGCGGGGCCGGTGGGCGTGAGTACGGGCAGTCGCCGTTCGATCTTTGAAATTGAAGCAGCGATTGCACTGCGCGAGAGAGAGTACCGCCAGTCGATTGCGGGCAAGGGGCAGAGTGGGCCCATCGCCGATGCGATCGAGACCACGCTGGGATGGGACACGATCTACGAGCCGCACAAGCATCGCGTGATCTCTCCCGTGAGCCGCGTGTGGAGCGTGGATTGGGGCGGCTTTGTGCTCTTTGACTGGGACACCTTCTTCGCGGCCACCATGGCGTCGATGGGCGACAAGCACCTGGCCTACGCCAATGCCCTCGAGGTGTTGCGCGAGGAGACGCCGCAGGGATTTGTGCCCAACTACGCGCGGCCCGGCGGATGGATGAGCACGGACCGCTCGGAGCCGCCGGTGGGAGCGATCACCGTGCTGGGCATCTACAAGCAGTTTCACGAGCGCTGGTTTCTGGAGGAGGCTTACCAGCCGCTGCTCCGCTGGAATCGCTGGTGGGCTGCGCATCGGGATATCCAGGGCTACCTGACGTGGGGCAGCGACCCGGATAACCAGCCGGCGAATCTGGACGACGATTCCCGCGGAACCTGGCAGGGCGCGATCTTCGAGTCGGGCCTGGACAACAGTCCCATGTACGACGGCACGGCCTACAACGCAAACACGCACCTGCTGGAGTTTGCCGATGTGGGGCTGATGAGCATGTACATTGCCGACTGCGATGCGCTGGCGGAGATTGCCGATGCGCTGGGGAAGCAAGCCGACGCGAAGGAGCTGCGCGAGCGCGGCGCAAGCTACCGCGCAAAGCTGGCGACAATGTGGGATGAGCATGCGGGGATTTTTCTCAATCTGGATCTGGCCAAAGGGGAAAAGAGCCCACGGCTCTCGCCGGCCAACTTCTATCCCATGCTGGCGCATGCGGCCACTCCGGAGCAGGCGAAGACCATGGTTGAGAAGCACCTGCTCAACACCAGCGAGTTCTGGGGCGAGTGGGTGATTCCTTCCATTGCGCGCGACGATCCGGCTTTCCACGACCAGAATTACTGGCGGGGAAGAATCTGGGGCCCGATGAATTACCTGGTCTATCTTGGGCTGGAAAACTATGACGACGCGGCGGCGCGCAAGGAGTTTGCCGAGAAGTCGTACGGCCTGTTCCTGAAGGAGTGGAAGGAAAAGGGGCACGTACACGAAAATTACAACGCCATTCTCGGCACGGGCGACGACGTTTCATCGAGCGACCGCTTCTATCACTGGGGCGCGCTGCTGGGCTACGTGGACTACCTGGAGCAGAGCCGGAGAGAGCAACCGGCGCGAGCGGTGAAATGAATCGCTGAGACACTTCAATCCGCGCGCCGGAATTCCACGCGGTTTGCTATTTTTGCCGGGCTCCGCGCGTATGCCAATGGCGGTGTGGATGGCTTACTATTCTGGGGAGGGTTTTTCGACCATGAATGCTGTCTTGAAGTTGCGTTTCCGTTTCCCTGCTCTTTTTGTTGCAGTCGCCGCAATGCTGGCCTTCGCAGGCCGGGGCACGGCCCAGACCGCCGTCGAAGCCGCCAGGGTTGCCGCCGAGGTGGCCAAAACCGCGGGCGATCTGCCGGCCGCGTCACAAACCGTGATCCAGAGGCTCTCCGTGCTGCATGTGCTGCCCGACGGCGCCTGGAAGATGCACTCCGGCGACCTGGCGCATGGGGAAGCCGTGAACCTTGACGAGTCCGGCTGGCAGGCGATCGAGCCGCACACCAAGGCGCCCAACGAGGCGGTTTGGTTCCGGCAGACGTACGAGGTGCCGGCGACGCTGAATGGCTACGACCTGACGGGTGCGCGCATCTGGTTCCAGTTCCATGCCAACGCCAATGGGCCCATGCCGGAGATTCTCTACTTCAACGGCCGCCGCGTGGCTTTGGGCGACGATCTTGAGCCGGTGGTGCTGCTCGATGGGGCCAGGCCCGGCGAAAAGGTGACGGTTGCCGTGAAGCTGCTGCACACGGTGGATACGAAGAGCTTCGAGGGCGCCTCGCTGAAGATAGATTTTCCGGAGAACCGGCCCGATCCCGTTGACCTGTGCGAGGAGTTCCTTTCGGCAGCGCTGCTGGTTCCCTCGCTTGCGCCGGGCGATGCGGACAAGGTGGCCGTACTCAACGACGCCATCGCGACCGTGGACCTGAAGGCCCTGGATGCGCACGATCAGGGGAAGTTCGACGCCAGCCTGAAGGCCTCGCACGAGAAGCTGGAAGCCCTGCGGCCTGTGCTGCAACAGGCGACCATTCACATGACCGGCAACTCGCACATCGACGCCGCTTGGCTGTGGCCTTGGACGGAGACGGTGGACGTGGTGAAGCGCACCTTCGGGACGGCGCTGCAACTGATGTACGAGTATCCGCAGTACACCTACACGCAATCGGCCGCGCAGTACAACGAATGGCTGGCCGACAAGTATCCGGACATGAACGCGGAGATCGCGCGGCGCATCAAGGAAGGCCGCTGGGAGGTGGTGGGCGGCATGTGGGTCGAGCCCGATTTGAACATGCCCGACGGCGAGAGCCTGGTGCGCCAACTGCTGGTGGGCAAGCGCTGGTACAAGCAGGCCTACGGCGTGGATGTGCGCATCGGCTGGAATCCGGACTCGTTCGGCTACACGTGGCAGTTGCCGCAGATCTACAAGAAGAGCGGCGTGGACTACTTTGTAACGCAGAAGATGACCTGGAATGACACCAACCAACTGCCGTTCAAGCTGTTCTGGTGGGAGTCGCCGGACGGGTCGAAGGTTCTGGCTTATTTCCCCCATGATTATGCCAACGACAATCTGAATCCAGTGCGCCTCAGCGCCGACCTGGCCACGGCCCGCTCGCGGGCCACCGGCGAGACGGAGATGATGGATATCTATGGCATCGGCGATCACGGCGGCGGACCGACGAGGGCGGTTCTCGACGAGGGAGTCCACTGGGCTTCCCCTTCGACGCCCGAAAAGGTGATTCCGAAGCTGGAGTTCGGCATTGCGCAGACGTTCTTCTCATCCGTGGAGAAGCAGATTGCGCCGGACAGCCCGGTCTGGAACTACCAGTCGATTGCCAAGGGGTATACGCCGCCGCCGATGGTCGCGGGCAAGACCAATATTCCCACGTGGAAGAGCGAGCTTTACTTCGAGTACCACCGCGGCGTGATGACCACGCAGGCCAACCACAAGCGCAACATGCGCGACGCCGAGGTTCAGGTACTCGATGCTGAGAAGTGGGCGTCTCTCGCCTGGCTCGATGGACAGAAATATCCCGGCGCCGAGCTCACGGAGGACTGGAAGAAGGTGCTGTTCAACCAGTTCCACGATCTGGCGGCGGGGTCGGGCATCGGCATCATCTACAAGGAGGCGCAGAAGGACTACGACGTGGTGCGGTGGTCGACCAATGAGATCGCCGCCAACTCCCTGACTACGGTTGCGGAGAAGATCGATACCGCCGCGGGAGCGAAGTCCGCAGGCGGTCAATCCGTGGTGGTCTTCAATCCGCTGGGATGGAAGCGCTCCGGCGAAGTGGACGTGAAGATTGAAGGACGCGAAGTTCACACCCATGTGGACGACGTTCCTGCATTCGGCTACAAGGTAGTGGCCGTCGGGGCCAAACCCGCGGAAGATTCGGCGGGCTCCTTTGCCGCCAGGGCGACCGACACGGCGAGCGCAATCACGCTCGAGACCAAGGCTCTGCGGGTGACGGTGGACAAGAAGACTGGCTGCCTCACAAGCCTCGCCGAGACCGGCACGAACTTCGAGACGCTGGCCCCAGGCGCTTGCGGGAATGAGCTTCAGTTTTTCAAAGACACGCCCAAGGATTACGATGCGTGGAATATCGATCCCGGAACGCTGGATCAGCGGATCTCAATGCCTGCCGATGCGGCCTCCGTTGAGCTGGTCGGGAAAGGGTCGGCGAATCCGGCCATCCGCGTGACGCGCTCGTGGCAGAGTTCGAAGTTTGTTCAGACCATCACCCTTCCGCATGGAACCGGCCAGGTGGATGTCGACAACGACATCGATTGGCACGAGTCGCATGTTCTGCTGAAGGCCGCGTTTCCGCTGGCGGCTTCGGGGCCGTTTGCCACGTACGAGATTCCTTATGGAACCATCGACCGGCCGACCACCCGCAACAACTCGTGGGAGAAGGCGCAGTTCGAGGTTCCGGCGATGCGCTGGGCGGACCTGGGCGACGGCAAGCATGGGCTGAGCGTGATCAACACCTCGAAGTACGGCTACGACGCGGCGGGCAACACGCTGCGGCTGACCCTGCTGCGCTCGCCCAAGTGGCCCGACCCCGAGGCCGACATGGGCCATCACCACTTCCACTACGCGCTCTATCCTCATGCGGGGACCTGGAAGGACGCCCTCACCGTGCGGCACGGCTATGAGTACAACTATCCGCTGACTGCGGTGGTGACCACGGCTCATGCGGGATCGCTGTCGGCGGAGCACTCGTTTGCTTCCGTGGGGCCGGAGAACGTGGCGCTGACCGCGGTGAAGAAGGCCGAAGACGCAAATGGCCTGATCTTCCGCGCCTACGAGTGGGCGGGGAAGGACGCGACGGCGGAGTTCCATGTGCCTGCGGGCGCGACCGGAGCAACGGTGACCAATATGATGGAAGCGCCGGAGGGAAGCCCGCTGACGGTGACTGGGGATGTGGTCAAGGCGCCGATTCACCCGTACGAGATCCTGACCATCCGGGTGGATTATCCCAATGGCGGACCGAAACAGTAGGCCAAACCGCCGATGTTCCCAACCAGGGGGTTCCGGAAACGGAGCCCCCTCGTTTTGGTAATCTAAAGATCAGGAGCCAGCGCCATGCACATTTCTTCCCCGTTCTTCGTCGTTCCCGTCATTGTTGTCGTCTTTGTGGTGTCGATTCTGTTTTCCACCAGCACAAAAGAAGACGGGCACTCCTCGCACTGATCGGGTTCCCGGCGATTGCGAAGCGTCAGGACAGCCTCAGGGTTGAATTCAACCCCGACGCCGGCCACACCCGCGCCGGCACCTATTCCGATCGCTCATGAAAAAGCCCTCTGCACCGCGCAGAAGGCTTTTTCGTTCAGGCTGAAGTGTAATCGAGCGATGGATCGCCCTAGTGCGGGTTCTTG
>VFSW01005823.1_pt1 | contig 18187 bp, 17 predicted proteins | sample 5358111 | NCBI WGS metagenome assembly VFSW01 (sample SAMN11554181, study PRJNA540505) | mine drainage metagenome | isolation source: sediment from site ElyBrook_90M | place: USA: Ely Copper Mine, Vershire, VT | collected 2017
AAGGTGATCAGCACGCGTATCTGCGCGGAAGTGCCCTTGGCGCTGTCCAGGATGCGTACCTTATAGTCGGTCAGTTGCACCGTCTTGAGCGCGGGATATACGCCTTCCAGTGCGTTGCGCAAGGCGCCGGTCAGCGCATTGACTGGCCCGTTGCCTTCTGCTGCGACAAATTTGATGAACCCGTCAACTTTTACCTTAACTGTCGCTTCAGACAATAAGCCACGGCTCTGGCGGCGTTCGGTGATCACAAAATAATCGATCAATTCGAATGGCTGCACATAGTCGGCGCGCAGGCGATGCAGCATCAGTTCCACGCTGGCGTCCGCTGCTTCAAAGGTGAAGCCTTCGTGTTCGAGATGTTTGATGTGACTCAGCACGCGTTGTGCATCTTCGTTGTTGAGATCGATGCCCAGTGCTTTGGCATGAAACTGGATGTTGCCGCGTCCCGATAACTCCGAGACCACCGAGCGCATCTGATTGCCGACCAGTGCAGGGTCGATGTGCTGGTAAGTGTCTGCGGCTTTCATGATGGCCGCCACATGGATGCCGCCCTTGTGTGCAAATGCGCTATGGCCGATGTAGGGGGCGTGGTTGTAGTGCTTTAAGTTGACCACCTCCGCGACGAAGTGGGCAAGCGAGGTCAGTTCGCGCAGTTGTTCTGCCGTCACCGCTGCTTTGCCCATCTTGAGTTGCAGATTGGGGATGATGGTGGTGAGGTTGGCATTGCCGACGCGCTCACCATAGCCGTTGATAGTACCCTGCACCTGAGTGCATCCGCCTCTCACGGCGGACAGCGTATTGGAAACGCCGCATCCGCTGTCATTGTGGCAATGCGCGCCCAATGGCGTGCGTATGTGCCGGCAAACTTCGCGCACGATATCTTCGACTTCCCATGGCAATTTGCCGCCGTTTGTTTCACAAAGCACCAGCCAGTCAGCGCCTGCTTCGGCGGCCGCCTTCAGGGTCGCCAGCGCATAATCGCGGTTGGCCAGAAAGCCATCGAAAAAATGTTCCGCATCGAATACGACTTCGCGGCCATGTGCTTTCATATAGGCGACGCTGTCGGAGATCATCGCAAGATTTTCTTCAAGCGTGGCAGACAGCACCAGCTTGACGTGGTAGTCAGAACTCTTGCCTACCATGGTGACCACAGGTGTGTCGGCTACAAGCAACGCCTGCAGGTTGGTGTCCTGCTCGCAGGTCAGTGTCTTCTGTCTTGTCCTGCCGAAGGCGGCAAGCTTTGCCTGACCCAGGTCGAGCTTGCCGGCGCGTTTGAAGAACTCGGCATCCTTCGGGTTGGAGCCGGGCCAGCCGCCTTCGATGTAGTGAAAACCGAAATCGGCCAAACGCCGGGTAATGACCAGCTTGTCGTCAACCGACAACGAAATGTCTTCGCGCTGCGTGCCATCACGTAAGGTGGTGTCGTAGAGAAAGACCTGACTCATGGATTTAACTCGGCTCTTGTATGACCTCGAAATCATGCGTCATGGCAGCGGTGGCGCCCAGCATGATGGAGGCGGAACAATATTTTTCTGCAGAGAGCTTGATGGCTTTTTCAACGGCATCCGCCTTGATGTTGCGGCCCGTGACCACGAAGTGCATGTGTATCTTGGTGAACACCATGGGATCGGTCTCGGCGCGTTCTCCATTGAGTTCCACATAGCAATCGGTCACATCCTGACGGCCTTTTTTCAGCATGCTGATCACGTCGAAACTGCTGCATCCCCCTGCACTCAGCAGCATCAGTTCCATCGGGCGCGGCCCCAGATTGCGTCCGCCATAGGCTGGCGCACCATCCATCAGAATGCCATGACCGCTTTCAGTTTCGCCCAAAAATGCAACTTGCTCTATCCATTTGACGCGTGCTTTCATGTTCTATCCTTAAAGGTTTATTAAAAAAACGAGTTTGCCCGATACCAGAGTATGCCGATGCCTTCATGGACAAACATTGCACTGTCCTGCAAAGCAGCTGCGCGCGGTAGGAAGGCCAACAGGTCGGTATGATAGCGCGTGGTAAAGCCGGTTGGGGCCTCAATCACTTCAAATCCTGCGCGGCGAAAAGCGGCAGCAGCACGCATCATGTGCCAGGCATGCGTGACAAGATAAATTTTACTGATGCCGGCCTTTTGTAAAATCCGGTACGAGTTGCGCGCATTTTCATAGGTGTTGTCCGAGGCATCTTCTGTCCAGCGCACCGGAACTACAAAATCCTCTGCAAGCACGATGCGCATTTGCTGAGCCTCGGATATCGAGTTGCCCAGAGGCTTGCCGCCTGTCACCAGAATGGGCAGATGCGATGCGCGCTGCAATCTTGCGCCATAGCGCAAGCGCACCAGCGTTTTATTATTGACCGTGTCGTCACCCGCATATTCTGGCGCATGAAAATAAGTGCCGCCGCCCAGTATCACGATAGCCGCGGCGCCTTTTATTTTTATCGATTGCTCGTCTAACGGTTGGCCTTCCAGCAGGTGCAATGCGCCTTGGGCAAAAAAAGGTGTGGAGGCAAGCCACAGCAGGACGAAGGCTATGATGCCAAGCTTTCGTGTGAGTCTGGAGTATGGAAAAAAAAATCCCAGGCCGATCAGCAGCAACAGGCTGAGCGGGGGCAGCAGGAAAGTGCTTGTAAGGTTGGTTGTGAACCAGGACATGAAGCGACTTCCGGTTTTAGTCGAGCAGGCATTTTATAACAAGTTGCAGTGGCGGGCATGGAGCTGGTTTGATTGTGGTGTCTCACGACATTGCAGAAATATCATTTGACAGTCATAGGTGGCTATACTAGAATTCGCGCCCTTCGAGGTTTCAATACAGAATTTTAGGAATAGTGGCTATGAAAACATTTTCCGCTAAAGCTCACGAAGTCCAGCATGACTGGCTTCTGGTAGATGCTGCAGATCAGGTGCTGGGCCGTTTGGCTGCACAAATTGCTTCGCGTCTGCGCGGCAAGCATAAGGCGATTTATACACCGCACGTGGACACCGGCGATTTCGTCGTCGTGGTTAACGCGGACAAGCTGCGCGTAACCGGCAACAAGGCTGAAGCCAAGTTGTACCATCGCCACACGGGTTACCCCGGCGGTCTGTACACCACCAACTTTACCAAGATGCAAGGACGTCATCCCAGCCGCGTTCTGGAAAAAGCGGTCAAGGGCATGTTGCCTAAAGGGCCGTTGGGCTATGCGATGTTGCGCAAGATGAAGGTGTATGCAGGCGCTGCACACCCGCATGAAGCGCAGCAACCGAAATTCGTTAATTTGTTGAAGGCGTAATCATGACGGTCACTTATAACTACGGAACGGGTCGTCGCAAGAGCGCGGTGGCACGTGTGTTCATGAAGGCAGGCAAGGGCGATATCATTGTCAATGACAAGCCGGTTGATGTGTTTTTCTCCCGTGAAACAGGTCGCATGATCGTGCGTCAGCCTTTGAATTTGACTGAAACACTGGGCAAGTTCGACATCATGGTGAACGTTGCCGGCGGTGGTGAAAACGGCCAGGCGGGTGCTGTGCGTCACGGCATCACGCGTGCATTGATCGACTACAACCCTGAATTCAAGCCTGTTCTTAAGGCGGCGGGTCTGGTAACACGCGATGCGCGTGAAGTTGAACGTAAAAAAGTCGGTTTGCGCAAAGCTCGCCGCAGGAAGCAATTCTCCAAGCGTTAATTTTATCCAGAATACTTGTCCTGAGCTTGTCGAAGGATGCAAACTGGATTTATACGAAGCCGCTTTCGAGCGGCTTTGTTGTATCATGCTCATGAGTGTTACAGGAGGCTGAGATGATCAAGGTTGGCATAGTCGGTGGTACGGGTTACACAGGGGTTGAGCTGCTGCGTCTGCTGGCGTTGCATCCAGAGGTGAGCTTACACGCGATTACTTCACGTGCCGATGCGGGAACCGCCGTCAATCAAATGTTTCCCAGCCTGCGCGGCCTAGTCAACCTGTTGTTCGTTCATCCGGATGAGGCGCACCTTGAACAGTGCGATCTGGTGTTCTTCGCAACACCCAACGGCATCGCGATGCAACAGACCAGAGTTTTGCTCGATGCGGGCGTGAAGGTCATCGATCTGGCAGCGGATTTTCGTTTGCAGGACATTGCATCGTGGGAAAAATGGTATGGCATGACGCACGCGTGCCCCGATCTGGTGGCGAGCGCGGTTTACGGTCTGCCGGAAATCAATCGTGAAAAAATAAAATCGGCGCAGCTGGTTGCCAATCCTGGCTGCTACCCAACCGCTGTGCAACTGGGCTTTATACCTTTGCTGGAAGCAGGCGTGATCGAAGCAGGCAGTCTGATTGCGGATGCCAAATCGGGTGTTTCTGGCGCGGGGCGCAAGGCTGAAATTGCAACGCTCTTCGCAGAGGCCAGCGACAACTTCAAAGCATATGGCGTTGCCGGACACAGGCATCTTCCGGAGATTAAACAGGGTCTGGCGCAGGTTGCAGGTAGCGAAGTGGGGCTGACTTTCGTGCCTCATCTCACGCCCATGATACGCGGCATCCATGCTACCCTTTACGGCAGGCTGACCAAAGAGGTTGATCTGCAGGCATTGTTCGGGCAGCGCTACAAAAATGAACCCTTTGTCGATGTGATGCCACCTGGCAGTCATCCTGAAACGCGCACGGTGCGCGGATCGAATCGCTGCCGCATTGCCGTGCACAGGCCGCAGGGCGGAGATACCGTCGTGGTCTTGGCGGTGATCGATAATCTGGTCAAGGGCGCGGCAGGACAGGCGGTGCAGAACATGAACATCATGTTTGGTTTTGCTGAAAATATGGCGCTGAATATTGTGCCGTTGCTACCTTAGCTGTCTGGTTTTAAGGGAGTGAAGCGCTTTGCATGTTTGCCAGTTAACTGTAATAAGCGCTTGTGATTAAAGTGCTGCGCAAGGCTCGTCGCAAGTTTGGCATTGCGGCACCGCGCTTGTCGGTGCGGCCTCATATTGCATGGTACTTGCGCTGGAGCATGATGTTACCTTTTGTGCTCGCAGCGCTGCTTCTGATCTGGTTTGCTTACAACAGCGGTATGGAGTTTGCCGGTTTCCATCGCGGAGAGACGCAGCAGGAGTTGAGTAGTTTGCGGGAAAGGCTTGCCAGCCTGACGGATGAAAATACACAGCTGGGCAAAAAAGTTGCGCAATTTGAACAGCAGATTCAGATGGAACAAGGGCGCAGCGAAGAGATCGCCCGCCAGATGAAAAATTTGACTGATGAAAATTCGCGTTTGCAGGAAGACCTGAATTTCTTTCAGAATCTGACGGCCGAAAATGGCAAGGAAGGCGAGTTGACTATTCATCGCCTGAGTCTGGAGCGCGACAAAATGCCGGGGGAGTACCGGTTGCGCATGTTGCTGGTGCAGAGCGGTCAGCGCGTCAAGGAGTTCCAGGGAAATTATCAGCTCGTTGCCACAGTGATGCAAAATGGACACAAGACAACTCAGTTATTTCCCTCTGGCGAGTCAGGGCATGAGCAATTTCAGTTGAATTTCAAGTATTATGTGCGCTTGGAGCAGACTCTCAAATTGCCACAGGATGTGCAGTTGCTAAACATTCAGGTTCGCTTGTTCGAACATGGAGTGAGTGAACCTAAAGTGCGGCAGAGCGTCAACCTTAACTGATTTGGGAGAATACTTTGTTCAACAAGAAACATAGCAAGCCTCAAAATCGGATAGACACGCTGATAGGCGCGGGAACTGTCATCGATGGCGACATCAGTTTCAGCGGCGGGATGCGCATCGATGGAGAGGTTAATGGCAACGTAACAGCCATACCTGGCAAACCGAGCACGCTGGTGTTGAGCGAGCAGGGCAGCGTGAACGGAGAGGTCAACGTCACGCATCTGGTGGTCAATGGTGAAATACTTGGCGCGGTGACAGCCAGTGAGTATCTGGAACTTCATGCCAAGGCCAGGGTCACAGGCGATGTGAATTATAAAATTCTGGAAATACAGGTGGGCGCAATTCTTGAAGGGCGCCTGATCAACATAAATGCCGCTGGCCAGGATAAAGTGGTGGCGTTTAAAACGGCTTAAATTATTTAAGGAGATATCATGAATGCAATGACTGAAATGGCTGTAACGCAAGACCTGCTGGTGTTTACCGACAACGCGGCGCTCAAGGTGAAGCAGCTGATCGACGAAGAAGGCAATGCCGAACTCAAGCTGCGCGTATTCGTCAGCGGTGGCGGTTGTTCCGGTTTTCAGTACGGTTTCACTTTTGACGAAGTAGTCAACGAGGACGACACCGTACTGGACAAGAATGGCGTGCAGTTGCTGATCGATCCGATGAGCTTCCAGTACCTGTCAGGCGCAGAGATCGATTATCAGGAAGGTCTGGAAGGTTCGCAGTTCGTGATCAAGAACCCGAATGCGACCACGACCTGCGGTTGCGGTTCATCGTTCTCGGTTTAAACAGTAAGCAGCGTAACTTAAAAATGGCGCGCTGACTATGCATAGCCAGCGCGCCATTTTTTTGCGATTACGCAGGATAAACAGCACCCAGTATGCAAGGATGTGCAGCTCCTGTGACCAGCGGCAGGTTCGCCGGATGGCCTGACAGGTTTTGTTCTGCAAGCCATGCAAAGGCAATCGCCTCCAGATAGTCGCCGTCTATGCCGAGATCGTTTGTGGTTTGCACGCTGCACTCCGGCAGCAGCACGGCGAGTTCGCGGCGTAAAGTGCTGTTGTGCGCGCCACCGCCGCAAAGGTATATTTCACGTGCGCCGCTACATTGTTTAACTATCGACTGAGCGATTGAAGTGCAAGTCAGTGCAAGCAGGGTAGCCTGCACATCTTCAGGCGCCTCAGCTCCTTGCAAGTGGCTCTGCAACCAGCCCATGTTGAACAGATCGCGCCCGCTGCTCCTGGGCGGCGGCAGTGCAAAGAACGGCTCGGCCAGCAGGCGATCAAGAAGTTCGGGCAAGACTTTTCCGGTTGCGGCCCATGCACCTGCCGCATCGAACGGTTGCTGCAAATGCTGCATGCACCAGGCGTCCATCAACAGATTGCCTGGGCCGCAGTCAAAGCCTGTGGTGGCAATGCCTGGCGCGAGGTTGGTCAAGTTGCTGATGCCGCCGATGTTGACGATGACGCGGTGAATTTCCGGATGGCGCAGTATCTTGTCATGAAAAGCGGGAACCAGCGGCGCGCCTTGTCCGCCTGCTGCAATGTCGCGGCTGCGAAAATCGCCGATCACCGTGATGCCGGTCAGCTCGGCAAGTAGTGCGGCATTGCCGATTTGCAGCGTATAACCGTGTTCGGGGCAGTGGCGGATGGTCTGGCCGTGGCAGCCCATCGCCATTATTTGTGTGGGTGAGTAATGGGTATGTTTGAGCAGAGAGTTAACCGTTATGGCGTATAGCCTGGCCAATCGATTGCCGATCAGTTGCGTCTTGTGCAACTCATTTTGACTGGGGTGATGCAGTTCCAGTATGTCCAACTTTAATGCATCGTCAAAGGGAAGAAAAAATTTACCGAGCAGTTCAGGGCTGCTTTGCGCGAAATCCACCAGGGCGGCATCGATGCCGTCCAGGCTGGTTCCCGACATCAGCCCGATATATAGCCGGTTGTTAGTCAAGTTTGGCGAGGTTGGTATTGCGCAAATGGTTCAGGCTCGCGATGAATTTATCGGACAGCGATTTGAATGCGACCCTTTTGTCGCTGCTGACAGGCAGCGCATTGGGAAGCGCGACGCTCATCGGATCATGTTGCTGCCCATTCACCCTGAATTCATAGTGCAGATGCGGGCCGGTAGCAAGACCTGTCATGCCGACATAGCCGATCACATCGCCTTGTCTGATGCGCTCGCCTTTGTGCAGTCCCTTGGCAAAACGCGACAGGTGTCCATAGACTGTGGAAAGGTTACCCTGATGTTGCAGTATGACGACGTTGCCATAGCCGCTTTGTGTGCCTTCGAAAGCGACCTGTCCGTCTGCTGTTGCCTTGGCGGGTGTACCCATCGGGGCGGCAAAATCCACGCCCTTATGCGCACGCCATTTGTTCAGTATCGGATGAAAACGTGCCATGGTAAAACCCGAGCTGACGCGTGAAAAAGCGATAGGTGAGCGCAAAAAGGCTTTTCTCAAGCTCTTGCCTTCGGGGGTGTAATAATCGCTGTGCGCAGCGTCGGTCTGGAAAAGCACGGCGCGGTATGTCTGGCCGCGGTTGATAAACTCGGCAGCCTGGATTTTGCCTATCTGTACCAGTGCGCCGTTGCTGTAAGTCGTTTCATACACAACGGTGAACTTGTCGCCGCGCTTCAAGTCGTGATGAAAGTCGATGTCGCCGTTGAAGATCTGGGTCAGCTGGTTGGCGGCGGCTTCGGGCATGCCTGCAGCATCTGTGGCGGCATAAAGGCTGCTCTTGATTTCGCCGGTGCGCACGAACAGGCGTTTTTCCAGTTGAGCCGCTACAGTGGTGGACTTAAAGGTGTTGCCCTGTTTTTTGATGGTGACCTGTGCATTCTGATCACCAAGATAACTTAAGGAAATCAGCGAGCCCGCAGCATCCGTCTCGGCTTGCACTTCATGTCCCGCAGATAGTTTACGGAACGGTTTTGCTTCCAAGCTATTGCGCAGGTAGTTGCTGGCATCGGTATCTTTGATGTTGAGCCGCTGCATCAGTGCTGCGACAGTATCGCCGGGCTGTATGCGTTCGGTGTGCCAGAATGCTGTGGTATTTGTTTGTACGGGTGCTGCGATTGGCAATGCAAGTTGCTCAATGGAGATTTTGCCGCTGTTCAATCCGAGATCGCTGGAGGGAACAAGTCCGAAGGCGGTGACAACGCCCAGCAATGGCATGGTGGATAGTGTGACAAACCAGCGCAATTTATTTTTGCGCTCTTGGTTGAGCAAGTTTTGCGTTAACATTCGTGTCTCCGTGAACCATCCGGTTTTTTATGGGTAAGCGGACGGCATTATTGATTGGCACGCACTTTAACAGAAACAGTGTATAACTTAAAGACTAAGATGATGGCCGGTAAGAAAAAACTTAATTGCAGTTGTCTGGCCGACAGGCGGCGTGGAAATGCGGATGGGCGGCAGTAAACTCCTGGACATGAATTGATTAAACGATATGAATGAAATGACACAAGCACTGGAAATAATAAAGCGCGGCGCAGACGAGATTCTGATTGAGGCGGATTTGAAGCAGAAGCTGTCGCTAGGCAGACCGCTTCGCATCAAGGCGGGTTTTGACCCCACCGCCCCGGATTTGCACATAGGTCATACTGTTTTGCTGAATAAAATGCGCCAGTTGCAGGATCTGGGCCATCACGCACTGTTTTTGATCGGCGACTTTACCGGCATGATAGGCGACCCGACCGGCAAGAATGCCACGCGCCCGCCCTTGTCCCGCGAACAGGTGCTGGAAAACGCCCAGTCATATCGCGAGCAGGTTTTCAAGGTGCTGGATCCTGAAAAAACCGAAATCGTGTTTAACTCCACCTGGATGGATAAATTCAGCGCGGTGGATCTGATTCGACTGGCGGCAACCCATACGGTGGCGCAGATGCTGGAACGCGATGATTTCTCCAAACGCTACAAGAGTAGTCAGCCGATCGCGATACACGAGTTCATTTACCCGCTGGTACAGGGTTATGATTCTGTTGCGCTAAAGGCGGATATCGAACTGGGCGGCACGGATCAGAAGTTCAACCTGCTGATGGGGCGCGAGTTGCAAAGGCATTTTGGCCAGCCTGCGCAATGCGTACTGACCATGCCGCTGCTGGAAGGGCTGGACGGCGTGAACAAGATGTCCAAGTCGCTGGGCAATTACGTGGGCATCACGGATGCGCCGCAGGATATGTTCGGCAAGCTGATGTCCATTTCAGACGTGCTCATGTGGCGCTATCTGGAATTGTTGTCATTTCGTTCGATGAGTGAAATCGCAAACTGGCGCGTGGAAGTGAATGAAGGGCGCAATCCGCGCGACATCAAGGTGTTGCTGGCGCAGGAAATCGTTGCGCGTTTTCACACGCAGCGTGATGCCGAAACAGCACTGGAAGAATTTGAGGCGCGCTTCCGGCGCGGTGTGTTGCCGGACGATATGCCGGAAATCAGTGTGCAGGCCGCGGGTGGCGGCATCGCGGTGCCGCAACTGTTAAAGTCAGCCCATTTGGTTGAGAGCACCTCGGATGCGATACGTATGATTGCCCAGGGCGCCGTCAAGCTGGACGGTGAGCGGGTGAACGACAAAGCCGATATGGTTGCAGCCGGTCGCGTGGTCGTGGCGCAGGTTGGCAAGCGCAAGTTTGCAAGAATTACGGTGAGCTAAAAAGTTTATTTGTGCATATACCGAAATATAAGTTGTGGGGTGAGGTTGCTTTTGCTAGAATCGCGCCCTCAATTTTTTGGTAGAAGGTAGTTCCTAGATGACAACCGTACGTGTTAAAGAGAATGAGCCGTTTGAAGTCGCGATGCGTCGTTTCAAGCGTTCTGTAGAAAAGACAGGTCTGCTGACCGATTTGCGTGCGCGCGAATTTTACGAGAAGCCAACCGCTGAGCGTAAGCGCAAGCTGGCTGCGGCGGTCAAGCGTCACTACAAGCGTCTGCGCAGTCAAACGCTGCCACCCAAGCTTTACTAAGCCGGCCCGGCCGGTGTATGAGCCTCAGGCAAAGAATTACCGATGATATGAAAGCCGCGATGCGTGCCAAGGATACGGCGCGCCTCTCGGCTATTCGCCTTTTGCTCGCGGCGATAAAGCAGCGCGAGGTGGATGAACGCATCGAGCTGTCGGATGCGGACATTGTGACCATCATCGAGAAGATGAACAAGCAACGTCGAGATTCCATCAGCCAGTATGAAGCGGCCGCCCGTCATGACCTCGCGGATATCGAGAAGTTTGAGATGAGTGTGCTGGCCGAATATATGCCCAAGCAAATGGGCGAAGCGGAAGTTGCGGCGGCGGTGAATGACGCTGTTGCGGCAGTGGGTGCAACAGGTCCTCAGGATATGGGTAAGGTCATGGGCTACATTAAACCCAAGCTGGCAGGTGTTGCCGATATGGGTCGTGTCTCGGCGTTGATCAAAGCGCGTTTATCCAGCTAGCAGACAGTCGTTGGCAGATCAGGCCGTCTGCTGGTTTTGGTGAAAAGGCACTGGCATGATTCCAAAAAGTTTCATTCAGGATCTGCTCAATCGTCTGGACATTGTGGACGTGATTGAGCGCTATGTCCCCCTTAAAAAAGCAGGTGGCAACTTTGTTGCCTGTTGTCCGTTCCACAACGAAAAATCTCCCTCGTTTACCGTCAGTCAATCGAAACAGTTCTATCATTGTTTCGGATGCGGCGTGCATGGCACGGCAATAGGTTTTGTGATGGAGCACCTGGGCTTGAGTTTTGTCGAGGCTATCGAAGAGCTGGCGCAAAGCGTGGGTATGGAAGTCCCGCATGAACGCGCAAGTGAAAATTTTCATAAAGTAGCACCTGATCTGTATGAGGTGATGCAGGTCGCCACGCGCTATTACCGGGATCAGCTCAAACGATCAAACCGTGCAATCGATTATCTCAAGGGCCGCGGATTGAGCGGCGAAATTGCCGCGAAATTTGCGATAGGCTATGCGCCGGACGGCTGGCAGAATCTGTCCGCCGCGTTTCCCGATTATCAGAGCGCTGCGCTGGATGAGACGGGTCTTGTGATCAGCGGTGAAGGCGAAAAGCGCTACGACAGGTTTCGCGACCGCGTCATGTTCCCCATCATCAATGTGCGCAATCAGGTCATCGGTTTTGGCGGGCGCGTGCTGGATAAGGGCGAGCCCAAGTATCTCAACTCGCCTGAAACACCGCTGTTTGAAAAGGGTCACGAGCTGTATGGTCTGTTTCAGGCGCAAAAAGCCATACGGGCGGGGCAGCGCGTGCTGGTTGTGGAAGGGTATATGGATGTGGTCGCTCTCGCGCAGCATGGCGTTGACTATGCCGTTGCCACGCTGGGTACGGCGACCACGCCTTATCATATACAGAAGCTGTTGCGTTTAAGCGACCAGATTGTATTCTGCTTCGATGGAGACAAGGCGGGGCAGAAGGCGGCATGGCGCGCGCTGGAAAATGCGTTGCCGTATTTGCAGGATGGCAAGCTCATCAGCTTCCTGTTTTTGCCTGTTGAGCATGATCCGGACAGCTTTGTTCGTGAATTCGGCAAGGCAGCTTTCGAGCGAGAGGTGAGTCAGGCCATGCCTTTGTCGGAATATCTGTTGCGTGAAATCAGCAGTGAACTGGATTTGAAAAGCCAGGAGGGGCGCAACCAATTGCTGCATCGCGCACGGCCCATGCTGTCCGCGATTGCTTCCCCGGTCACGTCATTGCTGCTTCGCAAGGAAGTGGCAGCGCTTGCCGGTGTCAGTCAGGCGGAGCTGGAGGCGCTGTTTGAGATCAAGCCGATTGCACATGTGGCGCGCCCCTCCTTGAAAAAAGCGACACGCACCCCATTTCCAGTGCAGCGCTTGTTGTTGCAATGTTTGATTGCGCAGCCCAAGCTTGCGGCAAGGATGCCGGCGGACTGGCATGGCGAAGGCGCGGATGCCGAGGCGATAGCAGCTGTGCTGTCCGTGCTGCGCGAAGCGGATTTTGCGATGAGCACTCCTGCATTGATGCAGATGTTTGAAGGAACAAGCCATGCCAGGGCGCTGTCCCAGGCTGAGGCGGACATGCTGTCATGGGGTGAATCTTTCGATGTGGAGGCAGAGTTTTCGGGGCTCATCAGCAGGTTGGATGATGGGCAGAGGCGCGAGCAGTTTCAGACTTTGCAGGGCAAATCGGCGCAGGGCGGCTTGTCCAGCCTGAGTGTTGAGGAGCGTGAACAGTATTTGCGCCTGCTGCAACGCTAACCTTCTACAAAGGTTAAGAAAAAATTGGTGTATTCAGGTATAATGATCCGCTTTTCTGCGGCCACGTAGGTCTTACGCAACTGGAAACATGATTATGGCAATAATTAAAAAAGGCAAGAAAAAACAGGACAAAAAAGCGGAGGACATCATTGCGCTTCCGCTGGCTGACTTGCAGCAGGACATTGATGCGCGGCGTACCAGCCTGAAGGCCCTGATTTTGCTGGGCAAGGAGCGTGGCTACCTGACCTACGCCGAGATCAACGACCACTTGCCCGACATGCTCGAGGTCGAACAGATCGAGAGCGTGGCCAGCATGATCAACGACATGGGCATCCGTGTCTGCGATGTCGCGCCTGATGCTGAGGCGCTGATCATGACCGATGCCGCGCCTACGGTGGCGGATGACGATGCGGCCGAAGAGGCTGAGGCGGCGCTGTCAACGGTGGACTCCGAGTTTGGCCGCACGACCGACCCTGTGCGCATGTACATGCGCGAAATGGGTACGGTGGATTTGCTGACCCGCGAAAAAGAAATCGAGATTGCCAAGCGTATCGAAGAGGGTCAACGCAACATGATCCAGGCAATTTCCGCCTGCCCTGTGAGCATCGCGGAAATTCTTGCGCTGGCGGCGAAGATTGAAACGGATGAAATTCGCGTCAACGAACTGATCGATGGCTTTGTTGAAATCGAGCTTGAAGATGAGTCTGGGCTTGATAAAGGTGAGGATCAGGATCAGGACGGCGAAGATGAAGGCGACGAATCATCCGATGACGCAGAAGCGAGTGCGGAAGACGAAGAGGGTGATGAGGATGAAGAGGCGCTTGCCGCCGCTACGGCCGCCGCCGCTGCCGCAGATCTGGCTCAGTTAAAGGCGGATGCGCTGTCGCGCTTTGCCGTGATCGCGGAACTGTTCAACAAGATGGGCCGTGCTTATGAGAAGCACGGTTACCTCAGCAAGCAATACAACACCTACCAGTCAGGCATCACGGATGAGTTGATGGCTTTCCGTTTTACGGCCAAGCAGGTGGATGCGCTGTGTAATACGATGCGCGGGCTGGTTGAAGAAATACGCAACAATGAGCGCGGCATACAGGAAATATGTGTGACGAAGAGCAAAATGCCGCGTGCGCATTTTATCAAGAGCTTCATCGGTCACGAAGTCGACATGAACTGGCTTGCGCAGGAAATAAAGTCGAACAAGCCCTACAGCCAGTTGCTGCTTCGTTATCAGCACGCGATCATCGAAAAGCAGCAGAACCTCGTCAATATGCAGAAACGCGTGGGCCTGCCGATCACAGATCTGAAGGAAATCAACCGCCGCATGACCAATGGTGAGGCGCGTTCACACCGCGCCAAGCGTGACATGATCGAGGCCAACCTGCGCCTTGTGATTTCCATCGCCAAGAAATATACCAATCGCGGCTTGCAGTTCCTCGACCTGATTCAGGAAGGCAATATCGGCCTGATGAAGGCGGTCGACAAATTTGAATATCGTCGCGGCTACAAGTTTTCGACTTATGCGACCTGGTGGATACGCCAGGCGATCACGCGTTCCATCGCGGATCAGGCGCGCACCATCCGCATTCCGGTGCACATGATCGAGACCATCAACAAGATGAACCGCATCTCGCGCCAGATTTTGCAGGAAACCGGGCAGGAGGCGGATGCTGCAACGCTGGCCTCCAAGATGGAAATGTCCGAAGACAAAATCCACAAGATTCTGAAGATCGCCAAGGAACCCATCTCGATGGAAACGCCTGTCGGCGATGATGACGATTCGCATCTGGGCGATTTTATCGAGGACTCAAATACCACTGTGCCGGTCGATGCTGCCGTTTACGAAAGCCTGCGCAGTGCAACATCGGATATACTGGACAGCCTGACGCAGCGCGAAGCCAAAGTGTTGCGCATGCGTTTCGGTATCGAAATGAACACCGATCACACGCTCGAAGAAGTGGGCAAGCAGTTCGATGTGACACGCGAACGCATCCGTCAGATCGAAGCCAAGGCGCTGCGCAAGTTGCGTCATCCCTCTCGTTCCGAGAAGCTGAAAAGTTTCCTCGACAGCGAAGGTTAACAGTCACGGGCCCTTAGCTCAGTTGGTTAGAGCAGAGGACTCATAATCCTTTGGTCCGCGGTTCAAGTCCGCGAGGGCCCACCAAATAATCAGGCACTTAGGATAAATCCCTAGGTGCTTTTTTATTGCGCGGGACAATGATGCGGCATTCAGAATAAAACAAAATGGTGTCGAACCGCCGCGAAAAAGTTACCATACATCGCCTTCACAATTCATAAGCCTAAAAAACGCAGTTGAACCTATAAAAAACCGTCCATGCTTCTATACATCAGCACGAACGGTTTTTGAAGCAGTCACCCGTTTGGTGAGTAGTCCGTTCGCCCTGATGTATAGAAGGGGAGATGATCTGCCAACTGCGTTTTTTAAGATAATCCGTCCCCTGGTACACACCCGAACAAATATGATCGACGACATCAAGAAAACCCTGTGGGCGACCGCCGACAAGTTGCGCGCCAACATGGATGCAGCCGAATACAAGCATCTGGTTCTCGGCCTGATTTTCGTCAAATACATCTCCGACACTTTTGCTGCCCGCCGTGCCGAATTGAATCGGCGCTTTGCCGATCCTGCCGATGATTATTTTCTGGATGATGCGGATCTGATCGCAGTTGAACTGGAAGACCGCGACTACTACCGCGAGGTGAATGTGTTCTGGGTGCCGGAATCCGCACGCTGGGAAAGTCTGCGCGCCGCAGCAAAACAGACGGACATCGGCAAGCGCATCGACGATGCGCTGTCTATCATCGAGGCGGAAAATCCAAAACTCAAGACCATCCTCGACAAACGCTATGCGCGCGCACAGTTGCCTGATGGCAAGCTGGGCGAGCTGGTGGATATGGTATCGACCATCGGTTTCGGCGACGATCCCGGCAAGGCGCGCGATGTGCTGGGGCAGGTTTATGAATATTTCTTAGGCCAATTTGCGAGCGCCGAAGGCAAGCGCGGCGGCCAGTTCTATACGCCAGCTTCCATCGTCAAGACGCTGGTCGCGGTCCTCGCGCCGCACCATGGCAAGGTGTATGACCCATGCTGCGGTTCCGGCGGTATGTTCGTGCAGTCTGAAAAATTCATCGAAGCGCACGGCGGCAAACTGGGCGATGTCGCGATCTTCGGGCAGGAATCCAATCCGACCACCTGGCGACTGGCGGCGATGAATCTTGCGATACGCGGCATCGACTTCAATCTGGGCCGAGAACCCGCCGACACTTTTGTACGCAACCAGCATCCCGATCTGCGCGCCGATTTCATTCTGGCCAATCCGCCCTTCAATATCAGCGACTGGTGGCATGGCAGCCTGGAAGGCGATGCGCGCTGGGTGTATGGCACGCCGCCGCAGGGCAACGCCAACTATGCGTGGTTGCAGCACATGCTGTATCACCTGAAACCCACGGGGCGAGCTGGCATCGTGCTGGCGAACGGCTCGATGAGTTCCAGCCAGAACAGCGAGGGCGACATCCGCCGCGCAATGGTCGAAGCCGACGTGGTGGAAGTGATGATTGCGTTGCCCGGTCAATTGTTCTTCAACACACAGATACCAGCCTGTCTTTGGTTCCTGACAAAACAGAAAACGTCACGCAAAGGCGGAGTGTTGTTTATCGATGCGCGCAAGCTGGGCAGCATGATCAGCCGTGTGCAGACCGAATTTACCGATGAAGTCATTGACCGTATTGCCGGCACCGTTACCGCATGGCGTGGTTCGACAAGCTCACCACGAACGGACGGGAGCGTTTGCACCGCTGCTCTGAATTCCGCTCGTCCTGAGCCTGTCGAAGGAACGAGCGGAATCTATCAGGATATCCCCGGCTACTGCCGCAGCGTGAGGCTCTCAGAGATCGCAGAACACGGCCATGTCCTCACGCCCGGTCGTTATGTCGGCGCGGAAGAAGTCGAAGATGGCGACGAAGTATTTGCCGACAAGATGCAGAAGCTCACCGAGAAACTGGGCGAGCAGATGTCGAAGGGAGTAGAACTCGATGCTTTGATCCGCCAGAAGCTGGGAGGTCTGGGGTATGAATTTTGATGTGACGGTACGGCCATTGGAAGAATGCCTCGATGCACTCATCGATTATCGTGGAAAGACGCCCGTTAAAACAGAGTCAGGCATTCCGCTGATAACTGCCAAGATTATTAAAGGCGGCCGAATTGAAACACCAACAGAGTTCATTGCCAAGGACAATTACGATTCATGGATGCGCCGAGGGATTCCAAAAACAGGTGATGTGGTTTTAACAGTTGAGGCTCCACTTGGTGAGGTCGCACAACTCGGTCACGAGAAAGTGGCGCTTGCACAGCGTGTTGTTACATTGCGAGGCAAGGTAGGTGTTCTGGATAGCACATATCTGCTCTATCTGTTGCAAACTGAAGAGATGCAATCGAAATTAAAGTCTCGTGCCACAGGTACTACCGTGCTGGGAATCAAACAAAGCGAGCTTCGCAAAGTAGAGATACAACTTCCGCCAATAAGTATGCAGGTTAGCGCGGCTGCAGCTCTCAAAACTCTCGACGACCGCATCGCGCTCCTGCGCGAAACCAACGCGACGCTGGAAGCGATAGCGCAGGCGATGTTCAAGTCGTGGTTCGTCGATTTCGATCCTGTCCGCGCCAAAGCTTTTCTTCCCTCTCCCTACGGGATAACCAGCGACTTGCCCGCTTGCGGGCTTAGTCGATTGGCTAGTAGTTCCACCAGAGGGGCAGGGGGTGAGGGAGTTGGGGGGATGGACGAAGCGACACTCGCGCTCTTCCCTGACAGCTTCGAGGAATCGGAACTGGGCTTGGTGCCGAAGGGGTGGAAGGTGATGCCGGTTGGTGATGTTGTAGAAAGTGTTGGTGGTGGTACGCCTGATACGAAGGAGCCAAGCTATTGGGAGTCAGGCATTCATTGCTGGACAACGCCGAAGGATTTATCAGGTATTCAGGCTCCGGTGCTCTTAACCACTGAACGCAAACTCACTGACAAAGGCTTGGCGAAAGTCAGCTCTGGTCTGCTTCCCGCAGGCACATTGTTGCTGTCTTCACGAGCACCGATTGGCTACCTCGCCATTGCACAAGTGCCGATGGCAATCAATCAGGGCTACATCGCCATGTTGCCCAATAGCCAATTGCCGCCGTTGTTCATGCTGTTTTGGATTCGGCAAAATATGGAGACCATCAAGGGCAGAGCGAATGGCTCTACCTTCATGGAGATAAGCAAAAAAGCATTCCGACCCATTCCAATACTCGTGCCGCCCGCACCGGTGATTAATTCTTTGGTAGCGTTGTCAATAGGAGACCTGAAATAATACTCTCCGATATGCCGTTAT